>Ga0210400_10000273_pt1 | contig 61211 bp, 54 predicted proteins | sample IncBWH26MmetaG_FD_155456 | JGI IMG/M metagenome (GOLD analysis project Ga0210400, IMG submission 155456) | Forest soil microbial communities from Barre Woods Harvard Forest LTER site, Petersham, Massachusetts, United States - Inc-BW-H-26-M | ecosystem: Environmental > Terrestrial > Soil >...
GAGTTCTCCATCGACCGAGCCGTGCAGCGAACCGAAGAATTATATGCATCGCTGCTCCGTTGATCGGCTCTGAGCCGTGACCGAAGGAAGCGGTCGATATTGACGTGGGATTGCAGCCGCGCACAAATGAGGATAAAGTTTCACAGGAGGTTCCTCCATGGCCAGCCGGCTCACTCGTAAAGACTTTCTCGCCCTCGGCATGCTGCTGCCAGGTCTCGCGGTTCCTCGCCGCATCGACGCCGCGAGCCTTCCCGATCTGATCCCCGGCAATCTACCCAGTGCCAACGAACTGTGGAAGTGGCTGGAACAGCTCGCCGATTGGTGTCCCGCCTACACCGGCAGCCCCGGTCATGTGAAGTTCGTCAACTTTCTCGACCAGGAACTGCGCAAAGCGAAACTCACGCCACAGCGCAAGACTTTCACGCTGCCGTATTGGGAGCTGAAAAACTACGGCCTCAAACTGGGCGATGAGAAAATCCATGCCGCGAGCTATCGCCCGTATTCCGGGCCGACCCCGGCATCCGGCGTCACCGCGCCCTTGTACTTCGCCGGCACTGCCCCGAAGCTCGACTACGCGGGCGCGGCAGGAAAGATCGTCGTGATCGAGATGCCGCCCGCCCCGGGCAAGGACGGCAAGCTGCAAGGCGAGCTGATCGGAACCTACCCGGCGAATGCTGATCTTCCGTTCGTGCGCTATGGCATCATCGGCGTGTACCGGAATACACCCGATCTCAAGCCTCTCGAGAAGGCCGGCGCGGCAGGCGTTGTCTACATCTGGAACAACGTATCCGACGGCAACGCGGAGGATCAAGCGCTTCCCTTCTCCGCGCCATCCTCGAGCGTCCCCGCGCTGTGGGTTAACGCGACCGCCGGCAAGCGTCTCAAGACCGCCGCCGCGGCCGGCTCAACCATGACGCTGACGCTCGACGCGTCGATTTATCCCGATACGCCGACCGATAATCTCTGGGCCGTCCTCCCCGGCAAGACCGACGAAGTCATCATCGTCAATACCCACACCGATGGCTGCAACGCCTGTGAAGAAAACGGTGGACTGGGCGTCGTCGCGCTGGCGAAATATTTCGCGAAAATCCCGCAACCCCAACGCAACCGCACCCTGGTTTTCCTGATGACCACCGGCCATTTCGCTCACGGCTATGTTCGAGCCGCGCAGGACTGGCGCGATACCAATCCCGATCTGATGAAGAAAGCCGTCACTTGCGTCACCATCGAGCATCTCGCCGCGAACGAATGGATCGATCGCCCCGAGTCCAACGAATACAAGCCATCGGGCGGCTTCGATTGGGGCGTCGCCTACACGCCGCTGCGCCCTGAAGGAGAGGTTTTCCTGCAAGCCATCGACGGAACCGAAGCCAGGCATACCTACGCGTTCAAACCCGCCGGAGCGTATCCCGGTGAGGGCGCCGGATTCTGGGCCGCCGGCATTCCCACCTTGTCCTATATCCCATCCCCGCAATACTTGTTCATCGCCCCAGCAAAAGGCGGCGGGATTGAGAAGCTAGACAAGAACCGGTTGCATGGAGAAGTGACCGCGTTCGCCCGCGCCGTCACGGCGCTCGACAAAATGACCGTCGCGCAGATTAAGGGTCAGAGCTGATTGCGTTCTTTGCGACAAAGGCCCGGACCTAGCCTGAAGGCTTGAAGTACGTTCGCGGCAGAACCGCCGAACACCACTCCTGAGCCTTCCGGAACATTTCCCGATCGTCAAAGAAAAACGCGTCGCCTGAAGATCCCGGCACCTCGACATCCTGATTGCAGAAAAACGACGTGCCGTCCTGACCCGACGCGCGGTACAGCACGATGAACCACGAATATCCTCGCCCACGCATCTCACCGGCCAGCTCCGAAAGCCCGGAAAGCCCGACCACGACGACGGGATAGCGATGCCCGCCCATCTTCCGAATCACTTCCAAGCCGGTTTCCCCGGCGCCGATCCTCACCAGGCTAACGTCGCCAGGCACGACGTCCGGTTCAACCGCGTACACTTCGTATCCGCTGCTCAGCAGGTCCTCGGAAACGCTTTTAGTCTGCGCGCCGATCACTACCGCGCCGCGGCTCGGAAGATACGAGTACAGAAATCCCATCAGGCCGGCCTCGGGACTCGTGGAGACTTCAACCCGGATCGGCCTCAACGCCTGGATCTCAGCCCTGAGCTGCGGGATCGTCTCCACCAAGTGGATATTGGACTGGAGCAATGCCGTGTGGCCCTGCGCAAGGTCCTCTAGCTCCCGCTCCATCGTGTCCAGGCGCTCGTGAACCGTGCTGACCATGGCGTGGCCGCACATCCGCAGAATCCGTTTCACGGCATTTCGGAAACCCATTCGATTGGTACTGTTCAATTCTATGCGGTCAAGAGCTCCTGGTATCTGGAGTCGGCCGGTCCACCGCGCGCGAGGGAATTCCAAATCCAGTCCGCCGCGCCGTCATCCGCAAAACGGGTCGAGAGGCGGAATGCCGCGCGACGCATTTCGAGATTCGCGCGTGCGTCCGTCATCTGCTCGACGGCCCGCTGAAACGCCCGTCGCTCATAGGGCGCTACCATCCCGATGCCGGCCTTCGTGACGAACCGTGCCGCCGCCGTTTCCGGGCTCCCTAAAACCAGAATGGGCGTGTGAGATGTCGCGAAGATGAACGGAATCCGGCTCGGTAAGCTTAGCTCGCCGATGGAACGCCGGTCATCGGTATCGTCGAGAATGCCTGAAGGCACGACGGCAAACGGCGTCCGGCGAAGAATATCCACCAATCTTTCATCGGATACGCGCGGCCCTTCCTGCGCGATTACCCCGTCGCGAGCCATTTCAGGCAGCGTGCAAGGAAGCCACCGAAATTCGCCGCTGTTGTGCCAGCGCAGCTTGATCCCGGAGCCGCGCACGGTTTCGCGAAGCAGATCCACCCAGCGCCGGCCCCAGATATTCCCCACGATCACGCCCTCTTTCGATCGCGGCTCGGCCAGCGGGCATATTTCGGCGGGTATCAATCGACTCGGGACCAGCGGCGGCAGGAACCACATTTTGTGGCCGAATTTTTGCTGATACCCCTGGCACAGCTCCGGCGAAATCGCGAGCCTCAAGGACGACTTGGCGAGTAATTCCGACATGACCGCGTCCGGAATACCTTCGATTCTGACATTCTGGTCATCCATGAGATAGGTGCACAACGGCACTCCGAAGATTTCCTTCAACGCGATCGCGTTGAGTGCATCGTCTGGAAAATAAGGGATGCACAGCACTCGTCTCACTGTCGCGCCGTCCAGTGATTGAAGGACCTTTCTGAATACGTGATCCCGGGACGACTCACCGTGCGGGATGCAGACGTGTTTGACGCCGAACTCTTGACGGCCGTCGTAATAATTCCTGGAACGGATCGAGAAAATGTCCGGGGATGATCCGAACAAACGGTGCACCAGCACGCCTACGCCGTGATGATGGTTGACCTCGATATGAGTGACGATCGCGTCATTATCCTCAGGCGCTGGTCCCTGCCTCGAGATGGCGGTCAGCTCGAGGAGCCTTTCCGTAAGGATTCGATTTGTATCTCGTGTCATGCCGCTGGAAGCGCGATGGTCCGATGGTAGCCGGCAAATAACGCATCGAACCGGTCATCCGCCGGCGCTCCGCGATCGATAGATTGCGCCAGCCAACCAGCGATGCCGCGATCTGAGAGCAGTGGACCGATCTCTGCCGCCCGCGTTCGCATCCGCGCCTGCCGCTCCGGATCGCGAATTCGATCCATCGCCTCTATCAGCCGGCGGGAATCGTAGGGCGCCACCTCGCCGACGCCAAAATGCATCACAAACCGGGCGCCACACGTGTGGGCATGACCCACAATCAGCAACGGCGTATGCGCGGTCGCCAGCGCGAACAGGATCCGCCCCGGCAAACTCAATCGCGCGACTCCTGGATTCGATTCGCCGCCCTCCAACGCACTCACGGGAACCATTACGAACGGATACTTTTTCAGCTCCTCCGCCAGGCGATCCTCGGGAATCGTTCCGTGCGCCGTGATGCCCGCTCGCTCCAGCCGCTTAGGCGCAAAACGAAGCCAGTGCGATGTGTTGTTTCCGAACCAGTCGATCCGGCAGTTGCACTCGCTCAGGACGTCGGTCAATCGTTCGAACCAGGTCTGTTCCCAAAAACTGCCGATCAACGCTCCCCGGCCGCCGCCGGCTGATGGCTCAATCAAACCCGTTGACTCGCGGGCCATCAGGTTCCAGGGAACAATCGCAGGCAGTATATGGAACGGCAACCCATACTTGGTTTCATAAGCGAACTGCATTTCCGGATGCGTGGTCAGCCGCAGGGAACAGCACTCCAGGAACTCCCGCATCAAGCCGTCGGGGATCGCCTGACTGGCGATGTTGCGATCGTCCATGAGGTAGCCGCACAGCTTTGCACCGAAGGATTTCTGAATTGCGATGGCGGTAAGAAATTCGTCCTTCAGAAACGGCACGCACAGGATGCGCGAGATATTGCGTCCTCGAAGAAGGCTCAGGACCTGCCCGAAAAATTCCGGCCGGGATCTCGCCCGCTGGTGCAGGCAGGCGTTCCAATCGCCCAGTTCCTGAATCCCGCCGAAATCGTTGCGCGCGCGGATCGAGTAAATGTCATCCCACCCGTTGCAGATCCGCTTGACCAGCGAACCGGTTCCATGCAGGTGGTTCACTTCATTCGCGGTGACCACCACCGAGAGGGGCTCCGGGCGCCGGGCTTCTGGAAAATTGCACGCAGCCTGATCCTGTACCAGGCTCGAAAGCCGCTGCCCTAAACTCCGGTTCAATGAAAACACCGAATCCGTCATGCCAGGTCCAGGGAACGTTTGCACTTTCCGATCCGTATCTTAAGATATCAGGAGACCTTATGTACTGCACCAAATGCGGGACACGGCTGGACGAAAAGGCAAAGTTTTGTTGCGATTGTGGAGCGCCCACCGCCAATAACGCGTATTCCATGCAGTCGTATCCCAAGCTGAGCCGTCCCCGCGACGACCGGAAGATCGCCGGAGTGTGCGCCGGTTTCGCGCGCTACCTGGGCGTGGACGTCACGCTGGTTCGTGTGATCGCGATCGTTCTGGCCATCTGTCCGCCCAGCGTGGGCCTGATCGGCTACCTGGTCGCCTGGATCGTGATGCCCAACGATGCTTTGCGCCTTCCTGAGGCTTCCGCCCACACCCAGGCGGTCAACGGTTAGAGTCTTTTCACGTTCTTGGCGATCGGCCTTTGCGGGCTTTGCGTGAAATGTCTGGGCGTGAAATGTCTTAGGACCGGCCACCCCTCCCCGCCAAACCGAATGCGTGTTATCCTTTTAGTGTCTTTGCCCGCATCCGTCTCAACGCGAGTGCCTTCTGGCCGCATCGTCCTGATCTCAGGTCCTGAACTTCAGGTGTCATCGCAGTCTGACAAGGACAATTTAACTTCAAAAGGAACTATCGAATGACCAACATCTTTGTCGGAAATCTGAGCTATCAGACCACGCAAGAAGACCTGCAGGCCGCATTCGCGCAATACGGAAACGTGGAGCGCGTCAGTATCGTAACCGATCGCGACTCGGGACAACCGCGCGGATTCGCTTTCGTCGAAATGACGGAAAAGAAGGACGCGGAAAACGCGATCGCTCAGCTCAATGGCGCCGAGCTCAACGGCCGCGCCCTTAACGTAAACGAAGCTCGTCCCAAGACCAGTGGCGGCGGTGGTGGTGGATATGGCGGCGGCCGGCGCAGCGGCGGCGGCGGTGGCGGCGGTCGCGGATCCCGCTGGTAGTTCAGTTGGAGCCCCTCTCGGGGCGATAACCTGGCCCACAAAGGCTGTCACATTGCATGGAGCGCCGCCTCAGTGCGGCGATTCCTGTGTTCGCCGAAAGGAGACCTATGGCCGGTCGCGGACCTCAATCTTTCAAAAAGCGTCAGAAGGAACAACAACGCAAGGAAAAGCAGATGGAGAAGGCCGCCCGAAAACTGGAGCGCAAGCGGAATCCGCAGGACCCCTCGGAGGAGCCCCCCGACGATACGATGGATCTGGAGCTGCCGCTCAGCCACGCTGAAAACGAGTAGTCTCACTACCCCGCTCTTGTTATACTGATTGTTTACGCAGTTTGAGCCGGGGCATGCCATGTTCTTTCACATTCGAGACCTGGAAGTTCGCGCTGGTCTTTTCGATGTCGAACTCGGTCCGGGTGAGATTCAGTTTTTCGACTCTAAGCTCAGGCAAATCGGTCCTTTAAAGGCCGCCGGTAAGGTCGAGCTGGTAACCGGAGCGCTGGGCGAAATTCGCGTGAAAGGCCGCCTTTCGGTCGAGATGGAGGCCGATTGCGACCGCTGCCTGGAAGCCGCCCGTTTCCCGGTGGATTCGGATTTCGAGTTGTACTATCGTCCGGTCGCCGAAGGCTACGGCGAAGAGGTTACCGGAGCCGATTTAGCGATCGATGAGAGCGAGGCCGAAATGGGCTTCTACGAAGGCGACGGGATCGAGTTGAACGACGCTCTTCGCGAGTTTGTGATCCTCTCGCTGCCGATGCAGCGGGTTTGCAGTGAAACGTGCAAAGGAATCTGCCCGGAGTGCGGGCAGAACCGGAATCAGAAAGACTGCGGGTGCCAGACGGAAGCAGTGGACGACCGTTGGGCAGCCTTGAAAAAATTAAGCCAGTAAGTGAGCTAAGATGCCTAATCCAAAACGACGTCATTCCAAGCGCCGGACCTCGCTACGACGCACGCACGATTCGCTGCGCCGGTCGATTCTTGCCGAGTGTCCCAATTGCCACGAACCCAAGGTTCCTCATCGCGTCTGCCCGCATTGCGGCAAGTATAAAGGCCGCGAAGTCATCGAAGTCGCCGAAGAATAGTCTTCCGCTGCTATGACGGCGTGCCTATGACAACGATCGCGGTTGACGCCATGGGCGGCGATCACGCCCCCAAATCCGAGGTCGAAGGAGCCATCCGGGCGGCCACGGCGCTCAACGTAAAGGTCGTCCTGGTCGGACGCGAGGATATTCTGCGGCGCGAACTCGCGCTGCATCCCAGCGCCGAAGGTCTTCCCATCCGGATCCACCACGCAAGTGAAGTCGTCACCATGGACGACTCCGCCGCAAAATCCTTCCGCGGCAAAAAGGATTCTTCCATTCGTGTCGCCTGCCGTATGCAGCGCGACGGCGAAGTCCAAGGCGTAGTTTCTGCCGGTAATACCGGCGCTTGCATGGCCACCGCGAAAATGGTCCAGGGAATGATTCGCGGCGTGGATCGTCCAGCCATCGCATCCGCCTTCCCCACCGTCAAAGGAACCCCGGTGGTGGTGGTCGACGTCGGCGCGAACGTCGATTCGACTCCTGAAATGCTCGCGCAGTTCGCCGTGATGGGCGAAATCTATTCGCGCATCATTTTTAGGAATAGTTCGCCCCGCGTCGGCATTCTATCTATTGGAGAGGAGGAGCACAAAGGCAATGAATTGACCCGCGCCGCCACGCCGCTGTTCAAGTCGCTGCCCATCAACTTTATAGGCAACGTCGAAGGCCGCGATATTTACTCCGGCGACGTGGATGTGGTGGTGTGCGACGGGTTCATCGGCAACGTGGCCCTCAAGGTCAGCGAAGGGCTGGTGGACATGATTAAGACCATGCTGCAAGAGTCTCTAGCCAAGACCGTGACGCGCAAGATCGGATACGTCCTTTCGCAAGCCGCCTTTCGCGATTTCCGCAAACGCGTCGATTACTCCGAATACGGCGGCGCTCCCCTGCTGGGCGTCAAGGGCGTCAACATCATCTGCCATGGACGCTCCAATGCCAACGCAATCAAGAACGCCATCCGCGTGGCTGCCGAGTTCGCCGGAGGCAGGCTGAACGAGCAAATCACAGACGAATTGGGCGGAGGCCCGTCTTCCAAAGTAGTAGGAAAATGAGGAAAGAAGGAGTCAAAATCTTCGGGTTGGGTATCCTGCTGGCCGCGGTTCTGTCCCCTGCCAGCGCGCAAAAACTCGACCCGGTCCAATGGACGCTTTCCTCAGATTCGCAGAAGGCCGCGCCTGGATCGAGTGTCACCTTAAAACTCACCGCCAAACTCGATGAAAACTGGCATCTTTACTCGCTGACAACTCCTAAGGGTGGACCGATCCCAACCACCGCCGGACTCGCCGAAAATCAAACCATCGCCGGGTTCAAGCTGTATCAGCCCAAGCCCGCCCGTAAGTTCGATCCGAACTTTAATCTCGATACGGAAACGTTTGAAAAAGAAGCTGTTTTTTGGATTACCGCGGACCTGAAAAAGGATGCACCATCGGGACCTTTGGAATTGACTGCGCAGGTCCGTTATCAGGCCTGTGACGACCGTCAATGTTTGCCGCCTCGGAAGAAGACGGCATCTTTCACGCTGGTCGTCGATCCGTCCGCTCCACCGGCTGCTGGGTTCGTTCGGTCGCCAGAGTATACCGAAATCGGAGCGGCGACTCCGGCAGCTTCGGCCGCGCCTGCAACAGCCAAGACCGACGATAACATGTTGAGTTTCCTGCTCACCGCGTTCGGATTCGGCCTCGCGACCATCTTCACACCTTGCGTGTTTCCAATGATCCCGATCACGGTTTCGTTCTTCCTGGGCCAACGCGGTGGCGTCGTCCAAGCATTGGTTTTCTGCCTTGGAATCATCGTCTTATTCTGTGCGCTGGGCTTCGGAGTCTCGGCCGCCGTGGGACCCTTTGGCGTGGTGCAACTCGCTTCAAATCCCTGGGTGAACGGATTTATCGCGCTCATTTTCGGCGCATTCGCGCTCAGCTTATTGGGCGCTTTCGAAATCACACTGCCATCAAGCCTTCTCACCAAGCTGGACGCGGCTTCGCGCCGCGGAGGCTATCTTGGGACGCTGCTCATGGGACTGACGTTCTCGCTAACCTCGTTCGCTTGCGTCGGACCATTCCTCGGTACGATCTTGGCGGCATCGGTCCAGCAAAAAGGCGCGCAACCGGTGCTCGGCATGGCGAGCTTCGCGACCGGGCTCGCGTCGCCGTTTTTCTTCCTCGCTGCTTTTCCTTCGTATCTGAAAAAACTACCGCGCAGCGGCGGCTGGCTGGCGCGCGTGAAAGTCGTCATGGGATTCGCAGTGCTGGCTTTCATGTTGAAGTACGCGAGCAATGTCGACATGGTGCTGCAAACCAACTGGATCACGCGCGAACGTTTTCTGGCCGCCTGGTTCGTGCTGTTCACGATGGCTGGGCTGTATCTGCTGGGATTGCTGCGCCTGGAAGGCATCGAGCCCGGCGATGCTTTGGGAATCGGTCGCCTGCTTACGGCGAGCGCAATCCTGATTTTCGCGTTCAGCTTGCTGCCGGGAATGTTCGGCGTACCGCTGGGCGAACTCGACGCGTTCATTCCTGTGGCAACAAGTAGTCCGGGGCGTGCTTCGGCCGAAGCGGGCCAGACGTGGATGAAAAACCAGTATCGCGAGGCCCTCGATCAGGCACGTCAGCAAAACAAACTGGTACTGGTCAGCTTCACCGGATATGCTTGCACCAACTGCCACTGGATGAAGGCCAACATGTGGCCCCGTCCGGAGATCGCCGAAGCCATGAAGGACCTGGTTCTGGTCGAGCTGTACACCGACGGAACCGACAAAGCCTCGGAAGAGAATCAGAAGCTGGAGGACCAGAGGTTCCAGACCGTGGCGATCCCCTACTACGCGATCCTCGATCCAGATGGAAAGGTGCTCGCGACACTGCCGGGCCGGTCGACCAATGCCCAGGAAGTGCTCGCGTTCGTGAAGACCAGAAGCAATCCCAGCTAGAGTGGCGTAAGAGATTCACGCAAAGACGCTAAGCTTAGGCAAAGAAACCTCTTGGCGTCCTTTGCGTCTTGGCGTCTTTGCGTGAATCCGGGAGACGGTGACTATTCTAGTATTCGTCACTCCCCAATAATCTTGACCAATGCCCGCTTCTTCCTTCGTCCATCGAATTCGCCGTAGAAAATTTGCTCCCAGGGACCGAAGTCGAGCTTGCCCTTGGTGATCGCCACCACCACTTCACGACCCATTACCTGGCGCTTCAGGTGAGCGTCGGCATTGTCCTCGCCGGTCCGGTTGTGGAGATATTGCGAGGTCGGCTCATGCGGTGCGAGCCCTTCCAGCCACTTCTCGTAGTCCTGATGAAGACCGCCCTCGTCGTCATTAATAAAGACCGACGCGGTGATGTGCATGGCATTGACCAGCGCCAGCCCTTCCCGGATGCCGCTCTCGGCAAGACACTGCTCGACTTGGCCCGTGATATTGAGAAACGCCCGCCGGGTGGGGACCTCGAACCACAATTCTTTGCGGTAGCTCTTCATCAGACAACCTGGATACCTTGCCGCTCGGCTTCCTTTCGCAGGGCGCCATCGCTGGTCAGGAGAACAGCATCCTCGCGCTTTGCCAGCGCAAGATAGAACATGTCATACGCGGGCTTCTTGGCGTCCCGAGCCATCAGAAACGCTTCGCGATGCAGCTCCTTGCAAGGGATCAGGGTTTCCACGATCGCGAGCGCAAGCTCAATCTGCTGGTTGCAGGAAGCGATACTCAAACTCTCGAATTGGTGATACTTCCAGACTGCGTTGACAATCTCCGCTACGAACAAATCCGGCGCGATGACCAGATCGGCCTTTTGTGCCTCTCGATGGAACTCTCGCCCGCGTCCGCGTTCGCCGACAATGGCAAGCGCGGCGCTCGCATCTAGAACCAGCGTCACCGCTGACGGTCCTCGCGAATCAACTTTGCCGGATCGCTTAGATTCTTGAAGGGCGTCTTGTCGAGAGCTTCAATCGCCCGCAGCGCTTCCCGGCGGCGAGCCTGAGGATTCAACTCCACTTGCAATCCTTTGGCGAGCACCGCAATCGCCTGTTGAGCCAGGCTGCGGCGCTCCTTTTCAGCCTGCTCTACCAGCGCACGGTAGATATGATCGGGAAGATCGCGGACTTGAAGTATCGGCACACCCAGAGGTTAATGCAATTTGCTGCAAAATGCAACACGAACCGGTCCGGTTGACGAACCCTGTTGCGCATCTGTTAAACTCACAAGTTTAACGAATGCGAACCACCGGAAACCTCCGCGTGCCGGTTGGAGTGGCAGTCGCGACGGGCATCGTATTTTTGGCCAGTTGCGCCACTACCTCCCGGCCACAGCAGTTCCGCACGTTCTTCCTTCCGCCGCAGAATCATCTGGCGGCTTCGACCGCAGCCGATCCGGTGCCCGATCCGCCGCAACTTCATTCCGACCTGTATGCGAATGAGGTTCCGGCGATTACGACTTCCATTCCCGACGTCCTTCCCCGGCCGAGCGATACCGATTTCATCCTGAAGCGAGCCGAGGATCGCCTGACCGCCGGACGTCTGGCGTATCAAAGCGGCCAGATCGCCGAGGCGCGGCGTGAGTTCAACCGGGCGCTGGAAGTCCTATTGACCGCTCCGGAGAACACGCCGGACCGGTCGCGCATCGAGCATCGCCTGGAGGACATGGTCGACGCAATTTATCGCTACGATGTCGATCCCTCCGCCGCTGAAGACGACAAGCCTGCTTACGATAAAGCTCCCCGCGACGGAATCCTGGAGATGACTTTCCCGGTGGACCCGTCGCTGCGCAGCAAGATCAAGGAGCAGATCCACGCAACCACGTCCCAGCTTCCGCTGGAGGAAAGCGATGCGGTCCTCGGCGCGATCAACTTCTTCTCGAGCGAGCGGGGCAAGCGGATCATCGCGGCGGGGTTGCGGCGTCAGGGCCGGTATAAGGCCATGATCGAGCGGATTCTCGCCGAAGAGGGCCTGCCGCAAGAACTGATTTTCGTGGCGCAGGCCGAGTCGGGATTTTCGCCCCGTGCCGTCTCCAACAAAGCGTGTGTCGGGTTGTGGCAGTTCGCCAAGTTCCGCGGCAATGAGTACGGACTGCACCAGACGCCCTCGACGGACGACCGGATGGATCCCGAAAAAGCCACCCGAGCCGCAGCGCGCCACCTCCACGATCTGTACGAGCATTTCGGGGATTGGTACTTGGCGCTGGCCGCGTACGATTGCGGTCCAGGCTGCGTCGATCACGCGGTGATGCGCACCGGCTACGCGGACTTCTGGGCGCTGCGCCGGCTGCATGCGTTCCCGCAGCGCGAAACCGACAATTATGTCCCGGTGATCGTGGCGATGACCATCATCGCCAAGAATGCTAAGGCCTATGGTCTGGACAACCTGGAACTCGACCGCCCCATGGAGTTCGACACGCTGGAGTTGCAGACATCCACGCATCTGGCGCTGGCGGCGGATGCAGTGGAACGTCCGCTGGCTGAGTTGAAGGATCTGAATCCGGGACTGTTGAGATCGGTCGCGCCCGCAGGTTATTCGCTGCATGTGCCCAAGGGAACGCTGGCGGCGCTGGAATCGGCGTTCGCGGTCATACCGGCGAACCGGCGCGATTCCTGGCGCGTGCATCGCATTCGGGACGGAGAGACCTTCGCCGGCCTGGCCAAACAGTTCAGCGCACAGACCGCGCTGCTCAGTTCAGCCAATCACGAGGAACTTCCGGCGGCAGGCGAGTGGGCGGCGATCCCCGTGGCATATCCGGGAGACCGGACTGCCCCGGCCAAGAAAACCACGACCAAGGCTGCGGCCCGGAAAAAGTCGACGACTACGACCGCGTCGCACAAATCCAAGGCTCCTGCGCATCGGGCGCAGACGAGCAAAGCGCACTCGAGCTAGGCGACCTGTCGTCGAACAACGCGCTCCATGACTGTCGCGCCTCAAGAACCGGTAGCGCCCTGTAGTTCGCGCGGCCGTCAGTTGAGGCGCGACAGTCATGGAGCGCGTACTCGCGTTGTATCCGCGTGACAAATCGTTACTATGTGCGTCGGGACTCTGAGTTTTTCACCTCAACTCGGAAGCCCCGCCAAAACCCTCCTTTTCCCGTACTCCCATCGGAGATTCACCTTAGATGTCGATGTCCCGCTCTAGTTCGGATCGGACTCATCGATAAGGCACGAGATGCCGCTTGCCCGGATCGGAGTCCTGCTCCTCGCCCCTGCATTGCTATGGGGACAACGCTACAGTTTCCGTCTCTACGATCAAGACGCGGGTCTGGTCAACATCGCCGTAAACTCGATCGCTGAAGACCATGAGGGATTCATGTGGGCCGGCACGCAGAACGGCGTGTACCGCTACGACGGACGGACGTTTCGCCGCTACGGACTTGCCGACGGATTGCCCAGCACCGACGCGCAAGCTCTGCATGTCTCCATGGACGGAATCCTTTGGGCGGGAACCCGCTTCGGCCTGGCTCGTCGCACGGGGGAAAAATTCGTTGCCGTCGACTTGGGCGAACCGGTGGAGATCACCGGGGCGCAGTCGATCCGCTCACGCGGCTCCATTCTCTATTTTGCGACCAACAAAGGGTTGGCACGTTTTGAGAACGGAAGCGCCCGCTGGCTTTCGCGCGAGACTTCGGGCGGTGTGTACCTCGCCCCGGATGGGACGGTCTGGTTCGGATGCGGTGACGAATTGTGCCGGTCCGAGGGACAGAAGGCCGCCGAAGTAGTCCGCGTTCTCGGTTTGCCGCAGGAACGCTGGGGTTCGATCCTGATCGATCCGGCCGGCACGTTGTGGGTTCGCAGCGCCCGGCATCTGTTCGCGCTTCCGAAAGGCGGCTCCAGCTTTGAGCAACGCGACCGGGGCCTGCCTCCCACCAGTTCGCCGCTGGGGGTGCTGTTCGCTCCGCCGGAGGGAGGCCTGCTCTCGGCCACTGATGAAGGTCTCGCGATCTTGCAGAACGGCACTTGGGACGTAATCGACGCACAGCGGGGGCTGCCTTCGGAAACTGTTGCGGACGTCTTGCGGGATCACGAAGGTTCCATTTGGATCGCGACGCGCGGAGCCGGACTCGCCCGCTGGCTGGGATTCGGCGAATGGGAGACATGGACCCGAGCCGAGGGCTTGTCGAACAACGTCCAGTGGAAAATCCTGCGCGATGCAAACGGGAATCTGTGGGCGGGCTCGAATCGAGGGATCAGCATATTGCCGGCAGAGAGCCACAAGTGGCGCGTCGTAACGGCGGCGGACGGACTGGTGGGAGAGAAAATCCGGACGCTGGCTGCCAGTCCGAACGGTGAAATGTGGACTGCGGCGTCTCCCGGACGAATATCCCGCTTCAACGCGCAAGGCCGATTGATGGCGAGTTATGGCGCGGAATCCGGATTGTCCGCGGATCGTGTGTACGGATTGTTTTACGATACCGACTCGACGCTGTGGGTGGGCGCGATCGGAGGATTGTTCCACTCCAATCCCACAAGCGGGCCAGCGACGCGCACTTGCGCGCCGCTACATTGCGCAAAATTCCATCTCGAACGCGTCGCCGTACCGGGATCGGATTCAACCGAACAGTTCTTCGGCTGCATCCGCGATCGCGCAGGATCGCTGTGGTGCCCGGGAATGCGTGGGCTGGCACGCTTGAAGGATGGGCAATGGCGGCGCTTCGGGACCGCCGACGGCTTACGCGCCAATTCGGTGAGCTGGATCAAAGAGGCCGCCGATGGCGCACTGTGGCTCGCGTACCCGGAACCGGTCGGCGTCACACGCTTCACCCCGAATGGCGACCGGCTATCCCTCACCAATTATTCGCGCGCGAACGGACTGCGCTCGGACAAAGCATATTTTCTCGGGACCGACGCCCGTGGCGGCGTGTGGGTGGGGACCGAAGCGGGAATCGACTATCGCGACGCTGCGGGATGGCATCACTTCGGACGTCCCGACGGATTGATCTCGGAAGACACCGACACGGATGCTTTTTTCGCGGACGCGGATGGCAGCGTCTGGATTGGAACCAGCCGCGGGTTATCCCATTTCCGTCCACGCGTCACTAAGCCGGATGCCGCTCCGCTGGCGCGAATCATGTCTGTGGAGATGGGAGGCAGACAGAAGGACCTGAACCGGCCAATCGACGTGGCTTCGTCCGCTGGATCGCTATACGTCACGTTCACGACGCTCGCCTACCGGCGTGAGCACGAAGTTCGATTCCGCTACCGGATTCGCGAACTGGACCAGAATTGGATCGAGACTCAACAGCGCGACGTGCGCTTTACCTCGGTGCAGCCCGGGAAATATACCTTCGAGGTCGCGGCATTTGTGCCTGGAACGGCCCCCAGCGCGCCGGCGAGGGTAGAGTTCAGCATCGCGACGCCCTGGTGGGATAGCTGGTGGTTCCAATTCCTGGGCATCGCCGCGCTGGTGTTCTGCGTTCGAGCAGCGTGGGTGTGGCGGATGCGTCGCGAGCTGGCGCAGAAGCGTCAACTGGAGGCCGCCGTCGCCGCGCGCACCAGCGAGCTCGCATTGGAAAAAGTTCGCGCCGAAGAAGGCAGCCGGCTCAAAGGCGAGTTTCTGGCCAACATGAGCCACGAAATCCGCACGCCGATGAACGGAATCCTGGGCACGGTCGAGCTGGCGCTGGCCACCGCCCTCAACGACGAACAGCGTGGCTATCTGGAAACTGCCCGCGGTTGTACCGTGTCGCTGTTGTCGCTGATTGGAGACGTCCTGGATTTCTCGAAAATCGAAGCCGGCAAACTGGAGCTGGATCCCATCGAGTTCTGTCTTCGGACGGTGGTGATTGACGCGTTAAAGCCGGTTTCCGCAGAGGCGGCGCGAAAGGGGCTGTTCACTACTTTCGAAATCGGGCCGACTGTGCCGGAGCGCCTGGTGGGTGATGTGGTTCGAGTCCGGCAAGTGCTGATGAACCTGCTGGGAAACTCCGTCAAGTTTACCGAGCGCGGTGAGATTATCCTGCGGGTCCGGCGCATGGAAGCGTCCGAGCGCGCGCCCGAAAAGATCTGGATCGAATTCAGTATCCGCGACACCGGCATCGGCATCCCAGCGGACCGGCAGGAGCTGATTTTTGGAGCCTTCCGGCAAGTGGACGGGTCCACCACGCGAAAATATGGAGGCACCGGGTTGGGCCTCGCGATTTCGAAGCGTCTGGTCGAAATGATGGGAGGCTCGATTGGCGTGGAGAGCCAGCCAGGACAGGGCGCCTGCTTCTCCTTCACGGTTCCGTTCGAAGCCGCGTCCGTGACCCTCCCGATTCGCGCGCCTCAACCGTCCGCGCCGGTCATCCAACATTCCGCGCGAGTCCTGGTGGTGGAAGATAACGCCGTCAACCAACTGGTCACCAGCCGGCTTCTGGAAAAACAAGGCATGCAAGTGTTCATCGCATCCAATGGAGCCGAAGCGGTGGAGACGCTGGAGCAGTTTTCGGTGGACTTTGTGCTCATGGACATCCAGATGCCCATCATGGACGGATTCGAGGCGACCGCAAAGATCCGGGAAAGCGAGCGCGTCAAGAACGCCGGACACACTCCGATTCTGGCGTTGACTGCGCACGCGACCAAAGGCGATCGCGAAAGATGCCTCGCGTCGGGCATGGACGGGTATGTGACCAAGCCCATCGAAATCGATTCCCTGATGGCCGCCATCCGCGCTTGCGAAAAGGATGCCGCGACACGTCGCGACCCAGCCGCCGAGCGTTCAACCGCTCCCTCCGGTCACGGCTCTGGGTCGGCGTTGTATTGAATCAGCCGCTCAATGAGCCGTGACCAGAGGGAGCGGTTAAACCCTCGCGGCTCGCGGCTTCCGCCGGCAGTACGGTATCCTGATCGTAGGCAGCCTGAATGGGTTTCAGCAGTCGTTCCTACGCCCGCCCTTATATTGGTCTTCCCGGATTTCCGCGCGGAATCAAATGGCTCCTGATCGTGAACACCGCGGTGTTCCTGCTGCAGTGGCTCACCAGCGGCACCGCCTTCGGTGGGATCTTCTACTATCTCGCGTTGGTTCCCGCAGAAGTCGTCAAGCATCTGGCCGTGTGGCAACTGGTCACCTACATGTTCCTGCACGACCCGCACGGCGTGTCGCATATCCTGTTCAACATGCTCACACTGTGGATGTTCGGCAGCACGCTCGAACAGACTTTGGGAACCCGCCGCTTCATGCAGTTATACTTTTTCAGCGGCATCGGCGCGGGGATCTGCATCGTGGTCCTCAACTATATTTTTGGAAGCGCCACGGTACCCACCATCGGAGCATCCGGCGCCATCTTCGGCGTCATTCTGGTGTGCGCCATGCTGTGGCCGGACCAGATCGTGCTGCTCAGTTTCCTGTTCCCGATCAAGCTGAAATACATGGTGATGATCATCGGCGCGATCGCGTTCATGGGCGCCTGGAACGTCAACAGCGGCGTCAGCAACATCGGGCATCTGGGTGGAATGGCCTTCGGGTATCTGTTCATGAAGCTGCCGATGTTCGTGAAGTCGAGTGGGCGCGGGTTGAATCCTGCAGGCTCGTTACGGGATTCCTATAAGGCCTGGAAACTTGCCCGGGCCAAGAAGAAATTTCAGGTGTATTTGAAAAAGCAGCGTTCCGACCATATCAACTAACCGCAACCGCTGCTGTCGCCGATACGTCAATTTTGATAAGGTGTGCTCATGAAAGCCTTCTGGGTTCTTGCCCGGCCAATTGGATTGATCTGCGCTGGTGCGCTTGGAGTTTCGCTCGGCATGTGGGCCCAAGGGCCCCCCGGCCAGGGCAGTGAGACGGTCGCCAGGCCGAAGAAGAAAGCCGACGCGACTACTGACGCTCCTAAGGACGCGCCGCCGGCGACAACTGCCGACAAGATCCCCTCGAAGTTCGGCAAGAAAGCCGATATCCCCGAAGGCGTTCCGACCTTCCGCACCGACGCGTTGACCGTGAGCGTTGACGTCGCCGTGCTCGACAACAAGGGTCATTTCATTCCCAAGATTCCCAAGGGCAATTTTCGGATCTTAGAGGACAACGTCCCCCAGCAGGTGAGCGGGTACTCTATCGGCGAGGCACCCATGACCATCACCCTGGTCATCGAGTTTTCGAATCGCTACCAGAGGTTCTACAGCGAGCCGTGGTTCCAGACGCTCAATGCGGCTTACGGATTCTTACAAACACTCAAGCCGGAAGATTACGTCGCGGTGGTCGCTTACGATCTCCGGCCTGAGATTCTCTCCGACTTCTCGACCAATCGCCAGGACGCCTATGAAGCCATGCAGCGGCTGCGCATCGCGGCATTTTCGGAATCCAATTTGTACGACGCACTGGTGGATACGGCCAACCGCATGCAGGACATCGAAGGCCGCAAAGCGATCCTGCTGATCTCTTCCGGAATTGACACGTTCAGCAAGCTCACTTTCGACAAAACGCGGCGCGCGCTTCAAGACGCGGGTGTGCCGATCTACGCGGTCGGGCTGATGCAGGCGATCCGCGAGATCATGGACGCCTATATGGGCTCCATCCAGCGCATGGATTTCCTGCAAGCCGACAACCAGATGCGCACGTTCGCCAAGGAAAGCGGCGGAATGGCGTTCTTCCCGCGTTTCTACGGCGAGATGCCCGGCATTTTCGGCTCCATCCAGGAAGCCATGCGGAACCAGTACGTACTGTCCTACAGCCCGTCGAATCAGGAGCGCGACGGGAAGTTCCGCAAGATCAAGGTCGACCTGGTCAATCCTGAGAACAACGAGCCGCTGCGCGTGGTGGACGAAAAAGGGAAACCGATCAAGTACCAGATCGTCGCCAAGACCGGCTACACAGCGCCTCGCAAGGTCGAATAGTTCGACGCAAAGTCAAGAATTCGATGTGACGATTTTTGAGATCGTTACGAGTGCGTTGACATGCATGTAACACGAATGTTACTGTCTCGATGTTCCTACACATGCCTGTCCGTCAAATTTCTCCTTCACCTTCGGGTAGCCGGATCCTCCTGGTCGACGATAACGCTCACGGGTTGAGCGCGCGACGCTGCATTCTGGAGGAACTGGGCCACCGCATCACCACCGCGTCCAGCGCCGCCGAAGCGCTCGAACACTTCACCAGCAACAAGTTCGACTTGATGGTGACCGACTACAAAATGCCGCGCATGGACGGAATCGAGCTGATCGCTCGGGTGCGAAAACAATCCCCCGATACGCCCGTGATCCTTTTGTCAGGCTTTGTCGACGCCCTCGGTCTCAGCGAGAACAGCACCGGCGCCGACGTAGTGATCCAAAAAAGCTCGAACGAAGTATCTCACTTGGTGAGGTCGGTGGGAAGGCTGCTCCGAAAGAAGAAGCCGAATACATCCGAGGCTCGCCTGAAGGCCAAGCGCAAGTCCGTTTAGAGTCCACCACCAGCTGAAAATTCCTTCTAGCAATGGGGGGCGGACCCCCCGGTCCGCGCGCGATCCCCTGATCGCGCTCCGCATCACGCTCGAATCCGCAACTCTATTTCCGTCGCCCTCAACAACTTCCCACTTTCGTGCGACCCTGAATCGCAAACTCCCCACTATCCTCGGCTCAGAACGGTTTGGCGCTCTCATCGGCTTCCAGACCTACCGCGCGGCGGCGAAGTTCTCTGAGATTCTCCCATCGCAACGTGACATGCAGCTAGCTTTTAGTGTGACGATGAGCGAGCGCCTTCTGCGTTAGTTTGTGGCGAGCAGTCGCACGTGATTGTGGCGATGCCGTTCCGTTGCGGCCAATTAACGGCGAATTGCGGCCGCAAATTCATTTGTAGAAAGGAGATCGCAGAGCAAACTGAAAGAAGCTGCTAAAAAACAGCCATGAGCCGTGACCATAGGGAGCGGTTTAAACCGCCGGGTTCTCGGAGAATCCGCGTTTTGACAAACCATTGAGGCTACGTGAAGGTACATTCTGACAGGCCGGTGAAGTTCCAGGTAAGGTTGCGCTGTGAAGAGGCCACGGCGGCACTACGTCCTAGGTCCGTTCACGGATGGGGAACTCCGGATCATCCAACTTCGGTCGAATGGCGTGAACGTGGTAGAGATCGCACGGATGGATATGCCGCACAAGAGCGCCTACAGCCTGATGTGCGGTGCGTCGAGCAAGGCGGGGGCGCTGCCGACCCATTGGGCGATGGGGAGTACGTTGGACCAACTGTTAGCGCCGGAGCTACCGGAAGACTTGCCGGTGGTCGAGTCGAAGGTGCGGAAGACCAAGCCGAGAATCAGGTTGCGGCGGAGCTGGGGCGCACTTCCGAGGCGCTAGAAGTATATCCTAGTGGGGAAATGGCGCTCAATAAAGGCGAGCTCGCGGAAATTGCCGACCTACTCAGCGCGTTAGAGGCGCGCATCAAACCGAAAGGTTGGCGTAAGGCTCTATCGGTGGCGCGGGAATGGGGCGTCGTTGCGGTGATCCCGGCAACGATCTTGACGCTCGGCATTTTTTCTCTTACGCAATGGAACGCAGCAAACAAGCGCCTCGCCGATGAAGCCGGTTTCGAGGCGTCTACGAATGAAAGACTCAAAGCATTTGAAAGGCAGTTTATCGATTTGCGCACATTGATTATCGCTGCGCAGCCGATGCGAAAGCAGAATCAGGACGCTGCTAAACAACTTCTAGCAGAGGCACGCAGCAAAACCATTGAACCAATCCCGGCGTCCACCGTCGAACGCGCTGGACGGGCGTTCATTGAAGCGTCTAGTTCCGAAGCAACAGCATGGCCCGTTGCGCTGGATTTTGTCGCCTACCGCACATCATTGAACGCCACGAGTCGCCCCGATCCAAAGAACTGCATTTCCAAGCCTCCATTCGCGAATAAGTACTACATGAACGATGTATACGAGAACTCTAAACCCGCCATCCAATGGGTCGAACCCATCATCGCAGAGGAGAATGCGGCGCATCTAGATCTTATAGGGCACGATGAGAACACTGGGTCAAAAACTGGGCCAAGTGCGTTGTTAGTGAGAGGTGGGGCTACCAATCTGGACATGGAGCATGCGAGGCACGTCGTCTTTGATGGCGTCGAGATTCACTATTCGGGCGGACCAATTCTATTGGAAGACGTGATTTTCATAAACTGCACTTTCGTTTTGGATCGGAGTCAGCAAACCCGCGAACTAGCCGAACGGGTACTAGCGTCCACCAATGTAAGCTTCAAGGCCGGTCCCTGAGCGCGAGCAGCGTGGCGTTGACAGGCCCTGCACTGCACGACGGCAGGACCGAAGGGTTGATGGTAGGCCTGCGGCCTGCGGCGGATTTGAAATCGGCCCCACCCCACATTGTTCTATCCGATGAATCGCCCCGGATTGACCCAGCCAAGCGACACTCCCGTCATCACCAATCCCAGACACACGATCACTGCGGCGGAGAGCACTGGAACCAAGCGGAACGCGGGATGACGGCTGGCCTTTTCCGGATCGGGAAGCCACTGCTTGGCGTACAGCACCAGCATGCCGATCGACATCAGGACTCCTGCCAGCCCGACGCTGAAAGCCACCAGCAGGACCAGGCCCGCGCCAATGTGGCCGAGCGCGATGGAGCTCAGCAGCAGGACCAGAGCGGATGGGCATGGGACTAGTCCCCCGCTCGCGCCCAGGGCGATCAGGCTGCCCATACTGATGTCGCCTTCGGGGACGTGCGTGTGGGTGTGGCCATCGTGTGTGTGGGTGTGCGGGTGATCGTGATCGTGATGATGATGGTGGTGGTGATGATTATGATGATGATGCGAGTTCAAGCGCCTGAGGCGCTTCCAAAACAGACTCGCGCCGATCGCGACGATGGACAAACCCGAGATCGCGCCAAGAATGGGGATGATCTTTTCCGGCACGACATACCTGGAAAGAAAATAGGTGGCGATGCCCAGCGCGAACACACTGATGGTGTGTGTGAAGGTGACCATCGCGCCTAGAAATGCGGCGTGCCGCATGGTCCCGCGCGACCCGACCAGATACGCGGCGACGATGGTTTTCCCGTGTCCCGGCGACAGCGCATGCATCGCGCCGAATGCGAATGCGACCGCAATTCCGGCCAGCATCACGCCCACGCTGATTTCCTTGTTGCCCAGCAGTCGTGAAAGGTAATCGGTCCGCGCCGGAGTTGCAGGCTGAGGCTCCACCGGTTTCACTTGCTCGACCGGAATGATCCTCTTGGTGACTTTTCCTGCCGTGGTCCATTCGATTTCCGCGTGCAACTCCTGCGGCGGAGCGATCGGAGGATAGAAGGTCAAGGCGTTGGTGCGATCCTGATCACCGGGAACCAGAATTTCGTTCCATCCTTCGCGGTCGCGATAATTTCGATCTTCGAACTCCAGCCGGCCGTTAGCACCGTCGATCCGCAGCGTACACGCAACGCGCACCGTGGCAAGCCCGCCGCCAGCGTCAGTTACTTGTATTTCGGAACGGACCAGACTCGGCTCAAGCACTTTGCCGCCCGATCGAAATTCAAGGCCAGCCATCCACTGCCGGGCCTGTTCGGCAGCCTTGGCATCCAACACCGCTTGCGGGATCTTCGCGCCCACCTGCCAGTCTTTGAACAAACGGTATGCCGGCGTCTCCGCGAGATCGAGGATATAGGTGACGTCGACACGATTGCCGTCGATGGCGAAGCGCGTGTAGTGGCTCACGCTGAAGTTGCCCATCGGGTGGGCGATGGCGAAGGTCGCGGCGAGAAGCGGGAGAATACGACGGCGCATCGGTGCTTTCTACATATTACGTCTGCGCCGGTTCCTTAGGTTCCGATCCCAGCCGCAGCACGTTCCCGTCAGGATCTTCGACGTGCATTTCCAGCGCCCAGGGAAAGTTCGTCGGCGGCATCCGGATCTTCACTCCGCGAGCCTTGAACTCGTCGTGAAGCTTTTCGGCGTCGTCGACGCCGATCCAAACCCACGCTTTGCCGAGGCCCTGATCGCCTACACACAAATAGATACCGGCTTGATCGCGGTGAACATGAGTGAACTGGTCGCCTCCCCAACTCGCGTTGATAAATCCTAACAGATGGACATAGAATCGAAGGCTGGTTTGCATGTCCTGCACGCGCAGGATCGGTGCGCTGTTTTCGAAATAGACCATTTATGAATCGTAACGCGCTAACCTATTCGATTGAAGTGGACCACAATCTGGCTGCTGTTGATCGCGGAACTGCTCAGCATGGGTGTCTGGTTTTCCGCATCCGCAGTAGCACCCGCTCTGTCGGCGGCGTGGTCGCTGGACGATTCCGGTCGCGCGTGGCTCACCATGAGCGTTCAAGCCGGATTCGTCGCGGGCGCGTTGGTTTCGGCGCTGCTTAACCTGGCGGATCGGATTCCGGCGCACCTTTTGTTCGCATGGTCGGCCGTCTTGGCGAGCGCATCTACGGCGCTCATCCCTGCTACGGCACACACATTGGAGACCGCTGTCGTGCTGCGCTGCTTCACCGGATTTTTTCTGGCCGGCGTGTACCCGGTGGGAATGAAGATCGTCGCGACGTGGACCAAAGAGGATCGCGGCCTGGGCATCGGACTGCTCGTCGGAGCGCTGACCATCGGATCGGCAAGTCCGCATCTTCTCAATGCCCTCGGCGGGACCAGCGATTGGCACGTCGTGCTGTACATCGCCGCAGCCGCGGCAGCCGTGGGCGGCCTGATCGCGGGACTCTTCGTTCGGCAAGGACCGAATCATAGTCCGGCGCCACCGTTTCATTGGGGCCACGCCGGAGCAATCCTGCGCGATCGGCCCGTCCTGCTGGCCAATCTTGGATACCTGGGCCATATGTGGGAGCTGTACGCGATGTGGTCGTGGATCGCAGGCTATGTCGAGAGCAGCACCGTGGCGTTCCTGGCGATCGCAGCGGGAGGCCCGGGCAGCTTGCTGGCGGGGCGGCTCGCGGATCGAATCGGGCGAACCAAGGTCACCATCGCGAGCATGGCAATCAGCGGGGCTTGTGCACTGACCATCGGACTTTTCTTCCATGGACCGTGGCTGGCCGCGATCGCGATCGTGTGGGGATTCGCGATCGTCGCGGATTCGGCGCAGTTTTCCGCCTGCGTCACGGAACTATGCGAGCGCGAATATCTGGGCACCGCGCTGACCCTGCAGACCAGCCTGGGGTTCCTGCTGACCATGTTCACCATCCGTCTGGTCCCGCTGGTCCAGGCGCGGATCGGAATGCAGTGGGGGTTCAGCATCCTGGCGATTGGACCAGCGGCGGGGATCGTGGCGATGCTTGCGTTGAGAGCCAGGCCCGAGGCCACCCGGATGGCCGGGGGCAAAAAATAGGCCTTGCTTCTTCGTTCTTTCTTCGCCTATACTAGATAGTGAAGAAAGGGCGAATATGAGTGCCTCCCCTCGTATCGGAACCGCCGGATGGGCCTATCCTCATTGGAACGGAATCGTGTATCCCAAGGCAGGTTTGCATCCTCTTGAAGTGCTCGCGAGTCAGTTCGATGTGGTCGAGATCAACAGCTCGTTTTATCAGCCACTTAAGCCGGAACTGGTCAGACTTTGGATGAAGAAGATCGACGCCAATCCGAAGTTCCGGTTCACTGCAAAATTGCACCAACGCTTTACGCATGGGCGAGTTCTTGAAGACGCAGAGGTCGCCACATTTAAGGACGGATTGCGGCCGCTGCTCCAGGCGCGCAAGCTGGGCGCGGTGTTGATGCAGTTTCCCTGGTCGTTCAAGTTCACTGCGGAGAATCGCGAGTTCTTCATCAAGTTGCGCCGGGCGTTTTCGGAATTTCCGCTGGTTGCCGAGATGCGGCATTCGAGCTGGATGGCGGAAGAAGCAGTGGGAACATTTCTCGACTATCGCGTGGGGTTCTGCAATATCGATCAGCCGGAATACACGCGCGCGATGCCTCCGACGGCATTTCTAACCTCCGAGGTAGGGTACGTGCGGCTGCATGGGAGGAATCCGCAGAACTCTCTGGGGGCTTACGACCGGACAGCTCGGCGGATGCGGCAGCATGACTATCTCTACTCGGAGGCGGAGCTCGCTGACTGGAGCAAGCGGATCGAACACGTGGGGCGCTACGCGGAGTCGATGTTCGTGATCTTCAATAATGACGCTGCGGCGAAAAGCGTCGTCAATGCGCTGGAGCTTCAAGCGATGATCCAGGGCGTCCACGGGACAGCCCCGCGCGAGCTTCGGCGGCGGTACCCGGTGCAGTTGGAGCGGTTCGGGCCGGAGTCGGCCGAGCAGCAGTGCCTGTTCTCGGCGGCCTAAGGTTTCGCTTCAAGCAAACGCGGATAGACACGCTGAAAAGAGTAGCCCTGTTCGTCGGCGCCTTCGGCAACGATGCGGAACTGGGGGAAGCCGGATATGACGGTTCCCGAATAACGATTTGCTCCCGCTTCGATGAGGGCGAGCGATTGGGAGGCGGAGGCCGGGGCGTCGATGAGTTTGAATCGAACGCCGGGCGTCGGGGAATTGATGGTGACGGAGGCGGTGTGGTCGGCAGCCAACTCGACGTTGTGAATCCAGAAAGTGGTGTGTGCCTGGGCCGAAATCGAGTATGGGCCGGCGCCTTCGATGCGGACCGTCCAGACGCCAGGCTGCGGATTGGGGATCGTGGCGATGCGTCCGGCGCGGAACTGGAGGTTGTCGGCCGGCTTCATTTCTTCACTGGCCGGGTTGTAGAGGGTGATGCGAGTCATGCATTGCAGCGAAGCCGCGATCAGCAAACTGTCAATGGTGGAATCGACGGGAACGCGGACATCTTCGAATTGCTTTTCGAGTTTGCCGACGGCGCGGGCGATGGTCGCCGGATGCTTCGCGGCAGCGTTGATCAACCCCATGGAACGCGCAGCTTCGGAGCGATCGAACAAAAACAATTGGCCGCCCGTGGATTCCGCGACATGCAGATAGGACGGGTCGAAAGAAGGCTCTTTTCCGGTACAGGGCCAGGCAGGCTGCCAGCGGGGCTTCTGCTCGGTCTGTTGAGCAATGGCGGCGGCCGCCAAAAAGAGAAAGACATTCGCCGTTAATAAACGTGAATGCACATGAATATCTTAGCGTGATTTAGCAGCCTTCATAGAGGAAGTGAGGGTAGCGAACGGTGTTTCTCCCTGAGCGCTTCGTGGCGATGCAGTACATCTGCTCGCCACGAAGCGCTGTCGAATATCCGTTGCGTTCCAGGAAATCTTTGACCCACATGTCGGTGCCGTAGCCGGGAATCACTTCTGTGAACAGGTTGGTTACTTCGAATCCGGCGGATTCGACGGCTTCCCGCAATTCGGCTGGCGTGTATTCGCGGACGTGCGGGATTTCTGTTTCCGAGAACTCGCCGTGAGGATACGGAAATTTTGAATACAGCTGCGGATTGCCGCTTTGCTCGAGCACTCGCGCGACGGCGAGGAAGCTCGCGACGTTGGGAGTAGTCAGGATGAGCGTGCCGCCGTCTTCCATGACGCGGTGCATTTCGAACAGCATGTGCATCGGATCGTGAATCATGTGCTCGAAGATCTCGCAGGCGAGCACAGTCTCGAAGCGGCCGTCGTCGTAGGGGTAGCGATCTTTTTCGGCATCGAAGAGATCGACGAAGCAACGGAAGACTTCCCTGCCCCCGGCCGTCACCGATTTTTCGTCGACGCGGCCGAGCGGACCGAAGTACGTGCCTCGGACTTCTTTATAGCCGAGCACGCACTGGAGCGGCGGGGCCATGTGCATGTAGGTCCCCATCTCGAGGACCCGCCCGGATTTCGACGGCTGAGGAACCAACGTCAGCGTGCGGGCGACGCGGGGGATGTGGATCTCGAGATAATTCCGAGCCGCGTCATCAGGCTGATCGATGGAACGGACGAAGGCGGCGATTTCGTCGTAACGGTCGCGAGGAGGAACGATTTCAGTGGGATTCTGCACGTCGAGATGAGAGAGCTTTTCGTCGGCCGTCACCAGGATATCGCGGAGGGAGCGAATGAGGGGCATCAGGCGCACAGACGAGTCATTACGACGCTCAATTTGGAAACTGCTCTGCGACCCGGGAACAGAGTGGCGCGTTTTGAAATGCGGGTGCCGCCACTTCTGTCGTGCGGCAGAGTTGCCCACTCACGGTATCCACCGCCGCTCGTGATAGAGCGTTGCCTACCGGTGTAAAGCGTTGCTCACAAGGGCCAGTTGAATGGGACTCAGCGGACCGATCCTCTGTGAACAGCTCAAAGCACAAACGTGAAGAGCGAAATGCCGGAGGTGCATTCTCGGCAGTTCGGCACTGTTGGCCTGTTTTGCTGTCGATCGCAATTTTTGAGAGTGCCATGCCTGTCGGAGTAAATCGGTGGTAACACGGTTTCGCCGGCGGCGGTTCGGTCGGCCGCGCGGGCTCCGCCTGCTTGACGGGAGAGGCGTTGGTGCTCTCTGGAGTTGGGGCGGTTCCGCATCCAAGTATAGAGAATGTTGCCGCCAGTCCAAGGAGCGAGGCGGCAGGCCTAACATACTTATTCATCTGGACGCTGGAGCTATCCACGTTCGATCTCCTCGATTGTGTCGCGAAGCACTTTTGCAGCCTCCCAGTCGCCTTGAGCTGAACACCTGACCTTTAGCTGCTCCTCAGTCTCTTCGCGTCGGGAGACCGAGCCAATGCTCGCCATCTTTGCATTCGAACGCTCTAATAGGTCAGTCTCCCTCTGCCGGAGAAGAGCAACGACCTCCCGGATCGTCATCCACTACAATTTAGCATTTTCAGAATTCTGGAAAACTCGAAACCCAACACAACGTCAAGATAAAAATAGGCGCAGGGTCGATAAGTTTTCGTAGATCCGCAAACAAAACGCGGATGAACGAGACCGAAATCTGCGTTCATCCGCGTTAATCTGCGGCTATAAAACTACTCCGCGAGCGTGTCTTCGGGCGGTGCGGGCTCTTCGGAAAGTCCGCCCGCATACAGCGCGCGCGTTTCTTCGTCGTAACCCGGGATGTCGAGCGCCGCTTGTTCTTCGGCGGCCAGCTCTTCTTCCACGCCTTCGCCCGCGATCCGGACGTTGCGGTAGTATTCCATACCGGTGCCGGCCGGGATCAGGCGGCCCATGATGACGTTTTCCTTCAACCCGCGGAGGTAATCGACCTTGCCGTTGATGGCAGCTTCGGTCAGCACGCGCGTGGTCTCCTGGAAACTGGCGGCGGAAATGAACGAATCGGTGGAGAGCGAAGCCTTGGTGATGCCCAGCAGTACGGTTTTTCCGACCGCCGGACGCCCGCCGGCTTCCTGCACGCGATTGTTTTCCTGGCGGAACTTGAACTTATCGACCACTTCTTCCGGCAGGAATTCGCTGTCTCCGATGTCCTCGACTTTCACCCAGCGCATCATCTGGCGCGCGATGACTTCCAGGTGCTTGTCGTTGATGTTGACGCCCTGCAGACGGTAGACTTCCTGGATTTCGTTGACCAGGTACTTCTGCAGTTCCTTTTCGCCCAGGACGCTCATGATGTCATGCGGGTTGCGCGGGCCGTCCATCAGCGGATCGCCCGCCTTGACGCGCTCGCCTTCCTGCACGTTGATATGAACGCCGCGCGGCAAGGCGTATTCGCGCTGTTCGCCATCGTCGCCGACGATGTAGATTTTGCGCATGCCCTTCGAAATTTCGCCGTACTTCACGTTGCCGTTGATCTCGCTGATCACCGCGGTTTCACGCGGCTTGCGAGCTTCAAACAATTCGACCACACGCGGCAAGCCGCCGGTGATGTCCTTGGTCTTCGTTGTCGCGCGCGGGATCTTAGCAAGAACGTCGCCCGCGTGAACTTCGTCGCCGTCCGCCACCGTCAAGTGAGCGTGCATCGGCATGAGGTAGCGTTTTTCGTCCGCCTTTCCGCCGCCGGTGGGGCGGACAATGATGGCCGGAATGCGCTTCTCATCGGTGGAATCCATCACGACCCACTGCGAGCGGCCGGTGATTTCGTCCACCTGTTCCTGCATGGTAAGTCCTTCGGTCAGATCCTTGAAATGGACCACACCGGTGACTTCCGTGAGGATCGAGAAGGTGTACGGATCCCATTCGAGCAGAACTTCGTTGGTCTTGACGCGCGCGCCGTCAGCGAACAGGATCTTGGCGCCGTAGACCACCTGGTAGCGTTCTTTTTCACGCTGCTTGTCGTCGAGGATGGCGATAATGCCGTTGCGATTCATCGCGATCAGTTCGCCCTTGGCGTTCTTGACCGTGTTGATGGCCAGGAATTTCACGACGCCATCCGATTTCGCATCCTGCTTGGATTGCTCGGCCGAACCCGTCGCCGCTCCACCGATGTGGAACGTACGCATAGTGAGCTGCGTTCCCGGCTCACCGATGGACTGGGCAGAGATGATGCCGACGGCTTCCCCGCGCTCGACCATGCGGCCGGTGGCGAGGTTGCGTCCGTAGCACAACTGGCACACGCCGCGTTTCGATTCGCAGGTGAGCACCGAGCGGATCTTCACGACTTCCTTACCGGCAGCCTGAATGGCCGCGGCGAGATCCTCGGTGATTTCCTGATTGGCGTGGACGATCACGCTGCCTTCGTAGTCGAGCTGATCCTCGAGAGCGACGCGGCCGACGATGCGATCGCGCAGATTCTCGATGATTTCACCCGATTCGATGATCGGCGCGACCTCGATTCCGTCCCCGGTGCCGCAATCGCTTTCGCTCACGATCACGTCCTGGGCGACGTCGCACAGGCGGCGTGTCAGGTACCCGGAGTCGGCGGTCTTGAGAGCCGTATCTGCCAATCCTTTACGAGCGCCGTGCGTCGAGATGAAGTATTCGAGCACATTCAGCCCTTCGCGGAAATTGGCGGTGATGGGCGTTTCGATAATTTCTCCCGAGGGACGCGCCATCAAACCGCGCATACCGGAGAGCTGGCGGATCTGCTGTTTCGAACCGCGCGCGCCGGAGTCGGCCATGATGTAAATCGGATTGAGGTAGCGGCCGGTGCGGTCGTCCTCCTCCATCCGTTTAAACATTTCCTCGGAAACGCGTTCGGTGACCTTGGACCAGATTTCGATGATTTTGTTGTAGCTTTCGCCATGCGTGATCGCGCCCTCCTGATACTGAGAGCGAACCTCGATGACGGCTTTCTCGGCGTCTCTTACCAGCCCGGCCTTTTCGCCGGGAACGATCATGTCGTCGATGCCGATCGAAATACCGGCGCGGGTCGCATACAGGAATCCGAGCGACTTCACCTGATCGAGCATCGCGACCGTGACCTGCAGGCCGTACTTCAGATAGCAATAATGCACCATCTGCGACAGGCCCTTCTTCTTCAGAAGACCGTTGAGAAACGGCATTTCGTCAGGAAGAACGTCGTTCAGGATGACGCGGCCGACGGTGGTATCCATGTACTGCTTGGAAAATTCGATGGGCTCGGTGTACATGACGTTCTGGTTGTCGAACGCCTTCACCAGGTCGATCACCTTTCCGGTGTAGCGCAGCTTGATCGGCGTTAGCGTTTCGACCTCGCCCATTTCGAGCGCGATCAGAACGTCGTCAATCGAAGCGAAGGTGCGGCCTTCGCCCTTGGTGCCGGGGCGCGACTTGGTCAGGTAGTACAGACCGAGCACCATGTCCTGCGTCGGAACCGCGATCGGCGCGCCGTGCGCGGGCGAGAGAATGTTGTTTGCAGACAACATTAACGTTGAAGCCTCGATCTGCGCTTCGGGTGACAACGGAATGTGGACGGCCATCTGATCGCCGTCGAAATCGGCGTTGAACGCGGTACACGTCAGCGGGTGCAGCTTGATGGCTTTGCCTTCGACCAGGACCGGTTCGAATGCCTGAATTCCCAGGCGGTGCAGCGTGGGAGCGCGGTTGAGAAGAATCGGGTGATCCTTGATGACTTCTTCGAGGATGTCCCACACCACCGCGTCCTGCTGTTCGACCAATTCCTTGGCCTGCTTGATGGTGGTGCAATGGCCACGCTGTTCCAGGCGATGATAGATGAACGGCTTGAACAGCTCCAGCGCCATCTTCTTAGGAAGACCGCACTGGTGGAGTTTCAACTCGGGTCCGACGACGATAACGGAGCGGCCGGAGTAATCCACGCGCTTGCCCAGCAGGTTCTGGCGGAAGCGCCCCTGCTTGCCTTTGAGCGTGTCGGACAAGGATTTAAGAGGTCGATTATTAGCCCCGCGCAGCACGCGGCCGCGACGGCCGTTGTCGAACAGCGCATCGACGGCTTCCTGCAACATGCGCTTTTCGTTGCGCACGATCACGTCGGGAGCGTGCAGCTCGATCAGCTTTTTCAGGCGATTATTGCGGTTGATGACGCGGCGATACAGATCGTTCAGATCGCTGGTGGCAAAACGTCCGCCATCCAATGGAACCAGAGGACGCAGTTCCGGCGGGATCACCGGGATCACGTCGAGAATCATCCATTCCGGCTTGTTGCCGGATTTGCGGAAGCTTTCGGCCACGCGGAGGCGCTTGGCGAACTTCAGCTTCTTTTGCTGCGAAACTTCGGTCTTCATGCGCTCGCGAATTTCCAGGCTGAGCGCATCGCAGTCGACTTTCTTGAGAAGTTCCTTGATGCCTTCGGCGCCCATCATGGCGACGAATTTACCGGGGAATTCGACGTCGAGCTGACGCTTACGCTCGTCGCTGATGACTTCGGCTTTCTTGAGCTCGGGCACTTCGCCGGGGTCGACCACGACGAACGCTTCGAAATACAGGACTCGTTCCAATTCACGCAGCGTGATGTCGAGCAAATAGCCGATGCGCGAAGGCAGGCCTTTGAAGAACCACACGTGCGAGCACGGACTGGCCAGTTCGATGTGGCCCAGGCGCTCGCGGCGGACGCGCGATAGAGTGACTTCGACGCCGCACTTATCGCAGATGACTCCGCGATGTTTCATGCGCTTGTACTTGCCGCACAAGCATTCCCAATCCGCGATAGGACCGAAAATGCGGGCGCAGAACAAGCCGTCGCGCTCGGGCTTGAAGGTGCGGTAGTTGATGGTCTCCGGTTTGGTGACCTCACCATGCGACCAGCTCCGGATTTTTTCCGGGCTGGCGAGCGAGATGCGGATGGAATCGAAATCCGCAATCAGATTCGCACGATCGTATGGAGAGGAACGATACATATGATCTGCCATGATGTCTCCTGTGTGTCCAGTCCTAATCTTTAGTCAGTCTCGACGTCGGTCAGCAGCTTCTAATCCGCTGCTCTAATCCGCAGCGATCGCCGTTTCCAGCAACTCCCGCGGCTTCTTCATCAACTCCACGTCCAGACACAACGACTGCAACTCACGAATTAAAACGTTGAAGCTTTCGGGGACGCCCGGCTCGGCAGCCGCCTCGCCCTTGACGATGGCTTCGTAAATCTTGGCTCGTCCGTAAACGTCATCGGACTTGGCCGTCAGCAATTCCTGCAATACGTAGGCGGCTCCGTAGGCTTCGAGCGCCCACACTTCCATTTCGCCGAAGCGCTGGCCGCCGAACTGGGCCTTGCCGCCCAACGGCTGTTGCGTGATCAGCGAATACGGCCCGATCGAGCGCGCGTGAATCTTGTCGTCCACCAGATGCGAAAGCTTCAACATATAGATGTAGCCGACGGTCACTGGCTGTTCGAACGGCTGGCCGCTGATGCCGTCCCAGAGCTGGACCTTTCCGGAGCTTTCGTACAGCCGCTTATCCGGACTGATTTCCCGGGCGGCGGCGAGTCGAGACTTGATGTCTTTTTCAGTGGCTCCATCGAACACCGGCGTCGCGAATTTGACGCCCAGCGCGTGCGCGGCCCAGCCAAGGTGCGTTTCGAGAATCTGTCCGACGTTCATACGGCTGGGAACGCCCAGAGGATTCAGGACGATTTCAACCGGCGTGCCGTCGGGAAGATACGGCATGTCCTCTTCGGGAACGATGCGCGCGATCACGCCCTTGTTACCGTGGCGGCCGGCCATTTTGTCGCCGACCGACAGCTTGCGCTTCATCGCGATATAGCACTTGACCTGCTTGATGACGCCTGGAGGCAGTTCATCGCCTTTTCGAAGCTTGGCGATACGCTCATCGGTGATCTTTTCGAGCACGGCGATCTGGCGCGAGGTCATCTCCTCGATTTCGTCCACCAGTTCGTTGACGCGCGGATCTTTGTCCTTCAACTTCATCCGCTTGATGTCGCGGGCGCGTAGCTTTTCGATCAGATCGCGCGCCAGGATGGTGCCTTTGGCGAGAAGTTTCTTGTTGGTCTTCTCATCGTGAAGGTCGGCCAACAGCTCTTTGCCGTCAAAATGGACGGCCAGACGCTTGGACCGCTCATCGGTGAGAATGCGCTTTTCGTCCTCGAGATTGCGGCGGAGGCGCTCTTCGGAGCCTTCGAGAATCAGTTTCGAGCGCTCGTCAAGCTCTGCGCCCTTGCGCGAAAACACCTTGCAATCGACTACGGTGCCTTCGATACCGGGCGGGCAGTACAGCGATGCATCCTTCACGTCTCCGGCCTTTTCGCCGAAGATCGCGCGGAGCAGTTTTTCTTCCGGAGTGAGCTGAGTTTCACCCTTGGGAGTGACTTTGCCCACCAGAATATCGCCCGGCTTCACGGTCGCCCCGATGCGGATGATTCCACTTTCATCAAGGTTGCGCAGGAAACCCTCGGCGATATTCGGAATATCGCGGGTGATTTCTTCCGGACCGAGCTTGGTGTCGCGAGCGTCGACTTCGAACTCCTCAATATGAATCGAGGTGTAGTAGTCTTCCTTCACCAGCTTCTCCGATACGACGATCGCGTCTTCGAAGTTGTAGCCGCGCCACGGCATGAAGGCCACCAGAACGTTGCGGCCGAGAGCGAGCTCGCCCGATTCGGTGCAGGGGCCGTCGGCAAGCACATCGCCTTTTTTGACCCGCTGACCCTGGAACACGATCGGTTTCTGGTTGATACACGTGTTCTGATTGGAGCGCTTGAACTTGGTCATCTGGTAGATGTCCGCGCCCACTTCGCGCGAAAGCTGGCCTTCGTGGCTGCTGCCTTCGACACGAACAATGATGCGTTCGCTATCCACCGAGTCCACAACTCCGGAGCGCTTGCACAGAATCACGGCGCCCGAATCGCGAGCCGTCACTCGTTCCATGCCGGTACCGACGTAGGGAGATTCGGCGCGCAGCAGCGGAACCGCCTGGCGCTGCATGTTCGATCCCATCAGCGCGCGGTTGGCATCGTCGTTTTCGAGGAACGGAATCAGACTCGCCGCCACCGATACCAGTTGCTTCGGGCTGACGTCCATGTACTCGACTTCGTCGACATGCTTCAGCACGAAGTTGCCGGCCTGGCGGGCGTTGACCAGCTCCGCCGTAATCCGGCCTTTATCGTCGAGGCCGACGTTGGCCTGAGCGATGAGGTACTTGTCTTCTTCCCAAGCCGACAGATAGTCGCAATGGGCCTCCATCTCGACCGGCTGCTTTTTGGCGCCGAGCGCGCGATTCGCCTTGTCGACTTCGGCGCGAGTTAAAACCTGGTTGACCTTGTAATCGGTGTCGCCAGGATTCAGGATGCGCACTTCGTCCACCACCACTCCGTCTTTGACGCGGCGGTAGGGACTCTCGATGAATCCGTATTCATTGATCCGAGCGAAACAAGAGAGCGAGCTGATCAGTCCGATGTTTGGACCTTCTGGCGTTTCGATGGGACAAATGCGGCCGTAGTGCGTGGGATGAACGTCGCGGACTTCGAATCCGGCGCGTTCGCGGGAAAGACCGCCCGGTCCAAGAGCCGAGAGACGCCGCTTGTGCGTAATCTCCGAGAGCGGGTTGGTCTGATCCATGAACTGAGAGAGCTGCGAGGATCCGAAAAATTCGCGGATCGCCGCCATCACCGGCTTGGCGTTGACCAGATCGTGCGGCATGGCCGTCGACATTTCCTGGTAGACGCTCATCTTTTCTTTGATGGCGCGCTCCATGCGGACCAGTCCGATGCGGAACTGGTTTTCGAGCAGCTCGCCCACCGCGCGGACGCGGCGATTGCCCAGGTGATCGATGTCGTCGACCGCACCGATACCCTTGCGCAAGCGCAACAGGTACTGAATCGTATCGATAAAGTCTTTGTGATCGAGCGTACGCTTGTCGAGCGATGTCGCGTCGGCCTTATCGTGCAGCTTGATATTGAACTTCATGCGTCCGACGCGCGAGAAGTCGTACTTGCGCGCATCGAAGAACATGCCCTGGAAAAGCTGGGTGGCGGTGTCCACCGTGGGCGGATCGCCTGGACGCAGCTTGCGGTAGATTTCGAGCAGCGCGTCGTTCTGCTGCTTCACGCCGTCCTTGCGGAGCGTGGCGGAAATGACGTTACCCACATCGTCGAACTCGGGGAAGAACACGTCGAAGTTCGGAATCTTGGCTTCAATCAGTTTGGCGATGATGGTCGGCGTCAGCTCGTGGTTGGCTTCAATCAGAACTTCGCCGGTCTCCATGTCGACCACGTCGGCGGCGACGTAGGCACCTTCAAAATCGTTGGCGGCGACTTCCACTTGCTCGACTTTCGCCTTGACGATTTCCTTGAAGACGCTGTTGGTGATTTTGCGTCCCTGCGGTACGACCGTTTCGCCACCCTTGCTGACGGCGTGCGACAGCTTGTGGCCGATCAGGCCCTCGCTAACCTTCCAGAACAGCTTCTTGTCCTTGATGACGATGTCGCTGGTCCGATAGAACGCGCGCAGAATATCCGCGTCGGTTTTGAGGCCCAGTGCGCGTAGAAATACGGTGCCGTAGAATTTACGTTTCCGGTCGATACGTACGTGCAGCAGGTTCTTGTTGTCGTATTCGAACTCGACCCAGCTCCCGCGATAGGGAATGATCTTCCCGAGGAAGTATCCCTGTGCCTGCTGGCGTTCGAAAAAGACGCCGGGCGAGCGGTGCAACTGCGAAACGATTACGCGCTCGGTTCCATTGATGATGAACGTGCCGTTTTCGGTCATCAACGGAATTTCGCCGAAGAAGACTTCTTGTTCCTTGATGTCGCGGATGGTCTTGTTGCCCGTCTCCGGATCTTTATCGAACACAGTGAGACGGATGGTGACTTTGAGTGGAGCCGCGTAGGTCATACCGCGCTCTTCGCACTCGGCCACATCGTATTTAAGCTGCAGGCCGACGGGATCGCCGCAGCGGTTGCAGAAGGTGACGATGTTCTTGTTGAACGTTCCGCAGCGGGGACACAGGACGTCACCCAGATGGAACGGGTCGGTCTTGATGGTCGCTCCGCAAGCTGGGTTGCGGCAGGTGGAGCGCAGGTGGTGCAGCCCTTTCAGGTTGCCGCACTTACATTCCCAGTTGCCAATCGCGTAGTCGACGAATTCCAGCTGGCTCAGACCACGGAAGTCCGAGATGGGGAATACGCTTTTGAATACACTCTCGAGGCCCGTGTCGTCTCGCTCACTGGGCAGGAGATCCATTTGAAGAAACCGCTCGTAGGATTTCTTCTGAACCTCGATGAGGTTGGGGATAGGGATCGAAGTTTTGATCTTCGAAAAATCAACTCGTTCTCGAAAGGCGCCATTTTCCGGGGTTTGCATTGTCGTCAAAATCCTTCAAAAGCAGCGAGAGCCGCTATGGGAGGCAAAAGCGTGCCTCGAATCAAAACGAAAAGGCCCGAGGGTAAAGGAACACCTCGGGCGGGGTATGTACGCGCAGGACGAAGCCCAGCGGTAGTTCAGACGAACTGCCGAGCAGATCGCGGGGTACCAAGATCACTGTAAAAGGGCCGGGGCTCTCTTTCTCCGGTAGTCACAATCATAGCAAACGCAGTACCATTCGTCAAATGGGACTAGCGGCAAAATGCGTTCGCGGCAAAAGGCCAGGTGTAACCCCTGCCTTTACTTGATTTCGACGGTGGCCCCGGCGTCAACGAATTTCTTCTTGATCGCCTCGGCTTCGTCCTTATTCACGCCTTCTTTGACGGTCTTAGGAGCGCCGTCGACCAGATCCTTGGCTTCCTTGAGACCCAGGCTAGTAACTTCGCGTACCGCCTTGATGACGTTGATCTTATTCGCACCAGCCGCAGTCAGCACGACGGTGAATTCGGTCTTTTCCTCAGCCGGAGCCGCAGCGGCACCGCCGCCCGCCGCCGGAGCCGCAGCCACAGCCGCCGCAGCCGCCGAAACGCCCAGCTTCTCTTCGAGCATCTTGACGAGCTGGGATGCCTCGAGCAGCGTCAGCCCTTGAATCTGTTCCGCAATCGCGTTGATATCAGCCATTTCCTTATCCTTTAAACTTGTTTTCTTTAACGCCCTGGTCGACGACCACGGCTAGATTCCGACCCACACCATTGATCGCCGTCACCAGCCGCTGGGCTGGAGCTTGGATCAAGAAAAGAAGCTTCGCGTAAATTTCTTCCTTCGAAGGCAGACTCGCTAAATCGTTGATTCCACTGACGTCGACCACGCGGCCCTGCACCAGGCCGGCTCGGAAGGTGAACGATGGATTGGCTTTAGCGTAGGTTGTGAGCGCTTTCGCCAGCGCAACGGGATCGCCGGAAGTATAGGCGAGCGAGCACATTCCCTTGAGGTCTTTCAGAATTTGTTCGGCCTGAGTACCTTCGGCGGCCTTTTCGGCAATCCGATTCTTGATGACCTTGTAATTGGCGCCTGCCCCGCGGACCGCTTTGCGCAATTCGAAATCCTGCCCGACGGTCAGTTTTTCGTAGCCAGTCAAGAAGACGTTATTGGTCTTTTCGAGGTCGGCTTTTAGCGCGTCCAGATCTTTCTTCTTTTCAGGCTTCTTTTTCATTGTCGTTCACGTTCCCTCGCGCACAACGCTTCGCTGTGCGCTAAACCGCCTTCAAGTTGTATGGCGTAACATCCAGCAGGACGCCCGGACCCATGGTGGAGCAGATGGTCACGCTTCGAACGTACTTGCCTTTGGCTGCGGCCGGCTTCGCTTTGACCACCGCCTGTAAAAGAGTGTTGGCGTTTTCGAGCAGCTTATCACTCGCGAAACTAAGTTTTCCGAACGGGACGTGAATCACGCCGGTCTTGTCGACACGAAACTCGACTTTACCGGCCTTAACTTCTTTCACGGCGTTCGCGACGTCCTGGGTCACCGTACCGGTCTTCGGATTGGGCATGAGACCGCGCGGACCGAGCACTTTACCCAGCTTACCCACCGACCGCATCATATCTGGTGTAGCGATGACGGCGTCGAAATCGGTCCAGTTTTCAGTCTGGATCTTCTGGACCATATCCTCGCCACCGACAATATCGGCGCCGGCTTCGGTCGCCTCGCGCAGCTTGTCACCGGAGGCGATCACCAGGACTTTCTTGGATTTACCGAGTCCATTGGGCAGGACGACGGTGCCGCGAACCATCTGGTCGGCATGCTTGGGATCGACACCGAGCCGCATGTGCAATTCGACCGTTTCGTCGAACTTGGCGAACTTCACCTTTTGCATCAGGGGGACGGCCAATTCGATGGCGTAGGGTTTCCGCTCGACTTGCGCGGCGGCAGCAGTATACTTTTTTCCTGGTTTGCGGCTCATGTTTTGACTGGTCCAAACGGCGGGACTAACCTGCGGCCCAACGCCTCCCAAGGGAACAATTACAAAATCGTAGGGTAGCAGACCCGACTACTGCGGCGCAAGTCGGCGGCCAAAGCGATCCATGCGGAACGTTCCGACGTGCCCGCTCGTATGCTTGTACGTGGATCAGTTGATGCCCTATTCGCTTACGGGGACCCAAAATGACAACCTCAGATAGAAAGCCGCTGCGGCTGTGGCCCGGCGTTGCGATTGCGATCGTGCAGTGTCTGGTTAGCTTTGGCGCACCGCTTATCGCGCCAGACAACATCTTCCTCGCGATACTCGCAGGACCCGCCGGCACGCTGGCGATCCTCCTGTGGTGGCTGTTTTTTAGCCGGGCGGCGTGGTCGGAGCGTTTGGGCGCCGTCGGCCTGATGATCGCAGGGATGTTCGCGACCCGGCTCATCATCGACAAGTCGATTTTGACTGGCGCCGAAGGGATGTTGTTCCCCATGCTGGCGATCCCGTTCCTGGGCCTCGCCTTAGTGGTGTGGGCGGTGGCGACCCAACGCCTCTCGGATGGACTTCGGCGCGCGACCATGGTCGCGACGATCCTGGCTGCGTGTGGAGTATGGTCGCTGGTTCGAACCGGTGGCTTCACTGCCGCCCGCTTCCATAACGACCTGCATTGGCGCTGGACACAGACTCCGGAGGAACGCCTCATCGCTCAATCGGCGCTACTGCCAGTCGCGGCAAGTCCCGAGAGGGCGGTTGTAGCTAAAGCAAGCAGCGAGCCGGAGAAGATCCTGCCGGTGGCTGCCGCCAAGATCCCTGAGAAGCCAGTGGTGGCCAAAGCGGCCGAGGCTCTGGAGACGACATCCGACAGTGTTGGCGAATGGCCCGGTTTTCGCGGACCGCATCGTGACGACATCACACGCGGCGTACAGATCAAGACCGACTGGACAGCGTCGCCTCCGGTGGCGATGTGGCGGAGGCCGGTGGGACCGGGCTGGTCGTCCTTCGCGGTTCACGGCGGCTTCTTCTACACGCAAGAGCAGCGCGGCCCCGACGAGGTGGTGGCGTGCTACAGACTGACCACTGGCGAGCCGGTGTGGGCGCATCGCGACGCGACCAGGTTTTGGGAATCGAATGGCGGCCCCGGTCCGCGAGCTACGCCGACGCTCAGCCATGGTCGTGTGTATACCTTTGGCGCGACCGGATTTGTGAACGCGCTCAACGCGGCGGACGGCTCGGTCATCTGGTCGCACAACGCGGCGTCGGACACGGGCATGAAGACTCCGGAGTGGGGTTTCGCGAGTTCGCCATTGGTGGTGGGAAATCTCGTCGTCGTCGCCGCCTCCGGCCGGCTGGTCGCCTACGATGCTGTTAGTGGCTCGCGGCTCTGGGTCGGCCCAGACCATGGCGGCACGAGCTACAGTTCACCGCATCTTCTGACGGTCGACGGAGTCGCACAGGTTCTGCTGTTGAGCGCAGCCGGTGCGACCAGTGTCGCGCTGGCCGACGGCACGCTGCTGTGGGAGCATCGCTGGCCGGGCTACCCCATCGTGCAACCCGCTCTGACCGCCGACGGCGACATCCTGATGAGCGTCAGCGACAGCAGCGGCACGCGCCGCATTGGGGTCGCACATGCGCCTGGCGGATGGACGGTCGAAGAGCGCTGGACCTCGCACGGACTGAAGCCCTACTTTGACGATTTCGTGGTGCACAATGGCCACGCCTACGGCTTCGACGGCAGCATCCTGGCGTGCATCGACCTCAAGGACGGCAAGCGCGTCTGGAAGGGTGGTCGCTACGGCAACGGCCAGCTCCTTCTGCTGCCCGATCAGGACGTCATGCTGGTGCTTTCGGAAGAAGGTGGACTGGCGCTGGTCAAGGCGACTCCCGATCAGTTCACCGAACTGGCGCGGTTCCCGGCGATTGAGGGCAAAACATGGAACCATCCGGTGCTGGCCGGCGATGTTCTGCTGGTTCGCAATGGCGAGGAAATGGCCGCCTTCCGGCTGGCCCTGGCGGGGCGCTAGGAGTTTTTTGGCCGTCCGAAGCAGATCACATACCCGCTGTTGTCGATGATCTCGAAAGCCCGAAGGCCGTCGCTGGTGTCGGCAAGTGGGCGGTGCATGGGGACGGCATTCGCGACGTACTCCGAATAAAGCGAGTCGGGATCGGGAGTGTAAACGTACGCATCCCAGCGCGCCCATTCATGGCGGGAATGATTTGGCTGGGGATGAATCTCAGGCGTGATGGCCTTGAGCATAACCATTACGCCGTCGCGCTGCACCATACCAAAGAAATCTTCGCCGTCTCCATTTCCTCCTCCTGTGTAGGTGACCTCAAAGCCCAGCTTGGAGCGATAAAAGTCGAGGCTTGCCTGGAGATGATCGACGACAAAAAAGGGCGCGATGGAGTTTAGAGTCGGCACGTTTGCATCCTATCACGACGGTTCGCTGGCAACGGGTAAATCGATTTCGACGATCAGTCCGCCGGCGGGTGCGTTCATCGCGCGGATGGTTCCGCCATGAACATCGACGGCACGTCCGGCGATGGCGAGTCCCAACCCCGCTCCTTCGGCCGTTCCATTGGCGATTCGCCGGAAGGGCAAGAAGATCTCGAGCAGCATGTTCTCCGGCACTCCAGGTCCGTGGTCGCGCACACGAAGCAGCGTCTTCGACACATTGTTTTGAAGTGAAATCTCCACGGCGGTTCCTTCGGCGGTGTGACGGATCGCATTCCTTGCCACGTTCTCTATCGCGCTACGCAACAGCTCTTCGTATCCGTTGACCGTACACGCATCGGCATGTTCGATCACGACGCTCCGATTGCAGGCGCGCGCTTCGAAATTGCCGTCATTAGCGACTTCCTGAACCAGATTGGTCAAGTCGAACCGCCCGGGAGTTCCCCGGTCCACTCCGCTATCGATCCTTGTCAGGGCCAGCAGTTGGCCGATCATAGTATCCAGACGGAGCGCTTCGAGGGCGATCCGCTCCAGGTTTTCGGCGGCTTCCCGCTCCATGCCTTGTTTAGCCAAACTCAATTTCACCAAGCCCAGCGCCACGCTCAGACGCGACAGCGGAGAACGCAATTCGTGCGAGACGTCGCCCAGCAGCCGGCGTTGCCCGGTGACCAGCGCTTCGATCCGTTCCGCCATCCGATCGAAGTTACGAGCCAGGTCCGAAATTTCATCCCGGCGGTTTTTCAGTGCAGGATCGACCCGTGTTTCGAGGCGGCCTTCCGCGATACTTGCCGCGGCCTCTCCCAACTGATTCAGCGGCTTGGTCAGAAAGCGGATGACGAGGAAGCAGAAGATTCCGCCGGCAATGGTGAACAGCAAGAGATCGTGGATGGACAAGCGCACGAAGGATCTGAATCCAAATCCTGCATGCAGGACCACGGCAGCGAAGATCATAGCGACGCCGAAAAGTGTCAGCCAGAACCACAAGAAGATGGTGAGAAACAGCCGCCTCACTTGAGTTCTGCCTTCGCGCGCGAAGCATACAGGTAGCCGGCCCCGCGAACTCCCTTGATTCGCTCTCCGCCATCCTCCAGTGGACCGAGCTTCCGCCGGAGGTTGCAGACATGGGTATCGATGCTGCGGTCAAAGGGCGAGAATTCGCGTCCGAGGACGTTACGGACCAGATCCTCGCGGCTGACTGTGCTTCCGGCCACGCGCATCAGTGCCGCGAGCAGATCGAATTCGACGGTGGTAAGGTCGACCGCGGCGCCGCTTCTCCGCACCGAGCGAGTGCCACCATCCAGCTCGATATCCGCGAGGGAGATCGCCGCGAAGGCCGGGCGCTGCGGCGCGGATCTCCTCAGGATCGCGCGGATTCGAGCCACCAACTCGGCGGGATCGAACGGCTTTGGAAGATAATCGTCGGCACCCATCTCCAGCCCGCGAATGCGATCGTGGGTATCGCCGCGAGCGGTCAACATCAGAACCGGGGTACGCGATTGCTGGCGGATTCGCCGCAGAACGTCGAAGCCGTCCGTGTCCGGCATCATGACGTCGAGCATGATCAGCGAGTAATCCCCGGCGAGCGCGTGTTCGACGCCGGCCGTGCCGTTGGGAGCCCAGGTGGTTGCGATTCCTTCGCGCGCCAGGAAGCGCGTCACGAGCTGGCACAGCTCGGCGTCGTCATCGACCACCAGCACTCGTTCCATCTATGGACGCCTTTATTCTAAGACTCGGGACTCAGATGCACCGTCAAGATCTGTTAAGAGCTTAACCATCCTTGACAAAGCTTGGCATTTCTAGACCGGCGGTGGCGGGAGTGCAGCTTATAGTCGACACATGAAAAGAACATTTCTAGCGGCGGTCCTGGGTTTGTCGGTCCATCACGGTCATTGTCAGGATCTGGAGCACGCACCTGCGTTTGAGGTGGCGTCGATTACGCCGTGCAAGCCTGGGACGCCTGAGCCGCCGGGACAAAGCGGCGGGATGTTCCAGTTCACGTATCCCGGCGGAAGATTCAATGCGAACGCCACGACGTTGAAGCTCCTGATGGAATGGGCGTACAGCATCCTGCCGGCGCAGCACTCGGACGGTCCGGGGTGGGTCGCAAATGACCGCTATGACATTGTCGCCAAGGCCGAAGGCAACGCGACCGATGCGGAGATGAAGCGAATGTTGCAGACGCTGCTGGCCGAGCGGTTTAAATTGAAGTTTCATCGCGAGACTAGAGAGTTTCCCGTCGTGGTCATTTCCCTGGGGAAGACGGCTCCCAAGCTGTTCCCTCCGAAAGACGAAGAGAAGCGCACTTTGCGCATCGAGCCCCAGATGGGTCCGAATCAGAAAGTCATTTCCTGGCACGTGGTCGCGACACGATACTCACTCGCGCAATTGAACGATACGTTCGCGCGGCAACTCGGGCGTGTGATTGTGAACCAGACGGGTATGGATGGAGATTTCGATTTCACTCTGGAAATGACGCCGGATGAGGACCGCCCGAATCCGCTGGACCCGACGTTCATACTGGCGGCTCTGCGGGACCAACTCGGACTGACCGTGAAATCGCAAAAGGCGCCGGTGGACTACCTGGTGATCGATAGCGTGGAAAAAGTAGCGGCCGGAAATTAGTCCGACTTGGCCGGATCCTGCATGATGGCCGACTTCGTTGCTTCCCGCCTCAATCTCCGCCGAATCTAGTGGCCTGTCGCGTCGAATCCGTGACTATGAGCAACGCGCTATAGCTGCGACACGGCCACTACTTGGACGAAACACCCCGGCGATTGTTCGTTCACCTTCACGGATTTGGTGAGTTCCGCTGGTCCAATCTGATAATCTTTGGTCTTATGAAACGCATCGCGCTGGTTTTGTCCCTACTCCTGCTCTCGCTCCCTGTCGTTCATGTGCTCGCGCAAGGCAGAGGAGGGCGAGGCGGCGGCGCGCCCGGGCCTCGGATCGAAGGACCTTTTAAGGACATCCGGTGGCGGCAGATCGGGCCATTCCGCGGCGGACGCGTGCTGGCGGTGTCGGGCGTGACGTCACAACCTCAGGTTTACTATTTCGGCGCGACCGGCGGCGGCGTTTTCAAGACCACCGATGGCGGGGCGACCTGGATTCCTGTTTCCGACGGCCAGTTCGCCAACGGCGACGTCGGTGCGATCGCGGTGGCCGAGTCCGATCCCAACGTCGTTTACGTCGGCATGGGGGAGTCGTGCATTCGCGGCAATGCATCACCGGGAGATGGGGTTTACAAATCGACCGATGCGGGGCGCACGTGGAAGAACGTGGGGTTGAAAGACACCCAGCAGATCGGACGAATCATGATCGATCCGCGCAACGCGAACGTCGCTTACGTTGCGGCCCTCGGGCATCAGTTTGGACCGAACGAGCAGCGTGGCGTTTTCAAGACCACCGATGGCGGCTCCACGTGGAAGCAGGTACTGACGCGAGGACCTAAGGCCGGCGCAGTCGATCTTTCGATGGACCCGAATAATCCCAACGTGATCTATGCGGCGTTCTGGGAAGTGTACCGGACGCCGTATTCGCTCGAGAGCGGCGGCGCGGGCAGCGGGCTCTGGAAATCCATCGATGGCGGCGAGACGTGGACCGATCTTTCCACCAAACCGGGTATGCCTAAAGGCGCCATGGGACGCGTCGGTGTAGCGGTATCGCCCGCAAATCCACAGCGCGTATACGCGTTGATCGAAGCGAATGAAGGCGGGTCGTTTCGATCCGATAATGGCGGCGACACGTGGATTAAGGTCAACTCGAGCAATGAAATCCGGCAGCGGGCCTGGTACTACACGCACATCTTCGCCGATCCGAAGAACGCGGACACAGTGTATTACCTCAACGTAAATTTCTTCCGGTCGACGGATGGCGGGCGTTCGCTGGCGCCGATTCAGCCTCCCCACGGCGACAACCACGGTCTATGGATCGCGCCCAACGATCCGCAGCGCATGATCGAATCGAATGACGGGGGGGCGACCATCACCTCTAACGGCGGACGCTCATGGTCGACCATCATGAATCAGCCGACGGCGCAGTTTTATCGCGTGGCATTGGATAACGATTTTCCATATCACGCTTACGGAGCGCAGCAGGATAATTCCACGGTGCGTACAGCGACACGCGGACGCGGCGGGATCACCGAGAAGGACTGGTACGACGTGGGCGGCGGCGAAAGTGGCTGGATCGCGCCCGATTTACGCGACACCAATGTGGTCTACGCGGGCTCGTACGGCAACCTGATCACGCGCTTCGATGCGAGGACGGGCCTGACGCGCAACATCAATCCGTGGCCTGATAATCCGATGGGCCATCCCGCATCGGATCTGAAATATCGATTCCAGTGGAGTTTTCCGATCGTCATTTCTCCGCACGATCCGACAGTGATCTACGCGGGAGCGAACATGATGTTCAAGTCGACCGACGAAGGCCAGTCGTGGACCGTGATTTCGGGAGACCTGACGCGCAACGATCGAACGCGGCAGGGATCGTCGGGCGGCCCGATCACCAAAGACAACACGTCGATCGAGTATTACGACACGATTTTCACCATCAACGAATCGCCCATCACGAAGGGACTGATCTGGGTGGGCAGCGACGACGGGCTGATTCATCTTTCGCGCGACAACGGGAAGACGTGGAATAACGTGAATCCACCGGAATCGATGATTCCGAAATGGGCGCAGATCAATGCAATCGATCCGTCGCCGCACGATCCGGCGACGGCGTGGGTCGCGGCGACTTTGTATAAAGCTGACGATTTCCACCCGTACCTGTATAAGACCACCGACTACGGCAAGACCTGGTCCAAGATCGTCAACGGGATTCCGGACACTCATTTCACGCGGGTGGTTCGCGAAGATCCGAATCGCAAGGGCCTGCTGTTCGCTGGAACAGAATTCGGAATTTATGTTTCCTACGATTCGGGGGATCACTGGCAGTCGATTCAGATCAACCTGCCGGTGGTTCCGATCACAGATCTGGCGTTCCACAAACGCGACGACGAGCTGGTGGTGGCGACCCAGGGGCGGGCGTTCTGGGTGATGGACGACCTGGGCCTCCTGACCGAGATTCGCGGCCAGACGCCCACGGAAGATGCGAAACTGTACAAGCCGAGAACTGCAATGCGCACGGAAGGCGGTCGTGGTGGCGGCGGGGGACGGGCGGGAGCGGCTGCGGGAGCGAATCCGCCCGCGGGAACGGTTGTGGAATATTACTTGAAGAATCGTCCGCAAGGCGAAGTGACGATCGAGTTCCTGGATCCCGCAGGTAAACTCGTCAACAAATATTCCAGCAAGGAGCCGGAGCGTCCCGCGCAGGAAGAAGGCATCGCCGAGGCCGAAGTTGAGTTCAATCCATTCGCGGGCGGCGGTCCCGCGCGGGCTCCGGCACTGGCCGGAATGAATCGTTTCGTGTGGGATCTCCGTTATCCGGACGCGACCGTTTTCCCGCACATGATCCTGTGGGCGGGGAACACACGAGGCCCCATGGCCGTGCCGGGAAACTACCAGGTTCGCCTCACGGTGGATGGAAAGACGCAGACGCAGCCTTTCACCATCGTCAAAGATCCGCGGCTCAAGACCACGACGGAAGACTTCGCGCGGCAGCTTTCACTGGCGCTGCAGATTCGCGACAAACTTTCGCAGACCAACCAAGCCGTGATCGATATTAGGGAAGCGAAGAAGCAATTGGGCGAGTACGTTTCGTTGTGGAAGGACAACCCCGCGGCGAAGAAAGTGGTCGATACGGCGAAGGAGTTGACGGACAAACTCTCCGGGGTCGAAGGCGAACTGTACCAGGTGAAAAATCAAGCCGCTGAGGATCCGCTGAATTATCCGATCAAGCTGAATAATCGCATCGCGGCGCTGCTGGGCGTGGTGCAATCGAACGACGCAGGTCCAACTAAGCAAACCAATATGGTGTATGAAGAGGTCGCGAGCGAGGTAAACGTGCAGCTCGCGGCGGCGCGCAAGTTGTTGACGGACGACATCGCGGCGTTCAACAAATTAGTAAAGGACGCGAACATTCCAGCGGTCACGGTGAAGAGCGCGAAGTGAAGTTCCTGCTGATTCTGGTAGCGGCCTCGACCGCGTTTGCGGATACGTGGATCGCGCATCGCTACGACAATCAGCGCGTGCTGTTCTTTTTCGCGGAACTGCCGATGAACCAACCCGCTCCGGCGGGCGACGAGATTCCCCCGCCGCAGGCGCAATGGGGTGAGGCGGGTAAGATCGTCCGGCTGAGCGAGGCCCAATTTCGAGCGATGAAACTCGAACAGATGCAGAGTGGAGGGACGCCCACGCGCCTCGATCTCCGCCTGCATGAACGGCTGACACTCAGGATCGCAGGAGGGCTGACGGCGACCGTTGAAATTGAAGAATTCGTGCATCAGACGACCTGTTCGGATGGGTTCATCGGCGCACTCGCGCGTGTGGTCGGCGGTGCGGACGGATATTCCGCGACGAAGCTGAAATACTACGTGGTCGGCACGTGGAGCGACACGCCTCCGGCCTGGAAGAATACCTCGATTCGCAAGGTGGATCTGGATGGTTCCGCGAAATCCACGCTGGAGGCCAGCCTCACCGCCCAGTTGAAGGCCGAGTTGCCGAAAACCGAAAGCGGCACGCCGCAATGGAAGGCGATCGACAAGGCGCTCGCGGCGGGTGAAGGGGCGCTCACTTACGACGTCCAGTCGGTACCCGTGGGACGCGGGGGCGAATTTGTGTATTTCGTTCGCGCGCAGTGGACCGTCCGGAAGCGCCCGGCGTTTCTCCTATCCGCATGGCTGACACCGTCTCTTGAAATCCAATCCGTCGACGCGTTCATGGCCGGGGCGTTACGGATGCCCGACTTCGAGAACTACAATCTCAACCTCGGATCGCTGGCCAGGATCGTGAATGTGTTTGAAGTGGACGGATCGCCAACGGTGCTGATCACTTCTGAAGGGCTGGAGAGTTTTGGGCTGGACCTGATCCGGTACGCGAGCTCCGGTCCGAAGCGAACCGGCGTGATGTGGGGCTACGGCTGCTGATGGAGCTATTTCTTCTTCGACACGGAGTCGCCGAGGACCGTTCACCAACCGGCCGTGACGCGGATCGCCGTCTGACGGAGGAAGGGCGCGCGAAGCTTCGCCGTGTGTTGGAACGCGCCCACGCGGCAGGCGTAGATCCGTCGCTGATCCTGTCAAGCCCATTGAAGCGGGCGCTGGAGACAGCGGAGATCGCGGCACACGAGCTTGGGTATGGCGGGCGCATCGTCCGGACCGACGCGTTGACGCCGGAGTCGTCGCCGACGAAAGTATGGGCGGAGATTCGAACTCACACTGACGAGTCCGCTATATTGCTCGCAGGACATGAGCCATTGTTTTCGCACACGGTTGCATGGATGCTCGGGTCAACTCAAGCGATGGTCGAGTTCAAAAAGGCTGCGCTGGTACGGATCGATTTCGAAACGGTCGGCGCGGAGCCGCGCGGCGTCCTCCAGTGGATGCTGACGGCGAAGCTGGCGCAATAAACCACCTATCGCTCGCGGTTCGGTGCGAGACGGAAGTATTTTTTCGCGCGACCCACATCCCTTAGGATTTGCGCCTTCAACGCTTCTGGAGCCTCGAATTTCCGTTCGTCCCGAACGCGTTTCAGAAACTCCACGCGAATCCGCAGCGGAGTCTCGCCGGTCAGCGGATCGAGCAGGAAGGTTTCGATGGTCAACTCATTGCCGCCGAATGTCGGACGCGTTCCGATGTTTGAAATCGAGTTCCAGGCGCGTGGAGAGTCCAGATCGCGCGTCCGGGTAATGTAGACTCCCACCTTCGGCAGGACGTCGGCCGACGTCTTCAGGTTCAACGTCGGAACCGTTTGTTTGGAGCCCACGCCGTGACCGCGCACGACTTCGCCCACTAGGCCGTAGGGACGATTCAGGAACCGGCATGCCAGCGAAACGTCGCCGCTCTCGATCAACCGGCGCACTTCACTCGATGAAACCACACGTCCGCGGCAAGCCACTGCTCCTACTACGCGTGTCTCGAAGCCGTACCGCGTCCCCAGTTCCGTCAGCATTGCCGTATCTCCCGCTTGCTTGTGTCCGAACCGGAAGTTATCGCCCACCAGCACCAGCTTTGCGCCAAGCGACCGCACCAAGATCCGCTCAACGAATTGCTCCGGCGTGAGCCGCGCGACTTCCAAGGTGAATGGAAGAATCAGCACCTGTTCGATTCCAAGATCCCGCATGAACTCGCAACGTTCCTGGGGCATGGTCAATAACCGCGGAGCGCGATCGGGCGCCACTACGCAGGCCGGATGCGGATCAAAAGACAACACGGTGGACTGCAGGGCACGCTCGCGCGCGGCTTGCGTTAGAACGCGAAACAAGTGCTGGTGGCCGATATGAACGCCGTCGAAATTTCCGATGGTCACGGCTGAGGGCGCGAATCCGGCCGCTTCGTCTGTGCTTCGAGCGATGCGCATCACGAACCAGGCTCCACGTCGAGTTCCAGGCCGTCATAAGCGAGATGCACGCCATCGGGCAGCGCGGCCTCGGTCCGCTCATGATGCAGGTCGTGACAGATGTGCGTGAAATATGCGCGGCGAGGTTTCAGTTCTTCCACCGTTTGCAGGCTCTTCTCCACGGTGGAGTGCGTCGGATGAGGACGATGCCGCAGCGCGTCCAGGAACAGAACGTCCAGGCCGCACAGCTTGGCCTTGGACTCTTCTGGAATCTCGCTGTGATCGGTCAGGTACGCGGCGTTGCCGAAGCGGAATCCCAACACAGTGGAGGTCCCGTGCTCCAAGCGGATCGGCGTGAATTGCAGCCCGAAAAGATCGAACGGATCGCCGTTTAGGGTGCGCAGATCCAGGCGAGGCACGGCGGACTGCCGGGGCCCTTCGTCGAACGCGTAGCGGAACACGCGCTGGATCGCCTGCAATGTTTCCTCCATGCCGTAAATCGGAATCGACGATTTCTGGCGGTAGTTGAACGGCCGCACGTCGTCGAGCCCCAAGATATGATCGGCATGCGAATGGGTATACAGAATCGCGTCGATCCGCTCCATGCGGGACCTCAAGGCCTGCTCGCGGAAATCCGGAGTCGTGTCGATCAGCACGCCGTGGCCTTCGTAGCGAACGAAAATCGAAGGCCGCAGCCGCCTGTCACGTGGATCGGGGGACGCGCAAACTTCGCAACCGCAGCCGATAGTGGGAACGCCGGAACTGGTGCCGGAGCCCAGCACCGTAATATGAATCGCGTTCATGCCTGGTTTGATTTCGGTGCGTTGGACTTCGGCGCCTTCTCGCTGACCTGCACGTAGCGAAAACGCAGCTCGGTCAAAGAGTTCTCAATCAGCCGCTGCTCCTCCATCGAAAGATTGCCGCGCGTCTTTTCGGAGAGCATCGCCAGCATGTCGATGGCGTGCCGGGCGGCGGACAGGTCGGGAGCCTCGCCGGATTCTTCCGGCGCGCTCAGCAGTCCCATGCGCATCTCCGCCTGCATCTTCAGCGAAATCACCAGCAGCTCGAAGGTCGGCGGTGGAAGAGGAAAGTCTGACTCGCTCATTTTTATCTATTCTTAGTTTAATGCCGCGGTACTTTAGACTTCCAGAGTGCGAAGCGCTCCTGCCCGAGGTGGAACGTGCTTTACGGGACGCGGTTTTTCAGAAAGCTGAATATCAGAAGGCCGACGCGGAGCTGGATAGCAGCATGAAGCATATCCGCGTTTCGGGTGGGGCGCGCATCAACCGGGGAGCGTATCTCGCCACCCGCGCCCGACGCGACGCCAGCGCAGCCGCGTTGAAGGATGCGCTCGACAGCATCGACCAGGCGGGAGCCCTGGTAAAGGATCTGGATATCGGCCTGATCGATTTTCTATCGCTTTACCAGGGACGCGAAGTGTGTCTGTGCTGGAAACTCGGCGAAGACAAGATCCGCTTCTGGCACGGCGTCGACGAAGGTTTCCGGGGTCGCAAAGAGATCGACGAGGATTTCTTGCGGTCGCATGGACCGGACGCGGCTGACCCGCCGAATTGAACCCAAATCCATTGCCTCTGCTACTTTCCTGTTAGACTGACATGGAGGAATGCTGCTCGCTCGAGAGTTAGTCGATTACATTTCGCGCCAGATCATCAAGAAGCTGACTCCGCAATGGATTGAGACCACCGACGCCCAGGTGGCCGCTGATTTTATTGCCACGGTGGTCGAAGAAGATCTGTCGGTGGAAGATCGCTTGAACGACGAAGTTCGGGATTTGCTCAGCCAATACAGCGACTACATGCGGCGCGAAGCGGTCAGCTATCAGGAGATGTTCCGCCGCATCAAGAACACGCTGATCACGCAACGCAAAGTGATTCGCGCCGCGGGCCGCGATACCGGCGACGCGATGAAGCTCTCCCGCGACAAGATCAACGACATTTCGCACAAGATCGTGGCCGCGCTACGCAAGAGCCGCGAATTCCGGCTGAAGCGCGACCCCAACGACGTCCGCCTGGAACTGGTGAAGGTCATCACGGAACTGCTTCAGACCGAAGAAAAAGTCGACCGCGCCGCCCGCACCAAGATTCGGTCGCAGAAGCGCGAAATCTCCGAAGGCACCGAGGAGTGGGACCTGCTCCACAGGCGCTACTACGCCGAAGAGCTGAAAAAGCTCGGTATCGATCTCAATCGCTAGGGCTTGACAGGCTCGCAGAAATCCGGCATACTTCCATCGATAGACGATGGGAACACAAAAATCCTCCGAACTTCTTCCTGGAACGCTGGACCTATTGGTCCTGAAGACGGTCGCCCTAGGCAGGATGCATGGATACGGAATCGCCCAACATCTCAAGACGGTCTCAGAGGACGTTCTGCAGGTCGGCGAGAGTTCACTTTATCCGGCGTTGCAACGTCTGCTGCTGAATGGCTGGGTGAAAGCGGAGTGGGGCGCCTCTGAAAATAATCGGCGAGCACGCTACTACACGCTGACTGCGTCGGGACGCAAGCAACTGGACTCGGAACGAAACGAGTTCGACCGGATGGTGGTCGCCATCCAGAGAGTGCTGGCAACATGAAATTCATTCGCAGACTGGATTACTGGCTGCATCGAGGCAAACGTGACGCGGAGCTGGCCGAGGAGATAGAGTTTCATCGCGTCATGGGGGCGGAGTCGCTTGGAAATACGACTTTAGCTCGAGAGGACGCGCGAGCGGTGTGGATCTGGCCATGGCTCGAAAGCGTTTTTCAGGATCTGCGGTATGCGATTCGCAATCTGCGGCGGCAGCCGGGATTCGCGCTGATCGCGATTGTGACGCTGGGAATTGCCATCGGTCTGAATACGAGTTTTTTCACGGTATTCGACGCGGTCGCGCTGCGGCTGTGGCCGGTAAAGGATCCGGGGCGGCTGGTCAAAATTATTTCTCAAACCCGGCGATTCCCCCGTCCGCGTGGATTCTCGATCGCGGAGTTCCGGTATTTTTCCGAACATTCGAAATCCTTCGCGGCGCTGGTGGCGATGAGCGACAGCCGCGCGCGGCTGGGATTCGAGGATTTCGGCAAGACCAGTTACCCGGTTTTCGTGTCTGGCAATTTTTTTCAGGCGCTCGGCGTTTCCATGGACCGCGGTCGCGGATTTATCCCCGAAGAAGATGTGACGGACGCGCCGGTGAACGTCGCCGTGCTGAGTTATCCGCTGTGGCGCGATCATTTCGGCTCGGACCCGTCCATTGCCGGAAAAGAGATCCACCTGGATGAGGTTCCCTTCACGGTGGTGGGCGTCGCGGCGGAGGAGTTTACCGGGACCATGGGCGGACGCGAGGACCTGTGGGTGCCGCTGTCTTCGATGCAATCGTTTCGTCTGCACGGAAACACCAGGGATTTTCTGCGCAAGCCGGACTATTGTTGTTCCACTGTCGCGGGGCGGCTCGCGCGGGGAACGTCGCGCGCGCAGGCTCAGGCGGAGCTGAACGTGCTCAGCCAACAGTTTGACGATCAGTACAAGCTCGAGGCGCAGACCGTTGCGCTGGCCGATCCCAGCATTCTCGCGGCTCATCCCAAACGGAAAACGTTTATGCCGGTGTTTGGGCTGATGTTTGGGGGACTAGCGCTGGTGCTGTTGCTGGCCTGCGCGAACGTGAGCAATCTCCTGATCGCGCGAGCCGCGTCGCGGCAGCGGGAGATCGAGGTGCGAAGAGCTTTGGGTGCGGGACGATTCCGGATCGTTCGCCAGCTATTGACGGAAGGATTCGTTCTGGCCCTGGCGGCGGCCGCGCTCGGCGTCGGGCTCGCCTGGAAGCTGCCGGCGTATGTGTTCGCTTTGGTCGGGGATGGCCCCAACGTTCGCCTCACGCCGGACACCACGGTGATCCTGTACGCAGCCGCGCTCGCGGCCATGACGTGCATCGCATTCGCCCTGGCGCCGGCGCTGCACGGAACGCGAACGAAATCTGCGACTGCGCGGCTCCCGCTTCGAAATGTCTTGCTTGCAGCTCAATTCGCGATGAGCGTTGTACTGCTGATCGGCGCAGGTTTGATGGTCTCCGCCGTCAAACACGCGCATGACCGGGACCCCGGATTTCACATCCACGATGTTTCCGTCGTTTCCTTCGAAGTGCCGGTGAGTTCCTACGATTCCAACCGAACCGTCGCGTTCTTTACGCAGCTTTCCAAAGAAATACAGGGATTGCCGGAGATGGGTCCGGTGGGGATCGTGGCGCGCGAGCCGCTGGGCCACTCGCACTGGAATGCAGTGTTCCGGCTGCCGGGGGAATCCGCGTCGACCGAGCACGATATCGAATACAACCAGATCTCGCCGGGATATTTCGACGTGCTCGGGATTCCGATGGCCGCGGGGCGGAGTTTTCAAGCCGGCGACGCCGGGCATCATTACATCGTGGTGAACGAATCCATGGCGCGACGTTATTTCGAAGGCGCGAATCCGGTGGGCAAGTCGATTGTGTTCACCGGCAGCGGCGCCAGTGAGATTATCGGCGTGGCGCGCGATGCGAGCCTCGCTTACATCGAAGGTCCCGGGCCGATGCTGTTCACGTTATTCTCGGGCGACCAGATCCCCAAGCTCCTGATCCGCGCGGGCGTCCCGGGAGAGCGCGAGATGCTAGCGGGAATCACCCGGCGAATCGATGCGAGGGCGCGGGTGCAGGGTGCGCCGCTGACCGAGAATCTCGATGAGCAGCTCAACGGCTCGCGGGTCATGGCCGGGATTGCCGGAATGCTGGGCATGTTCGCGTTGGCGCTGGCCATGGTCGGGATTTCGGGGGTATTCGCGTACGTCGTGCAACAGCGCACCAAAGAAATCGGAATCCGGATGGCGCTGGGAGCGGCCCCCGAACAGGTGATCGCGCTGGTGCTTTCAGGAACCGCCCGCGCTGCGATCGCCGGTCTGGCGATCGGATACGTCGCCGCCGCGGGATTGGCGAAATTCATGGCCCAGTATCTGTACGGAGTGAGTCCGTACGATCCACGGGCGTATGCCGGAGTAGCGGCCGTTCTTGCGATTTCAGGATTGATCGCAGCGTATCTGCCCGCTCGCCGCGCCACGGCCGTGGATCCGCTGGCGGCCCTGCGTGTCGAATAAACGACGCCGATCGATTGCGCTGTCCCTTACCGGGTTCATCGCCGCCAGCATGAACCGCTGACGGCTTGCGCCCGCTAATCGCTATACGGCTTCCGCCGGTTCCGCAACTCTTTCCAGGGCGTTTACCAGGTCCTGGCGATCGATTGGTTTGGAAATGTAGTCGTCCATCCCGGCGGCGAGACAGCGCTCGCGGTCGCCGCGAATCGCGTGCGCAGTCAGCGCAATGATGGGGACGTGTAGACCGGTCGATTTTTCCTGCATTCGAATGGCCCTGGTGGCGTCCAGGCCGTCCATTTCGGGCATCTGCACATCCATGAGGATCGCGTCGAAAACGTGGTCCCGATTCAGCCTGACCGCTTCCGTTCCGGTGCCTGCGACCGCCACTCGGTGGCCCATCTTTTCGAGCAGCCGCATAGCGAGTCTTTGATTCACCAGATTGTCTTCAGCCAGCAGCAAATTCATCGATCTCGCGCTGTGCTCGATGGAGAAAGCCTTGGGGACCACGATTCCACCCGATCCAAACGCCCGGAGCACGGCTGCGGATAGCTCCGCTTCGCTGAGAGGTTTCACCACGAAGGCGTCGATGGCCAGGCGCCGGCACTCGGCCGCACCGGAGTGCAGATCCCGGGCGCGAAGCAACATGACAATTTTCAAAGGATTCCGGTCGCGGCGCACGGCACGGACCACCTCGAATCCGTCGCCCTCAGGCATGTTCGCGTCGAGGATGGCGAGATCGAATTTCTCCCGCTCTATGCACTCGATCGCCTCGCGCCCGCCGGAAGCGGTTTGAACTGAAGCTCCCATGGCGGCGGCATGCTCTGCCACCCAGCGCCGGTTGACCGCGTGATCGTCTGCGACCAGTACCCGCATTCCCGCTAAGGATGGAAGGCCGGGCAGCGCTCCGGAGGCGGGCTCAGCCGGCAGCGTGAACCAGAAACAGCTTCCCGCTCCCGCTTCGCTCTCGACGCCGATTTCTCCGCCCATCATTTGAACCAGCTTCTTTGAAATAGAAAGACCCAGACCGGTTCCGCCGAACTGGCGCGTGGTGGAACCATCGGCTTGCCGGAACGGGTCGAAGATCAGACCCATCTGGTCTTTCGCAATTCCGATACCCGTATCGCGGATGCTGAAGCGCAGGGTCGAGGATTGCTGCATGGCAACTTCGAGAAGCACCTCTCCTTCGCGCGTAAACTTGATTGCGTTCCCGGCCAGGTTGAGAAGAATCTGCCGGATCCGATCCGGATCGCCGAGAATCCTGGCGGGGACCGCAGCGTCCACCACGGCCATTAGTTCCAGATTCTTTTCGTCCGCGCGCAGCGCGAAGGTGCGGGCGACACCGGCCATCAGTTCCCGAACGTCGAACGGTTCGTGCGCCAGTTCCAGCCGCCCAGCCTCGATTTTGGAGAAGTCCAGAATGTCGTTGATCACCACCATGAGCGCGTCCGCCGAGATTTTCGCCGCATTCAGATACTCAATCTGCTCGGCATCGAGTGAGGTCGCCAGAGCCAGTTCGGTCATGCCCATGATCCCGTTGAGAGGCGTGCGGATTTCGTGGCTCATATTGGCTAGAAACTCGCTTTTCAAACGCGCGCCTTCCTCGGCCTTCTCCTTAGCGGCTTTGAGTTCTTTGGTGCGGCTCTCGACCAGTTCCTCCAGATGATGCCGATGGGAGCCGAGTTCGCTGTCGCGCCCTTCGATCTCGCCCAGCATTTCGTTGAATGCGTCGATCAGTTCTCCCACTTCGTCATCGGATCCGAGCGTTGCGCGGACGGAATACACTCGTTCACGCGAGACGTGCCGCGCCGTGGCGGTCAACGCCAGAATCGGACGCAGGATCACACGCAGCGCCTTTGAATAAGCAAGCATCGCAAGGGTGGTCGGGACCAGGAACGCGAGCAAGATCATCGCCACGTATCGCGTGATTCTCGCGTTGAACTCACTCAAATCGCTCTCGATCCGGATAGTCCCCACGTGTTCCCGGTCCTGCTCGATGGGACGCGCCACCACTAAATTTGTTCGATTAAAAGAAGAGCCTGCCGGCGGCGCGTACATCGGCGGGACGCTCCCGCCTGGGCGGAGATACGTCGCAAAAATCAAATCCCTGCGGTCGTACAGCGTCGCGTTCACTACCGTGGGCGTCGCACGCAGCGCTTCGAGCGTTCGCGCGGCATCCTTCGCGTCCGTGAAGAGTAGCGCTGCGGAGCTGTTGGCGCCCAGCACGTCCGCGATCACGCTGAGATGTGCGGTGGTCTCGGCACGAAAGCTGTAGAACTGGCTGATGACGGCGAATACGGACGCCAGCAGCATGGAAAAGCAGGCGGCCAGTACCGCGCCATACATCAGCTTGCGGCGGATTGTAAACCGTTTGTGCCCCGTCAGAATCAATGCGCACTTCCCAGCTTCAGAAGTTGTGAGCTGATCCGAAGTCCCGGCGCGTGCGCCGCCTGAATGCCGAAACGAACGCGATTGGCTTCAAGATAAAAATTGATGGCGCCGCCGGCGTCCAGAAATCCCGGCGATTCACCCACCAGCAGCACACCGGGCTGGCTCAGCGCCGCCGCCGGGCTGAACTCCGCCCGCGGAACGAATACAATATGGCACGCCTGGACCTCGGCCATCCGCGCAAAATGGCGGACCAGGATGGGCCGGCCATTGACCTGTTTGCCGCGAACGGTCTCTTCGAGCTGATTCCCGAACGGATCCCGCCCCACGATGCCCAATACCCAGGCACTGGATCCCTTGTCTTCGGGCCATTCGACGAATTTCAGAAAGTTATAGAGAAACGCCGCCTTTACCTGATATTCCGGCGCCGTGTCTCCTGACGCAAGTGCATGCGGCAGGCCGGAGAGCACGGCGGCCAGCGCGACGATTCGACCGCGGGCTAGAATTGCCACCGCACCGCTCCATAGACGTTGCGGCGCACTTCGAGCGGCTGAGGAAAGCGGCTCGATAGAAACTCGAGATGCTGGGCGTCGAATGCGTCCTGAACGCCGGCCGAAACTTCGAGGCGTTCTGTCGGCCGCCATCCCAGCCGGACATCGCCGCGGAAAAGCTTTGGAATTGCAAGCGGCTCGGGCACGATCGATTGACCCACCAGCAGCGCTCCATTGAAAAACAGCGACGTATCGATCTGTATTTTGCGCGTCAGGTCAAAATTCGAACGCACCACGAACTGGTTTCTCGGAGTAGTTTGCTCGACACGGAACGTGTCGATACTCTGCCCTGCCCCATAGGGGCGCGTATGGATAAAGATGGTGTCATAGCCGCCAGTCAGCCTCCACCGCCGAGTGGCGGTCCAGGTGGCGCTGAGTTCCCCGCCATAACTTTCACCGAACCGCTGGTTTCCGGTCGTGGTGGGAATCTGAAGGTAGGATGGGGAAGTCGCCGTGGGCGGAACCAGCGACGGGATCCCGATTTCCGCGCTTTGCAGGTGTTGATAGACGTTGTAGTAGGCGGAGACGTCCAGCGCCAGCCGCGGCGTGAGTTCCACGCGCTGGCCCGCCTCGTAGGCGATGATCGCCTCGGACCGGGATGCCTTATTTCCCACGGAATGCACGAAGGCGAAAACGCCAGGCTGAATCGGAATCGCAAGCGGAATCGCATCCAGATCTCGCTGATACAACGACGGCGTACGAACGGCGCGCGAAACGGATGCCCAGGTTGCCATTCTCGCGTTCGGAGTCCACAGAAGGCGTGCCGTCGGCTGAACCTCGAAGCCGGTGAAAGTATTGTGGCCCGCATGCACACCGGCGATGAATTCCAGCGTGTCCGGCAACACGGCGATTTGATCCTCGGCGAAGATCGCATAGCTGGTTTGGTCCGCGTCCTCAGGCCGAAAAGCGTAGCTCGCGGTGGGCGTCGTGTCATACGCGGCGACCCGGCCGTCCACGCCCCAAATTACGTCGTTGCGCAACCCCGCAGCGAAATGATGCTTCACCTCGACATTCATGATGTTGAACGACAACGGTAATTGAGGGTCGGATAATCTCTCGTGCTCCCAGGAGATTTGTCCTTCCACGCTGGATGTCTCGGAAATCGAATGTTCCCATCGCGCCAGCAGATTTCCACCGGACGTCGTATTGTGGGAATCGACCGGCAAAGCCAAAGGATTGTTCAAGTTCGGGATCACGAAGTTTTGGCCCACCGAAGACTCGAGCGCCTCGCCCGTGAGCATCACTTTGTCGCGGCTGGTCGGCGCCCAATCGACCCGGAAATCAAGCCCACGGTTGGTCCAGCCTTGCGACGGCGGCGCGCCTTCCGTTGCGCTGAGCTGATCCGTGCTGGAACCCCGAACGGTGACCCGGTAACTGGCCTTCGATCCAATCTTTCCGCCGTAGCGTGCCGTGCCGCCGAACTCGCCGGCGGATCCGCCTTCCATGGTCAGAGCAGCGCCTTGCGTCGCGTCCGCCGTTTTCGTAATGATGTTGATCACGCCATTGACCGCGTTGGTGCCCCACATGGCTGCAACCGGTCCGCGGATGACCTCGATCCGCTCGATGTTGCCGATCGCCATTTCGTTGGCATCCCAGGAAACACCCGAAAACAGCTCGCTGTAGATGCTGCGGCCGTCTACCAGCACCAACAGCTTGTTGGCGAACTCGTCGTTGAATCCACGAATGCTGATCGCCCAACTTCCCGCGTTACTGCGCGCGACTTGAACTCCCGGAGCCAGACGCAAAAGTTCCGGCAGCGAATGCAATCCGGAACGCCGGATGTCTTCGGCCGTGATAACAAATACCGAGGCGGCCGTCTTGCTAAGGCGTTGGCCTTTCTTCGACACCGAGGTCACCTGGATATTCATCAGTTGTTCGAGGCTGGCGTCGGTAAGATCGGGCGACCGCCCGACTTGACCCCAGGCAAGCTGCGTTGCGAGCCCTCCAATGATTGCGGACATTCGGACGCGTGCCCATATCATTTCGAATCCTCTTATCGGCCATAACGGCATCCATAAGAGGAGAGCACGTGCCCATCCAACACGGCGAGTACAACCTCGCTTCAATAGAATCACGCGTGTTTACGGAGGAGGAAAACGATTATTCTCTAACCGCAGAGGGATAGGTGTTTTCGGACTACGCCGGCAGCGCGGCGAGTAGTATGTAGAAGCGAACCTGCTCAAAATCTTGTCGACGAAAAGAGATTGGGCGCGTGTCTTCTTAGACGACGTCGACGCCCATGGAGCGGGCGGTGCCCTTCACCGAGTTCATAGCTGCCTCGACCGTGAAACAGTTCAGGTCGGGCATCTTGATCTTGGCGATCTCTTCCACCTGCTTGAGCGTGATCTTGCCCACGCGATTCTTATTCGGTTCGGCCGATCCCTTGGCCAGGTTGACGGCGCGCTTGATCAGGATCGGGACGGGCGGCGTCTTTGTGATGAAGGTAAAAGAGCGATCCGAATAGATCGTGATGACCACCGGAATGATCAGCCCTTCCTGATCCTTCGCCGACGTCTTGGCGTTGAATGCCTTGCAAAACTCCATGATGTTGACGCCCTGCGGACCGAGCGCCGTGCCGACCGGCGGCGCAGGCGTCGCCTTGCCCGCGGGAATCTGCAACTTCACCTGACCAGTAACTTTTTTCGCCATGTTCTTAAGCCTTTTCTACTTGTAGGAAATCCAACTCGACCGGCGTGGCCCGGCCGAAAATCGTGACGAGCACGCGCAGTGTGTTGCGCTCCGGATTAACCTCGTCAACTTTGCCCGAAAAATTCGTAAATGGCCCATCGATGATGCGGACGGATTCGTTCTTCTCGAAGCTGAGCTTGGGACGCGGGCGTTCCGCCGAACTCGCCTGCCGGTACAAAATCGAATTGACCTCATCCGCCGAAAGCGGCACGGGCATGTTGCCGCCGCCGACGAACCCGGTGACGCGCGGCGTGGCCTTCACGGCATGCCATAGCTCGTCATTCATGTCCATCTCGACCAGCACATAGCCTGGATACAGCATGCGCTTGCTGGTCACTTTTTTGCCGCCGCGCAGTTCCACGACTTCTTCAGTCGGAATCAGGATTTGCCCGATCTGACCGGCGAATCCGAACGCTTCGGCGCGGCTGCGCAGCGAATCGGCCACCTTCTGCTCAAACCCCGAATACGTGTGGATGATGAACCATTTCTTGGTGGAGGGCTCGGCCGCCACCGGTTCCTCGGCAACCGGTTCCTCGGCCGGCGGTTCTTCCGGAGAGGCTTCCGCCTGCACGGACGGCTGCAATTCTTCCGGCGCGTGCTCGGCAACGGGCGTCTGATCTTCTGGAAGCATCTCGTCTGTCATTCGGTGGCCTTTACTTGGGAGTGAACATTCCCAGCAGTTTCTCAATCATGCGGCCCACGATCGCGTCGACCACCGCGAAATAGGCCGCAAACGCAAAGGTCGCCACGATCACCACCGACGTGGTTGCGCGAACCTGTTTCCAGGCGGGCCACGTCACACGGCGCATCTCCATGCGGAGTTCTTCGACGTAGTTCTTGACGTTGGTCGGCCAACTCGCCGCCTTCTGCGAAATACTGACGACTTCTTCAGCCATATCTTCTCCTGCAAACGACTGCCACTCGCGCCTATCGCGACAAAACCGGCGGAAGCCGGTGGCAGGGGCGGAGGGATTCGAACCCCCACTCGCGGTTTTGGAGACCGCTGGTCTGCCGTTAAACCTACGCCCCTATGTCCGTGGCTACTTTCAGTTTACTTGATCTCCTTGTGGGCATGGTGCTTGCGGCAGAATGGGCAGAATTTTTTCAACTCCAGCCGCTCCGTCATAGTCTTCTTGTTTTTCATGCTGGTGTAGTTCTTGCGTTTGCACTCGGTGCACTGAAGCGTGATTTGTTCTCTTGCCATTTTCTACTCCAAATTCAGTATTGGGTTCCCGCACTGAAGGATGCCTGGGCTATTCAACGATTTCGCTAACGGTTCCTGCGCCGACGGTGCGACCGCCTTCGCGAATCGCGAACCGCAATCCTTTATCCATGGCGACCGGTGTAATCAGCTCGACAACGAGTTGCACGTTGTCCCCCGGCATCACCATTTCCATCCCTTCCGGCAGCGTCGCGACTC
>Ga0210400_10000275_pt1 | contig 60633 bp, 53 predicted proteins | sample IncBWH26MmetaG_FD_155456 | JGI IMG/M metagenome (GOLD analysis project Ga0210400, IMG submission 155456) | Forest soil microbial communities from Barre Woods Harvard Forest LTER site, Petersham, Massachusetts, United States - Inc-BW-H-26-M | ecosystem: Environmental > Terrestrial > Soil >...
AACCGGCTGATTACTGGCACCTAGAGCGAGCGCAAGAAATTGATGATGTCTTGCTGCTGTGCAGTGCTCAACCTATTGAAACGCTCGATGATCGCGCTTGCCTCGCTGCCACGGCTATGGTGAGCCTCGATCGCCTTGAGCAGATCCGTCGTTCGACCGTCGTGTAAGAAGAAGACGCGCTGCCCAACGCCCCACAGCGGAGCGGTTCGAAACTCATCCGGGCCCGCGCCACCCTGCGTGATGCCGTCCGCCAATCCCTCTCCCATGTGGTGAACGAGAAGATCGGACCAGAGGTTCACCGGTTGATTGGACAGCGCGAGGCTCGGGCGGGTCGACGACCCGCTTGCGATCGCCTTGCCGGTGGTGAACGACTCGGTATGGCAGAAGGCGCAGCCTGTTTTTGCGAACGCGGCCCGTCCATTGACGATGGAAGGCGAATCAGCAGCGGGCGTTGGCGGGGCCAGCATCCGCATGAAGTCGGCAAACGCCTCAATGTCCGACACCACGGCAGTATTTCGATTCGGGGTGGACGTCGAGGCAGTGGTGAAGTTAAGCGTGTCCTCCGGCGTGGAGTTCAAGATGCAGCCTGGAGTCTCGTCGCGCTCCTGCGGGAACAACTGGTTCGTGACCCCCATCTCGACGTTGTATGCTTCGCCGGCAAACAGCAGGAGGGACTTGTTCTGTGCCTTCCATCCAAACCGAGTGATGGTCCCATCGTTGGCACTGTGGTTTGCATTGCCGCTCAGGTGCGCATTGGGGTGTCCAGAAATTCCAAGCGGCTTCTTGATACTCGAGTTCGCGTTCATATTGGCGAGAATCGCCGAATCGGGTATCGCCTCGATGAGTCCTGCACCAAACACAGGCGTAGGGATGCGGAAGATGATATTCGGATTTCCATTCTGGCCGGTCAGCGGGTTTCCAGCAGGTAGAAAGTTTGGTTGAGCGATGTTGCAACCGGCGGCATCGCTGCGGCCGGTGATGACGAATAGGTTGTGTACGCCGCCGTCGTTGGTTCCGTCAGGGTTTTGCTTGAAGCGAGCCTCGCGGATGGGACCCTTCTGCACAATGAACCAGGGCACGACGTTTTTTGCCCCGTTTAGCGTCGCGATAGCAATCGAAGGGTTAGCTGAAGGGCTGGATCCGCCGACACTTGGCTGCGCATGGCATGACTGGCAGCTATTAGAGTTGAAGCGAGCCCCGAGTCCATTATTTTGGGCTCCGGTCACGGACTCTATTTCGACAAATCTGGTGAGCCCATCTTGGAAGAACGCGGTTTCGTCCGCGCTCAGGCCGTTAAGGGCAGTGCCAGCACCCGGCGCACCGCCACGCACCCCTGGATCCACGGGCGCGGTCGCCGCGTGACCAGCTGTGTCGGCACAGGATATCAATGCCGCAGCAACGATTCCGGCGAAGATTTGGCAAACCACAAATGGTTTTTTGGTCATTTCCGTTCCTTATGCAAAGAAGGACGGCTGGGCGGGACCATCAATGTGCAGTGCCGCAGAAGCTAGTCTCGATCGCGACTTATTTCAGTCGGGCCGAAAGGGACTATGGCGCCGGTCGGACGCTACTCTTGATTTCGCACCTGTGTCAACTGACGAGATAGGAGGGTGAGCGACGTGATCCGCTTCACGCCATCCGCTGTCGTATTTGTTCCTCTTGCATGGACTGCTCCAGATGCGGTTATTCACCGGTACCAATGCGAACCTGTAACTCTGCGTTGCTCGACAGCTTCGGGAATTCCGCGTGCGGTTCCGCTTGGTACCAGTAGGCTACAGACGCAAACGAATCCTGCAGCGGCAGATAGGTGCCCGAGCCATCCGCATTCCACCCCAACGCTTGGATCGTCACCTTGAGGTCATGATCGAAACGGATCGGATCGACAATGTGCCATCGGTACTCACCGATGCGCCGCTCCGCTGAGCCGTTGTAGTAGGCCGGATCGGCCTCTTCTAACGGCATCACGGAATAGAAACCGGAATAGAGGGATGAGAAATTCTCTTCTCTGAGCTTGGGGTCCCCGTTGGGAAGTTTTCCTGCCTGTCTCAAATATGAATAGGACCCGAGGAAATAATCCTCCTCGCCGGTACCATTGATCGTTGGATTGGACGTATCTCCATCGACATAGAACTTGACCTCGCCCTCGCCCCACCAACCGGGGCTGCGCGCGCCGTGGCTCAGCGACGTGCCCACATATTGGCCCTTGCCGCGTATGCCATCCACGATGGTGTAGACGGTCCCGGGCTTTAGCCGATCCACCATGCGAAACTGGGCATGGAAATACGCCGCCTGTGCGGGCACGGCCGTCTCAGCAAAGCTGACCTCGTAATAGATCGAAAGCGGCAAAGCGCTGCGATTCTCGAGCGTCATGCGGAAGCCCTTGCGAAAAGGCATGGGCCAAAAACTATTGAAGCCGCTGCCTGAGTTGACCGCGATGGCCGCGGAGTTGATCCTTGGCTCGTTTTTGCGCCCCCAGCCTGCGCCAAAGAAATCGCCCACCGGGGTCTCAACCGATGCGCCCTTCTCGTCATCCCAGTACATTCGCAGGATTGCTGATCGGTACTGCGCCTTTCCGCCCAGTGTCATCCAAATGTGGTTGACGATTCCCTCGCCCTTGAACTGAGCCAACGTGAATGTCGATCCTGGCGCCACATTGACATTCGGATTAACCTTCCACCCGACGCCGAGATCTTTCGCGGCGTGGCCCGCACTGCCGGTATTCAGGTCCGCCTTGCCGCCCTGACCCTTCTCTCCCGTCGGGTTCTCCGGGCTGATTGAGTGTGACTTCGCGCTCGTGAGGATGAAAACCGACTCCATCGACGGGACTGCCGGGAATGCGGGGCGTACTTCAGCTCGGCCGAGCGCCGCGCACTGTATTGCGATGAGCAGGACCACATAAGCGCTTCTCTTCAAGGTATCCACCATAGCCTTCTCCGATTGTGGTTCTGGTCGCGAACGGCTCAAATGGCGGGCGCGGAATTAGCCCGCCGTGCCAAGACCACGCCGCCAAGCGCCAGCGCGAATCCCGTCAACTGCACCCATGAGAGAGTTTCGTGAAAGAGCTGATACGCGAGTAGTGCCGCGACCGGAGGCACCAACAGCATCAACGCCGTCACGTGGGTGGCCTCTCCACGACGCATCATCCACAGAAGTAAGCTTTGGGCAACGACGGAGGTGATGAGCGCCGACCAAGCCAGCAACGCCCAAAGGGCAACACTTCCGTCCCATCGTACAGCGCCAATGGTGGCGACAGCGAGCAAGGCGACCAATCCTGCGCCGAGGTTTTGAAGACATCCGGCTACGCGCAAATCGTCGTTGGCGAGATGCTTTTGTCCCAGGGTGCCGCATGTCAGCGCCGCGATCGCCAGAATGCCGGCGAGGTTTGCGAAAGTGCCTGAAGCGAAGTGGCTGTTTTCCAGCCTGGGAAGCAGCACGAGGACAACGCCCAGAAACCCGATCAATAGGCCCCACCACAGCGCAGAAGACGACGGTCCTCGGCCACGCGCCAACATGAAGGCGGCGGTCAACAATGGCTGCAATGCACCAATAAGCGCCATAATGCCCGCGGGCAGGCCTTGGGCGATCGCCCAAAAGCTCAAGCTCAAGTAAAGACCCATCATGATGGCGCCCACGCCTAAATGTTGGACAGCCCTCTTTGGCGACAACCAACAAGCTTTGCCCATGATTGCCGCGATTCCGAATACCAGCGCCACCGCGACGAATCGCAGCAACAGAAACAATTGCACGTCGGCATGCGACGTCACCGCTCGCGCCACGATAAAGCCGGTGGACCAGACAAGGACGAACAGCGCAGGAGCTAGGGAACGAAGCATTGCGGCGTCAGTATAAACAGAACGATTGCAACATCATTGCCGACTATCAGCGACAGGAACTTTCAAGACTGGTGAGTTTCCAACATAGGACAGCGGCAATCGATTCCTCTTCATGCAACGATCACGCTTGGCCATTTTTGCGGGTCTGGTTTTGGGACTCTTAGGCACTGGATTTGCCGTCGCTCATGGGGCGAGTGGCGGCAACGGCAGCGCCGGTCATGGCGCAGGTCATGGACGCGGTCATCACAGAGTTGGCTGGCACGGGGAGCATGGCTCTGGTGGGCGGATTCGCCGCGGCGGCGGGCAAGGGGGCTGGAGCCTGCCAGGTTATGGATTTTATTTCGTATCCATTCCCTCGTATTGCAAACTCGTCTATTGGGACGGCGTGCCCTATTACTATGCCGACGATATCTTCTATGAATGGAACGGTAGCGTCGGTGCCTACGAGCAAGTGCATCCACCTGCCGGCTTGGCCGAGAATACCCAGCCGCCGTTTTTGAGAGACCTGTTCGTCTTTCCCAATGGGGATCAGACGAACGAGCGACTGGAGCATGATCGCGAGGAGTGTCAGCGGTGGGCCGCCGATCAAGTCGGCCTCGACGCCAAAGTGGCGGCGAGTCGTGACAACTACCTTCGCGCCGACCGGGCTTGCCTAGAAGCCCGCGACTACAGTGTGGAGTAGCAGTCGCTATCTCGGCGGCGTCGTTGGCGCAAAGGGCTGCTGCTCGCGCGCTGGCTTAGGAAAGATCACAAAGTCGCGGTGGGCCTGCTGCAGCAGGTTGTCACCCATGGCGTGGAGCGCCGTCTGGAGTTCGGGCAGATTTGAGTAGGAAATCTCGAGCACGTGCTCAATGGGGTGGCTGGGCGCCTCGTCGAGGATCAGCTCTCCGAAGCTTGTAGTCATTTCGATATGAGCGCCGAGAATCCAGGACACGTGCTTGTCCTTGGTGAAGTCCGCCGCGCGGTCGATGCTGTCGCGATAAGTTTTCGCCTCGTTCATCGGTATGTAGAGACGGTAGGGACCCAACGAGTCGCCCGAGAACAGGAGTCGCGTCTTGCGGTCGAAGATCATGATGTGCGCCGACTGGTGGCCGGGTGTCGGAATGATGTCGAGCACGCGGCCGCCGAGCTCATACGGCACGATCTGATTCGGCCAGTCGGCGATTTTGAAGAAGTCCGCCACTTCCTTGGGGTACAGGCCGACGACAGTGGTGTCCGGTCGATCCTGGAATTCGGCGTCACCCTGGTGGTGGTCGCCATGGCTGTGGGAATGGGCAACTACGAGAGGAATGGAAGTCAGATGATGTCGGGCGGCCCATTCGGCGATCACCCGGTCGATCGTCGGGCGCACGTTCAATCCGCCGGCTCCCGTGTCGATCAGCAGGGCGCGGTCGTTACCGAACAGCACGTAGAGAAAGGGCCCCTCGAAGTTCGTGCGGATCGACTGGCGGATGACGTAGGTGTCATCGTCGTAGCGCTGCACCTGCATCTGCGGCTCACCGGCGGAGACGCCGTTGATCCAGGGCTTGAAGAGCAGGCCGTGTCTTGTGAATGGCGTATTGGGGGCATCGGCCACGCGGGGAGTTTGTACTTGAGCTGAAGCGGGAATAGGGACTGTTGCGGCTCCCGTGGCGCTCAGTAGAAGCACTATCGATCCAATCCGTTTGCAAAATTTTGTCATCGAACCTGCTTGTCTTTGGATGGGAAGCTTGGCGAGTATACGATGGCTCATGGTCGATGGATTTCAGAGGGGCATCTGATGATTTATGAGCTGTACTATTGGCCCACCGTTCAGGGTCGCGGCGAATTTGTGCGTTTGGCGCTGGAAGAGGGCGGCGCGCCGTACCGAGATATCGCGCGTGAGTCCGGCAAAGGGGCCGGAATCGCGGCAATGATGCGCCTATTGAACGACCTCGAGACGCCGCCGTTCGCGCCTCCCATCTTAAGGGCAGGGCGGCTCCTTATCGGCCAGACCGCCAATATTCTGCAATTCTTGGGTCCGCGGCTCGGGCTGGCGCCAAGCTCAAAGGCGGGTCGGCTTTGGACGCACCAGCTTCAACTCACGACTGCGGATTTTTTGGTCGAGATTCACGACACTCATCACCCGGTCGCCAGTGGCCTCTATTACGAAGATCAGAAGAAGGAGGCGCGCCGCCGCGCCGCGGATTTTCTGAAGCACCGTGTGCCGAAGTACCTAGGCTATTTTGAGAAGGTGTTGGGGCAAAACGCCCCTGGGAAGCGCTACATGCTGGGTGCGAAGCTGACGTATGTGGACCTTTCGATCTTTCAGGTCATAGCCGGCCTTCGCTACGCGTTTCCGAACGCGGCACTCAAGGCCGCGCGCAACTATCCGCGGCTCATTGCGCTACATTCGAGAATTGAGGAGCGTCCGCGAATCGCCGCGTATCTTGATTCGCCGCGACGTATCCCTTTCAACAACGACGGCATCTTCCGACACTATCCGGAGTTGGACGCGGCGAGCCATTGACGATTGCGGCGATGTATACCGCGCGTGCGCGTCCAACCCGGGACACTCGCAAAGAGCTGGCGCTATGTCAGCCAACTAGTACGGAGGCGCCTTCCGGGCGCGTTGATATTTGGCTGCCTCGATCCACCAGGCCAAATCGTCGGCAAAGCGGGGGAAGGCCCTTTGAAGTTGCTGTCCCGCTTCAGCGATGGGCTCACCCGTCGCGTTCAGCGCTTGAGAGATGGGTCCTACGGTAAGTGTGCTCGAAATCACAACCATACCCATCTCGGAAAGGGTGCCGTGCCAAAGGAAATTGGATCGGGCGCCCGATAGACGCCCGCCGGAATAGCTGACAATCGCGGCCGGACGCCAAAACCACTCCTCTAGAAAATGGTCGGTGAGGTTCTTCAAGCCTGGCTGAATTCCCCAGTTGTACTCACCCACTACGAAGATAAAGGCATCGGCGGCGCGAATCTTTGTAGCCACCGCTTCCATCGCAACAGGCGCCTCGCCCTTCGCATACTCCTTATACATGCGATCCAACATCGGTAACCCGATGATTTTCGCATCGAGAAGCTCGGGGGACTCCCCGCGTGCACGGAGACTTGCAACGACAAAATCGGCTAGGCGGATGCCCTTTCGTTCCGAACGGTAGGAGCCATAGACCACAAGTATTCGGTCTTTCATTCACGCCTCCGGCAAGGAGCAATTGAAGCGCTTATACCGCAGGCGAGACTGTTTGTAACGAGCCTGGGGCCGGAGAGATGCCGCAGGGCGGCTCGGTGCTAGCGCGCCAAGATTGGCCGCCGGTGTGGGTGTGCTTGATTGTCCGCAATCGCGCGCAATTTGCGACAGGATGTCGCAACGGATTTGCTGGCCTAGAACGTGCGCTGCTCCATAGACGCAAGTATAATCGTCGCGGCGCGCGTCGCCGTGCAAGCCTGGAGTCGAGCATATGCAGCGATCCTTTCTTGTCCCGCCGCAATCACGGCGACAGTTTCTCGCAGGCGTTGGCGGCATGGGTTTAACTGGACTGATCGGTGTGCCGGCGTGGGGCGGTGCCGAAGAATCTGTCGCCCTTCCCTTCGTCAACGGAGGGCGCAATCTGGTCAACAACTTTCCGCAAAAGGGCACGATGGTTTTGCAGCGCGCGCGACCGCCGTTGCTTGAAACCCCCTTCGAGGTATTTGATCAGGGCATCTTTACGCCCAACGATCGCTTCTACGTACGTTGGCACCTTGCCAATATTCCCGAGGCTGTTGATCCCGCCACCTTTCGGCTCAAGGTCCGAGGTCACGTCAAGCAGTCGATGAGCTTCACCCTCGATGACTTGGTTCGGAAATTCAAACCGTACGAGATCGCTGCGGTGAACCAATGTTCAGGGAATTCACGTGGATTTTTCGCTCCACGCGTGGCCGGCGGGCAATGGGCGAACGGCGCGATGGGCAATGCCCTATGGAGGGGCGTAAGCCTGAAGGCATTGTTGGATCGCGCGGGCGTCAAGACCGGAGCGCTACAGGTCCGATTCAACGGACTCGATACCGGGATACTTCCGCAAACTCCTGACTTCCTGAAATCGCTCGACGTCGATCATGCACTTGATGGTGAAGTGATGATCGCATACGCGATGAACGGCAAGCCGCTGCCGTTGTTAAATGGCTATCCGCTGCGGCTGGTTGTTCCCGGTTGGTATGCGACCTATTGGGTCAAGATGCTCGATGACATTGAGGTCCTGGACAAACCCGACGAGAACTTTTGGACGACACGCGCCTACCTGATTCCCGACACGCCTTTTGCGGATATCGTGCCGGGCCAGCAGGGCGTGAAATTGATCCCCATAAACCGTATGGTGCCGCGTTCATTCTTTACAAACGTCAAGGACCAGGCGAAATTCAAAGTTGGCGAAACAAAGACGGTGCGAGGCATCGCGTTCGGCGGTGATACGGGACTCGCCAAAGTATTGTTTTCGGCAGATGCGGGAAGCCATTGGCAGGAAGCGCGACTCGGGCCCGACCACGGCAAATATAGCTTCCGACAATGGACCGTGGAATTACGGCCTTCGTCGATGGGTCCGCAAACACTCATGGTCAAAGCGTTCAATACGGCCGGCGCGTCTCAGCCCGATCGCGCGAACTGGAACGGCTCGGGCTTTATGCGCAATGTCATTGAATCGGTTTCCGTGCAATCGGTATAGCGGACCAGAAGACAATGCCCAAAAACGTGCGATTCATGAGTTTGGCATCCCTCCTATTCTCCGTCGCGGTGTTGACTTTGGCGTGCGGAACCGCGTGGTGGAGCTCTGCGCGAGCAGACTCTGCGGCCGGCAAGAAGGATGTGGCTCCGCGTCAGCCGGCAATCGTCCGAGTTGAATTGCCGGCGAGCGACCAGGCCTTCCCACCTGGAGTCGGCGCGGACATTGCGAACAGCCAATGCCTGATCTGCCACTCGGCAGGGATGGTCTTGACTCAGCCCCCGCTCAAGAAGGACGAGTGGCGCGCTGAGATAATGAAAATGCGTGCTTCTTACGGAGCGCCGATACCGGAGGATCAAGTGGATGGCTTGTCGGAATATCTGAAAAATATCAGCGCTCGACAATAAACCATCCTTTCAGCGCCCGGACGCCACGGACGGCCCGGCAAGGCGGAGAACGCAGCCGCCTCCAAAACAATCATTCGACTGTCACATTCGACCGATAGAGTCGCGGGCTCATCATAAATAATTCGGGGGGTCCGCCATCATGACCAATCACCATTCTGGGCGCCGAATGGCGCCGCGCTCTTTGCTTCGACTTGCCCTGCTCGCCGGGTCCGCGTTGGCGGGTGCCTCAAATGTCGGCATTGCCGACGACAAGTTCTCTTCCCACGATTTCGACGATCGGCGATTTCATCTCGATCATGATTCACTGGTCATCAGCAGCAGCACCTACGATCGGCACAAGGGCGCGCTTTCCTCGCTGATGATCGGTACGACACTGCCCGATTCCGCGACAGCGACGACAATGGCGGTCGCGAGCAACAATTACGTCACGGTCTGGAACAACGCGTCGGTTGACGGCAGCTTCGGCGCGACCTCGCCGATTACCTTGACTGATGTTGACGCGTCCAGTGGCCGCATCTTGCACCGCCGTCATGTTCCGGAAGAGGCGGTCGTTACCAGTTTCTCTTCCAAATCGGAGCTTGGCCTGCATATTGCCAAGGACTGGCGCGGCTCCCACGTCGTCTTCGTCGCCTATGCAGGTGCCGGCGTCGGTGCGCTCGACGTGTCGAACTCCGATGCGGTCGCGGGGCAAGACCCAACCAACCCGGTGACGTTTGCCTTTGGTACGAATTACGCGTTCCCCCGGACGATCGTCTCGATGGATGAGGACGGGCGCTTCGCCTACACGCCGACGGTCAACTATGGCGGCAATAATGGTCGATCGGCGCTGCTGGGGACGAACGGGTTGTACTACACGGTCGGTAATGCCAACAACGGCAATGCGACGACGTTCGGCCCGAGTAACGGCACGAATCCCGACGTCACCGAGACGACGGGTCTGGAAGTGGTGGAACCGATCGATGCACGCTGGCCGAGTCTGACGGTCCCGGCTGGAAACTCGGCGCAGGTCGATCCCCTGCTTCTGTTCAAGTTCGGCACCAAGACGGACAAACCGGGCAAGGATAATAATTACCGCGGCGTGACCGAATTTGGCGGAGCGCTCTATTTCACCAAGGGCAGCGGCAGCAATGGCGTGGACACGGTGTACACCGTCGCTTCCTTGCCGACCTTGGCGAACGCGGCGGCGGCCACGATCAGCATCGTGCCGGGATTTCCGACCGATTCGGCCAAGGCAACCGGCGGTGACTTTACTCCATTCGCCGTGTTCTTCGCGAATGCCACCACGATGTACGTGACGGATGAAGGTTCGGGCAACGCGACCGACGCGGCGAGCCATGCCGGCCTTCAGAAATGGAGCCTGCGCAATGGCGTTTGGATGCTTGACTATGTGCTGACCAAGGGCCTGATCGGCACGGTCGACACCAATCTGACGGGCGACGATGGCCAGTATCCCGATGTGACGACGGTCGGTCTGCGCAATCTGACGGGAGTTGTCCGTAAAGACGGCAAGGTAACGCTATGGGCTACAACGTCGACGTCGAGCACTTCGGGTGATCAAGGAGCGGACCCGAACAAGGTGGTCCGGATCACCGACGATCTGGAAGCCACGACTCTGACCGGGCCGGTCGCGGAGGAATCGTTTACAACCCTCGTGGGACCGACCTATGGGAAGGTCTATCGCGGAGTCGCTTACGCCGATTAGCAGCCTTTAAAGAAAGAAAGCCTGGACAAGGATGTCTGGGCTGCCATCCGTGCGCCATTTCGTGGCGGTCGCTGCTATTTTCCGAGTCGAAACTCCGATGCCACTTCATCTACGGTTGGATTCGCCTTTGCCATGCCATTGACAATGACGACGGGAATTTCGCCACCCATCACGACGGACGTACGCTGCAGTAGCGGTAATTGGTCGCGATCGGTAATGGACGCGGAGTAATGGTTGGCGCGGGTGTTGGGGATGCCCATTTCCGTCAGACGGTTCGCCATATTGTCGGCGCGCTGTGCCGCCGCCGATGGGCAATTCAATGCCGCGAGGATGATCACCTTGTCTTGGGGAGTTCCGGGAGGTGTCTGTACAGGCACAAATCCGTTGGTGTCTTGAAACGGCAGCAAGGCGCGCTCAGCCATGGTGCGTTCGTGTGAGGTCCATAAAGCGTATACGGCGCCCACCGACAGCGCGGCAATCAAAAACCGTTGACCAAAATTCACGGAGTCCGCTCCCGATCATCCAGAGAGTATTCAACCGATAGTCTTAGGGCTTCCATGACATTGAATCGCGAGCCGTCTTCGCCGATTGAGTTGCTATATTGACCTTAGCCGGATGGACGCTCCCGGGCTCAAATTGAGTCACAAAATGAGTGCAAAGTTGGAATGATTGCCCGTGAAAAGGCCGAAAAACGTCAGTTTGTGCGGCGACGGCATCATGAGTACGCTTGCGAGAAACTTAAACGAGAGGATCTTAAGCCATGCCCAAAGCCTATTGGATTGCGTTTTATCGCGAAATTTCGGATCCCACTAAGCTGGCCGCCTATGCAAAGCTGGCCGGGCCTGCGATTGAAAAGGGCGGTGGACGATTTTTAGCACGAGGAATCCCCGCCCATGTGTATGACGAGGGCCAACTGGAACGAACCGTGGTGATCGAATTTGATTCGGTGGCGAAAGCTGTCGCAGTCCATGATAGCGCGGCCTATCAAGCGGCGTTGGCGGCGCTGAAGGGCGGCGTCGTGCGAGACCTGCGAATCGTGGAAGCGGTTTGAGCGGTCGCGGCAAGCTCATGAACACCACCGCAGCTCCCGCTTCAGGCGCCGCTCCCGGCCCATCAGCGTTTCAGCCAACGCCTGAGAGGTCGCGATACGTCCGCGAACCAACGTTCCATCAGGTCCAGCCGATTGCGCAAGGACGGCGGCTCGTCCGAAATCACCCAGGTTGCCTTGCGCACGATGAGTTGCGGGGACTGCGCCAACCAGCGCCGCGCGGAACTTCCAAACGCCACTCCGACTTCGAGCATGGTGGCGCGGCCTTTCTGGCGAATCAGCGCGTCGACGAGCTCCCGCCCGCCGCCGTCGAAGCCATATCCCAGGCCCACCAACCCGGGGAACGGCCGTTTCTCGGGCCAAGGATGCGCGACACGTACAGCGTCAAGACCCATAACCTCTGCCGATTCCATTCGATTCGGACAGTCTAACCCGCCGATTGCGTGCTCACCAGCGAGTGAGGCGATGTAGTGGCGGTAAGGTACATGGCTTGCGATAAAGTCTGGGTATCACAAGATGTTTCGGTTTGAGTAATGGAGCAGGGTATGCCTTGGACTGTCGCTCATCCAGCCGCGGTGTTGCCGCTTCGCAAATTGGGTCTAAAACACCTGTCCTTTCGGGGACTGGTCGTGGGTAGCGTGTCGCCGGATATCGGGTATTACGTTGGGCGGTTTGATCTTGCGGCGATCGCGCATACGGCCCTCGGCCTATTAATCCTTTGTTTGCCGACAGGTCTCGCTCTATTTGCGCTCGTTCGTGTGCTGCATCGGCCGGTGGCCAATTTGTTGCCAGAGCCGCATCGATCCGCCTTACTGTCGGTGCCGCAAGCGCCGCGATTGACATCAGCGCCGATCGTGTTAGCGGTCGCCGTTTCGATCGTTCTTGGCGCGATGACGCATAACGTGTGGGATTCGTTCACTCATTCGGCGGGGTACATGGTTTCAAAGCTGCCCCTGTTGCGAGTTGGGGTGATCGGCACTGGAGGCGTTCGCGTATATGAGCTGCTGCAGCACGCGAGCACTCTCGTTGGACTCATTGTCGTCGTGGTGGCCTATGTAACCTGGCTCAAGAGAGTCGAGGTCAGTCGCATCACCCCACGTCTTTCCGGCAATCGTTGGCGTTACACCCTGCTGCTGGCGTTACTGGCCGGGTCGGTGATCTTGGCGGCCACGGTCTCCTATGAGATATCGAGGGCTTCGGGCAAAGCCAACGTCGCGGTTATGGTTATTCGCCTCGTCATCTGTACGACGTCGATATTCGCGATAGCGTTAAGTGTTGTGTCCCTGTTGGTGTGGGGTCGGGGGCGCAAGGTTTGACAATAATTATGAGTACCGGATACGCCGCAATTTAACTTACAGCGGCGCGCCGTGCGGTGCCTATCGCATTGCTCACTGAGCAGATCTGCGATGACGCTGCGCTTGTGGCAGTGTTGCTCTGGTCGCTCACTCGATCACCGGAATGCCGTCATGACGAAAATACTGAACGCGCTGCTTGGCATGATTTGGCGCGAGCAGCCCGTGAATACACTCAAGTCAATGGCCAACCTAAAGCGTCCGAACGGCGGCGATTTCCGCGCGGTCGAGATCGCGCCGAGCATCACGTGCTGTGTGGCGGCAATGCAGGTTACGGGAAGGCCCTATCTGTTGCGCGAAGCACCGCGCCTGCCGTTGCGGGGCTGTACGATGCCGACGAATTGTTCGTGCATGTTCCGCAAGAACGCCGACCGTCGCGACAGCGATCGACGCCTGTTCGGAACAACAGAAACAAGCCGCCGGTTTGCGGGCTTCGACAGGCGTGGAGGTCGGGGGTCAGCGGAAAGGTGACTCGACTCGTCACTCAACTCGGAAAGCTTCAACTTGGATGTGGAGTGTCACTTCCATTTTGAAACCATACTTTTGACCGACGGTGATACCGAAATTCGCGCGGTTGAACGTGCCGACTGCATCCGCGCCGCACACATGCTTCTGTGTCGCCGGCAGATCGACTACGCATTTGAAGGAGTCGATTTGCAGCGCAAGGGGCCTCGTGATGCCGTGAAGCGTGAGGAAGCCTGCGACCGTCGTTGGGGAGCCGTTGACGAAGCCACCCAGCGTGCCTTTGTAATATGCGGTCGGGAATTTGCGCGCCTCGAAGATGGGGGGCGCGATCGAGTTGACGGCTTCCTCATTCAATTTGTCATTGCCGAATTCCACACTGGCGACGTCGATGGCGACATCGAGCGAGCCGGTTTGCGCAGCCGAATCAAGAATGATGGTGCCGCTGGTCCTCTTGAAGAGACCGCGCCAAATCGATACACCCAAGTGATCGGCCTCGAACTCGGGATGCGTATGATTGGGGTCGATGGTGTAGGTGACCGGGGAGGCCGACGCGAGGCCGGAAATAGCCAATAGAGCGCAAAGGGCGGAGTAGTGCATTCTTGAGGCGCACGGGGCGGGCAATGAGGAATTGTTGCAGCCTACGGTTTGGTTGTAAACAGAGAGAGCCCGAATGCAACTCCGGCGGTGAGCCGTATACGGCGAACGCCGGCACGGGGAGGTAACGGCTGCCCGCAGCGAAGCGATTAGCCTAGGATGAGACTTGATTCGCGGTCGGTGGCGGACAATAGAACCACAATAGAGGCGCCCTAACTCCCAAGGAACGGTTCGATGGCGCTTAAATCGCGGGTCTTCGACGACCTCCTGCATTTTGCCTCCGCCTCACGATCAAGGTCGGCCGTAACCTTGGCGGCGGTCTCGTTTGCTGTCTGTCACTTGGCTGTTATGGGAACCGTCTCGTCCGGCGCTAGCGCCGATGTAGACGTTGAGATTCCCCGCCAACTCGTTCATTTTGCCGCCGAACTGTGCCGATTCGCACTGCCACTCGGGTTTATGGTGGCCGGATTCGCAATCCGCGCCAAGAAGCCGACACCCGGTCGGCTCGAGAGATAGAAGCGCTGCACGCGCATTGGCCGGCCTCAAGTTTGAAGCGAGGCGGCCGATATCCGGAATATCCGGGGCTTTGCCCCGCAAAGTGCAACTAGGAGCTTCTAATGTCCACAGCAGCGATTGGCTCGAACTTACAAAATACTCCTAAGGTTGCCGGCCCTAAGCCACAGTCCGCTGTTGCACCGGCGAAATCGCCGAGCGCTCCGCCGCCCGCGCATTCGAGCGCGTCAGCCGCCAGTGCCGTAGTGAGTGCTGCCGCCGCGGCGCTCAAAGAGGTTACCGAGACGAGCGCGCAAACCGTAAAGGAAGCCTCCGGAGGCGATCGCCAGGCGCAGAGGTTGCTAGCCAAGGAAGCTGCCGCTCGCGCCGGCGGAAGCAGCCAACCGGTCGGCACTAAAGGCGAACGCCTCAACGTCAAAGCGTAGCGATTGCAGCGGTTTATGCCGCGAATGCGCATTGTGCGACGTTCCTGGCTGGACGATGATACCTCGTCGCGCTTTCGCGCGGCGAGGTAACGAGACGTGACGAGTTCATTTGACGTCATCGGCGACGTGCACGGTCAGTTCGACAAGCTTGTCGCATTACTCACGCATCTGGAATATCGCGATGACGGCGGCGTCTGGCGCCATCCTTCGCGAACGGTGATTTTCGTCGGCGACTTGATCGACCGCGGTCCTAGGCAATTGGCGACGGTGGATTTGGTGCGGCGGATGGTTGAAGCGGGTTCTGCCCGTTGTGTCATGGGCAATCACGAATTCAACGCGATTGCTTGGGCGACACCGGATCCGGAGCATCCGGGGAAATTCTTACGGGATCATCACAAGCCGGGGAATCGGGAGCAGCATCAGGCGTTTCTCGACGAGGTTGAGTGCACACCTCATCAGAAGGAAATCACCGATTGGCTTAAAACGCTGCCGTTGTGGTTGGATCTTGGTGGTTTGCGGATTGTGCATGCCTGCTGGCATCAGGCGTCCATGGATCGGCTGCAGCCGTTGATGGGTCCAAAACAGACATTGACGGATGAGCTGACACGGTTTGGCAATTGCAAGGGTCACTGGGCGTATGAGGCAATCGAGACTATTTGCAAGGGTCCGGAAGTGAGGCTTCCGGAGGGGTTTTCATTCAAAGACAAAGAGGGGAAGGTTCGCACGGAAGTTAGGGTTCGGTGGTGGCAAGAGGATCTGTCGACCTATCGTACAGCTGCGATTGGACCGCCAAGCGAGATGCAGATGATTCCGGATGAGCCGATGCCGGCGGAATGGACAGGGCACCGGTATTCCGGTCCGCCGGTGCTATTCGGGCACTACTGGTTTACAGGAAAACCAGCAGTGATATCGCCGCGCTTCGCGTGTTTGGACTACAGCGCAGCGCGCGACGGGCCGCTCGTCGCGTATCGATGGGATGGGGAAGAAGAACTGCGGACGGAGAAGTTGGCGTGGGTGTAGCGCACACTCACCGCACTATGAACACCTTCGTGTTCTCTCCCCTACGCGATGAATGAAGCCTCAACGCGACATCAATGCGTCCATTTCTTCTTGCATCCGGTTTTTGAGATCGTCTGACCACGCGGAGCCCGGCTTTTGGCTCAGTTTGCTCTGCGGTCGGGGCGGTGGCGCGGTCTTGACCTCTCGGGGAGATTTTCGCGCTGCGATTTTGAGCTTCAGGGTGGGACGGGATGAGGGGTTGGAAGGATTCGATTGATGCATAGAGGGGTTGAGCGCTCCTTAAGTCCGGTGGTGGGTAGGTTTTGTCGGCATTGAATAGATAACCCGATATTAGCAATTCGTCGTGACATTTATACCCCGCCAGTTCAGTTTTGTCGACGTACCGCAGGTTCCACTCTCGAGCCAACAGTTCAACGGCTCTCGATACCCATGTCCAAAATGATCCCGGTGACCCCATCCACACGGCGAGCATCAAGGGCGGCGCGCTCTTTCGTCTTAGCGTCACCGATGCGACTGGCGAGTTTGACGACGCCATGATGCACCTCAACACCGATCGAGCCGGCCGGGAGGGTTTCATCACGCTCGAGCTCAGCGAGAACTTCTTGCTGAATCTGTGTGTCATTTTTCATCGTGCGAATCTCCTTGTTGCGTAAGGCCACTATGCGGCCCGCTAACGTAGATTTGTAGCGGAAGACGCGCAGCGCGCTGTAGGACAAATCCGCGACTGGAAAACCTGCGCACGGGTAGAATTAGCTTTTCACGGTTCCGCCTCGCCCATTAGAAACAGGAGTTTGTTATGCGCCTAGGGATCGGTATCGTCACGCTCGCCTTTCTTGAGCTGTCCACATCGGTTCAAGCGAGCATCATCGCCGGACATGACTATGTCGTGCTCAATACGCCGCAGCGGCAAGAGAGCAACGGGAAGATCGAGGTGGTGGAATTTTTCTCGTGGGGCTGTCCGCATTGCTATGAGTTCCGCCCGATGCTGTCGCGCTGGATTGCAACGCTTCCCAAGGAGGCCAGTTTCAAGCGTGTTCCGGTGGGGTTGGGTTATCCGGAATGGGATGCGTTGGCGAAGGCTTTCTACGCCCTGCAGGTAACCGGCGATGTGGATCGCTTGGATTCGCAGATATTCGACGATATCCATAAGAATCATGTGTGGCTCCACGATGAACAAAGCATCACGGCGTGGGTAGGGAAGCACGGTGTAGACGTGGTCAAATTTACTGCGGCGTTTCGTTCCTTCGGAGTGAATACGACGGTGGGGCAAGCGGAACAAAGGGCGATTGATTATCGAATACCGGGAATACCGACACTGGCGATCGCTGGGAAGTACACGGTTGAAGGCAACCAGGCGAAGATGCTGAGCACGGCGGATCAGCTCATCGTCATGGAACGGGCGGCGAATAAGAACTCGGGGAAATAAGTCGACTACAGCAGCGCGGCCAACGCAGAACCCCCGAGACGTACTTCACATTACAGCGCGCACGCGCAGCGTCGCAACGCGATATTGAGCTACCATTTGGCTGGGAGAATCAAGAACATGACGAAATTCGTCGTTATCGCGCTCGGGGCAATCACGCTCATGCAGTCGGCGTTGTCAGTTGCTGGCGACAACTCGACCGGCGCCGGCCCAAAACCAAGTTCCTTTGTCCCGCACCCTCATACAAACACCCACGTCTACGGCGCACCGATACAGCCGGCTATCGTGGGCCATTCAAGGGTTTCTCATCACAAGCACCCGCCGAAGAAGCAATCCTCGAGTCCGAAAAAGCAAGGGTAGTGGAGACTCCGCGGCCTGGCGCTGCGCCGCGTCAAAGCGCCTTCAAGCCAGACTTCGTCGCTGATAGGCATCGGCCGCGATACTCCTTACCGACTCAACCAGCGCCACGAAGGAACGTCGAGTTTTCCTTGGCCCACTATGTGGGTTTCGCTGAGCTGCTTGTCCAGTTCTATCGACAGGCACGCGGAATTCTCTTTGAGCGCTGCGATCAGTCGCGAGGCATGTGAGACCACAAAGATCTGGGTGGATTTTGCAGCGACGCCGATCAGTCTTGCGAGCGCCGGCAAGAGATCAGGGTGCAAACTGGATTCGGGTTCGTTTAGGACCATGAGACGCGGTGGGCGGGGCGTCAACATTGCGGCCGTCCACAAAAGATACCGCAGGGTGCCGTCCGACAATTCGGCGGCGCTCAAGGATCGAAGCAGGCCGTCTTGATGCATTGAGACGGCGAGGCGGCCGTCTTGCCCGTTTATCTTCAACTGGGCGCCGGGGAAGGCGTCGGAAATGGCGGCATTGAGAGCGGGTGCGTCGCCGATCTCGAAAATGGTTTGCAGGGCGGCGGCCAGGTCGCGGCCGTCATGCGAGAGGACAGGCGTGTAGGTGGCGATCTGCAATTGACGCGCCGGCGCGTCCGTATCGGTTCTGAAGTGATCATAGAAACGCCAGGTGCGAATTTGATCGCGCAGGGCCACCACTTCCGCGGCGCGTTGGGGGTCGGCGATCATGTCCATCATGCTTTCGAACGGCTGCAAGTGACTCGTGACCAAGTCCCAATCGCCGTTCTCGCGGCGGATACGCACCACTGCGTTACGGCGTTCGACCAGCTGGCTCGCGGGGCGCAATTGTTCGCCGTGCCATATGACCTCGGTCTTGATTACTGGATCGCCGCGAAACGCGGATTTGGAAGGGACGGGGAGACCTAAGTCGATGGCGTAGCTGAAGTCAGCGCCGCGAAAACCGAGTCGCAAGGCCTGCGACTCCATTTTCGTGGTGGCTTGCACCGGCTCCTCGCCGCGCTTCACGGCCCGGGAAAAGGATTCAGGCCCTGCCCATAGGGTCGATGCGAATCCGCCTTCTTTGGCCAGCGAGGCGATCAAGCTACCGCGCGCGGTCTCGGCCAATAGTCTGAGTGCGCGATAGACATTCGATTTGCCGCTGCCATTGGGTCCGGTGATCAAGGTGAGTTCGCCGATAGGCGCAATGAAATCGCGGAGAGAGCGGTAATTCGAGACGGCGAGGGTCTGAAGCATGGGCGTTGTCAAAGCGCGCGCTGGTGGGGTAAGCGAGTCGCGTACCTCTTGATTTTAGCGTCCCGCGACAGGCACCGCGACAGGCATGAGACGCGATTTACCGGATTCCTTCCTCGGCGAGTTTCTTCATGACGGCGTAGCCGTCGCGATTCGGGTGCACGCCGTCATCGGAAAGATCCGGTTTGAGGCCACCATGCCCGTCATTCAACGCCGCGTAGTAGTCGATGTAGCGGCTATGCGTTTCTCGCGCGTATTGCTCGAGCCAGGCGTTTAAGTGCTGGATGGTTTGCGCCGGTCTCAAGGCCGGCTGCCAGGAAAAGGCGCTCGCCGGGGGAATGGAGGCGAGGGCGACGCGAATGTGATGCGCCCGCGCCAGTTCCACCATGGCACGCAAATTGTTCTGAAAATCCTTCTCCGAAGTAGGACCGGTGTTGCCGGCCACATCGTTGGTCCCCGCCATGATGTGCACGACCTGCGGATGAAGGTCGATGACATCTTGGAAGAATCGCAACAACATTTGCGGCGAGGTCTGTCCGCTGATGCCGCGGCCGACGACGCCTTGCTTGAAGAGACCAGGATCCGCCTTCACCCAGTTCTCGGTGATCGAGTCTCCCATGAATACCACGCGGGACGGCAAGGACAGCGCACCATTGGCCTGGCGGTAGCGGCAGAGGTTGGCCCAATCGCCCTGCGCCCGCTCGCGCTGCGCTTTGCTGTAGGCGTGAACTTGCGGGTTCGCGGACAGGTCCTCCGGCTTCACATCGGCCGCCTTCGGATTCAGCGTGGCCTCGCTCGCCTCGGACAGGACTCGCGGTACCTCGAGCGCGGGCGGACAAGGATTCTCCTTCATGGCACTCGCGTTCGGAGGCGAATCCGCGCTTACGTCGAGCGGTTGGATGATGCAAAACGCCAAGACGAGGGCATGCGCTGCTTTCATGTGGCCGATTTTAAACAGATCTACGGCCTAAGTTCGATGCTTCGCACTCCGATGACTGGCGGTGCTGCGGGATCCACGGGTTGTGTGGAATGCGTTTCCATGCGAAAAGCACGCTTCATTTGAACCGGCTTTGTACGGTCGCTTTTTTTGGTCTCGCGAATGGGATCCCCGTATCCAGGCATCGCCGTCGTCGTCGAAGGCGATGCCCACACAGGGCGGTGTCTACCCGAGCGCTGCGATACGGCTCGAAATCAGCGCCGACCCCCGTCTCTGTCACGGTGCTCCGAACGATCGCGATCATAGTGCCCGCGCCCTTCGCGATGATCGCCCCAGTGACCACGACCGTAGTAGACCACCGGAGGCGGACCATAGTAGCGCGGCGATTCGTACACGACGGGCGGAGGCGCTCCCCAACCGAATGGATTGACGTAGACGTGTACCTCGGCGTATGCGGCGGAGCTTGCCATCATTGTAAGCGCGACGCTGCCAAGCAACTGCGTTCGAATGTTCATAAGATATGTCCTCACTGGGTCAATGCCTGCCGCGACAAGCTTCGATTATTGCTTTGCAACTTTGCTTCCATCATGACCGCGATGACTGAATACTTCATCTGCCGTCTTCTTCTGGTCGTCGGACATCGCGGTATACAACCCGGAAAAGGCGCTCGCCAGCTTCTTTACACCGTTCGCATGGGACTGCGCGATTTCGGCATAGGCATTCAAATCGTCGATTGCCGTCGCGCTCGCAGCGTTTGCGGTACGCTTGTCGATGGCTCGATCAAGCTCCTTGACGTTCTCGCGCATCGTTGCCGCGACGTCGCTCCACTGAGACTCCTGGGCGGGAGTGATCTTGAGCGCGAGGTGCAGCGACTTGATGTGTTTCTCTACGGCTGCATCTCGCTTCGCGTCCGATGCCGCCATTGCAGAGCGCGTGTCGGCCGAGGGATGACTTGCGGGTTGGTCAGTCGTTTGCGCAATGGCAGCGCCAAACGCAAACGTGGATACGAGTACAGCAACAATTGTTTTCATAAAGTTCTCCGTAGGGAAACGCATTCTCTTCGGGCATTCAACCATGGCTCGAGCGCGATCGTCGGTGCGCTGGCATACACAGCGTTTGCGTCACTCGACGCCCCGGTGGGCTTTATCGCGGCTTCTGGCTCCAAAAGGGCGCATCGAATGAGCAATCCGATCGCCGGCGACAATCAAGCGTAGGAGTAAGCCTACAACCGAGCAGTAACACGGAAGCAATTAGTGAGCGGTATAAGACTGCTCTCGGTCCAACCACGGAGATGATTCGTCATGGTGCGCGTCGTCATATTGATGCAGGAGAATAAGACTCCTGATTTCTACTTTCCCACGCTCGCGGCCTGGGGTGCCAATATTCAAAATCGCGGGAATTTGCTCAAGGTGCCCCCGACACCGGATCCGACGCACGATAGGAATGCCTGGGTGCACTACAAGATGGGTGACTACGTCCCTACGGCACTGCAGATCGACAACGACGCGGTCCTGCCGTATTACAGTTGGCTCGCCAAGCAGTTCACGTATTGCGATTACCACTTCGGACTGGGCACCAATTCCACGCCGGGCCACATGCTCGCGGTGGGCGGCCAAACCCCGACGCTGCGTAATCCGCCGAGCGGGACTTCGCCGGTTTGGGATTTGCCCACGATCTTCAAGCATGCGGAGGCGGCAGGCCGCACCTGGGGCGCTTTTACGGGAACGGACCTTTACCCACTGAAGTTCTATCGGGAGCTGGCGGACCCGGCGAGCCGCAAGAACATTCACACCTCTACCCAGCCCTCCGACGATGCGTTTACCGCTATGGCGGCCGCAGGGACGTTGCCGGACTTCTGCTTCGCCTGGAGTCCTGGCGGCTTCGACGAACATGCCCCCGATCAAAAGCCGGACCCGCTATACGTGACCAAAGGGCAGAACCTGTCGTGGCAGCGGGTCGATGCCGTTGTCAAGGCGGGCGGCTGGGCGAACACGGTATTCATACTGACCTGGGACGATTGGGGCGGATACGCCGACCATGTATCGACTCCGAACGCCGAGACGGTGGTCGATGCGTTGCATCCCGGCGGCTTTCAGCTCCTCGCCGGTTCGCGTATCCCGCTGTTGATGTTCGGCGGGCAAGTCAAGCAGGGGATCGAAACCAGCTGGCATTCCCATGCGGTGATCGTCAAGACCGTGATCGACCTGCTCGGTCTCCCGCCGTTCGGCATTCCACGCGTCGACACATCCGCGTCGCTGGCGGCCCGCGTCGATCCGTCGCTGGCTCGTCCGGCGCCGCCCGCCTTGGGCAGTGTCATCGTGCAACCGATCGCACCGATTCCCACCCCTCCCATACAACAGCCGGGTCCGTGGCGAGGGCCGAATGCGCAGCCGCTGCCGCCGCTGCTGGCCAACGGCGGCGCAACGATTCCGGCACCAGACGATGCGGTCGTGAGCGCGAAGCCGCCAAAATTGCCGAAGGGACTGTAGGTCGGGGATCACATGGCGCGTTAATTAACGCCTTGAGCGTGCAAGTATCGGATTATAAAGGCCCTGGATACAAAGAAGCGCGTTACTCTGGTACTCTTGCGGCATGGGTGCAAACTCAGGCGGGGTGAGCGAGCTGCAGGCGTTCCTGAACGTCCATCCCCGCCGCCTCTATCGACAAGGTGCGGCGGGCTCCATCCCGATCAAGGCGATTCGCGCCGCTCTTAACCCGACGCGTAGCGAGCCTCGGCCCGAGCTCCTCGAGGAACTCGTCGCTTCGATCAAGTCCACCGGGCTCATCCAGCCCCTCATCGTACGGCCCGTGCCCGGCTTCCCGCATCAGTTCGAGGTCGTGGCCGGCGAGCGCCGCTTGCGGGCTGCGCAGCTCGCGGGACTCGCCGAGATCCCGGCGATTATTCGCGAGTTCAACGATCAGGAAGCGCTCGCGGTTTCGCTGATCGAGAACATCCAGCGCGAGGAGCTGAGCCCCTCTGACGAGGCGCGTGCGCTCAAGAGGCTGATCGGAGAATTCTCCCTCACGCATGAGCAGGTCGCGCAGGCGATCGGCCGTTCGCGCGCCGCGGTCACCAACCTGCTGCGACTCCTCGACCTGCCCGCCGAGGTCACCTCGATGATTGAATCCCGTGCGATCAGCATGGGACACGCGCGCGCCTTGCTCAGTCTCGAAGAGGACGCGGAGCGCGTGCGGCTCGCGCAGATGGTCGCGACCCGTCAGTGGAGCGTGCGCGAGACCGAGTCGCAGGTGCGCAAGGCGACCCAGGCGCGCAAGGCCACGCAGGGTGGGCGTGCGCCCGCGGCGCCTCCACTGCTCGAAGTCATCAGTGGGGTGATGCGCGCCCCCGGGATGCGCGTCGAACTCCACCAGCGCGCGAACGGCACGGGCAAGATCGTGATCGAATTCGACGATGCGCAGACGCGCGATGCACTGCTCGAGCGGCTGGGGCCGCTCGGGCGCTGATCCGGCCCGCCTTAGATCATGGTCAAGGCGCTTCGCGGAGTCGGTCCGAGTCATCCCCAAGTGGTCACCCTCATGGGCGCGACCGGCGATTTGTCGCGGCGCAAGCTGTTGCCGGGACTGTTTCATTTGTCGAGCGCGGGGTTCATCCCCGATTGCAGGATCATCGGCGTCTCGCTCGAGAATTTGGATTCCGCCGCATTTCGCGAGCAAGCGCGGCTCGCGGTCGCCGAATTCTCGACTCGAAAGATCGACGAGGCGGATTGGAACGCCTTTGCACAAAAGCTCAGCTACGTGCCGCTGACAGCGGGTCCTGCGGTACTCAAAGCGGCGGTCGAGGCAGCGGAGCGGTCGTTGGGCGAAGAGAGCCATCGACTCCATTACTTGAGCATTCCGCCCAGCGCAGCCCTCGCTGCGGTTCGGCTGCTGGGCGAGGCCGACATTGTCGATCGGTCGCGCGTCATCATGGAGAAGCCGTTCGGCACGGACCTCGCCAGCGCGGTGGTGCTCAATGCGAAGCTGCATGAGGTGTTTCGCGAGGATCAGATATTCCGGATCGATCACTTTCTCGGCAAGGAGCCGGCGCAGAATATTCTGGCCTTCCGTTTCGCCAACGGCTTGTTCGAGCCGATCTGGAATCGGAATTTCGTTTCCCACGTGCAAATCGACGTGCCTGAAACCTTGGGGTTGGGGAAGCGCTCCGGCTTCTACGAAGCGACCGGCGCCTATCGCGACATGATCGTCACGCACTTGTTTCAAATTCTCGGTTTCATGGCCATGGAGCCGCCGACCGCGCTGGAGCCCGCGGCCATCAGCGAAGAGAAGAACAAGGTGTTTCGCAGCATGCTGCCGATCAAACCGGAAGATGTGGTTCGTGGGCAGTACATCGGCTACAAGTCCGAGGAAGGTGTCGCCTCGGACTCGGACACCGAGACCTTCATCGCCTTGAAATGCACCATCGACAACTGGCGCTGGGCCGGTGTGCCATTTTTCCTGCGCACCGGCAAACGCCTCGCCGAAGGGCAGCGCATCATTTCCATCGCCTTTCGCGAACCGCCCAAGAGCATGTTTCCCGCCGGCTCGGGGATCGGCGAGCAAGGCCCCGACCATTTGACCTTCGATCTGGCCGATGCGGCAAAACTGTCGCTGTCCTTCTATGGCAAGCGTCCCGGCCCCGGCATGCGCTTGGACAAACTCAGCCTGCAGTTCGCCATGCACGACACCACCCACATCGGCGAGGTGCTGGAAGCCTATGAACGCTTGGTCCTCGATGCCATGCGCGGCGATCGGACCCTTTTCACGACCGCCGATGGCATCGAACGGCTCTGGGAAGTCTCTGCGGCGTTGCTCGACGCGCCTCCGCCGGTGCGCAGCTATGCCCCGGGTTCATGGGGACCGAATGCGATTCATCAGCTCATCGCCCCCTTTGCATGGCGGCTGCCCTTCGAGCGGGCCTGGCGTGCTCCCGACGCCACGAGTGGCTAGTGATTGCGCGATGGCTGCGACCATCCCGCCATCGGTGGAACTTTAGGCCCGAATTGGCGGTCCTTCTCCTGCCCGCACGCCGCCCGCCGGCCGTTGCCACCGGTGATCCCACATGTGGAGACTTGAATGACTAACTCTGCTTCCCGGCTGTCGCCCGTCCTGATCTTAAGTCTCTTCGCATTGGCCGGCGCAGCGGCCCTCGCGGCCGCACCAAACACCCCAGTGAGCGCGAAGACCCCGGCAAGCGCGAAGACCCCGGCAAGCGCAAAGACCCCGGTCAGCGCGAAGACCGCAAGCGCGCAACAAATCCGCAGCATCGAAGGCGTCACGGAGTACCGCTTGCCGAACGGCCTGCAGGTCCTGCTGTATCCGGACGAAGCGGGCAGTACGGTGAGCATCAACGTCACTTACAAAGTCGGTTCCCGGCATGAAAGCTACGGCGAGACCGGGATGGCGCACCTGCTGGAGCACATGAATTTCAAGGGCACGCCGTCGCACCCGAAGATAAACGACGAATTGAGCAGCCGCGGCGGCCACGCCAACGCGACGACCGCCTATGATCGGACCAACTATTTCGAAACGCTTCCGGCAAGCAGCGCGAATCTCGAATGGGCATTGGGCATGGAGGCCGATCGCATGACCCATTCCTTCATTGCGAAGCAAGACCTCGACACCGAAATGACGGTGGTGCGCAACGAGTTTGAAAACGGCGAGAACAGTCCGGCGCGCGTATTGCGCGAGCGGGTGCTGGAAACGGCCTACCTGTGGCACAACTACGGTCATCCCACCATCGGCGCGCGCGCCGATATCGAAGGCGTACCGATTGACCGGCTGCAGAAGTTCTACCACACCTACTATCAGCCGGATAACGCGACGTTGATCGTTACCGGCAAGTTCGAGCAGAAGCCGACGCTCGCCTACATCGAGAAAGTGTTTGGCGCCATTCCGAAGCCGACGCGCATCCTGCCCAATCTCTATACCGCGGAGCCGACGCAGGATGGCATGCGAGAGGTCACGCTGCGGCGCACGGGTAGCCAGCAAGTGCTCGACGAAGCCTTTCACGTCCCCGCGGATGCGCATCCGGACAGTGTGAGCTTGAGCCTGCTGGGGACGCTCTTGAATGAAAGGCCTGCAGGGCCCCTATACAAGCGCTTGGTGGAGACCAAGCTCGCCGTGGCGGCCGGTGTTGAGCTCGAATCCCTGTACGACCCGGGGTTTTTGATGATGACGGTGGTCGTGCCGAAGGAGGGCGATCTTGAGGCGGTTCGCCGTGAGCTGGACGCCATCATTCAAACCGTGCGTACCCAAGATTTCTCGCAGGACGAACTCGATCGGGCGCGCAGCGATCAACTCAACAATTACGAGCGGCTCATGAATTCCTCGCCCGATATGGCGGCGAATTTGAGCGAGAATGTCGCCGTGGGCGATTGGCGCCTGCTGTTTTGGGATCGCGACCAATTGAAGAAAGTGACCGTGGCGGACATCAAGCGGGTCGCCAACTCCTATCTCATTGATTCCAACCTCACCGTCGGCACCTTCATTCCGGACGAGCGGCCGGTGCGGGCCACAATTACACCCGCGACAAAATTGGACACGCTGCTCGCCGGCTATACCGGGCAGGCCGCGGTGGCAGAGGGGGAGCACTTTGTCGCGACGCCTCGGAATATCGAGGCGCGCGTCAAGCGCGGCGTGGCGGGGTCCATCAAAACCGCCTATCTCGTGAAGCAGTCGAAGGGCGAGCGCGTCGCCGGTGTCCTCGATCTGCACTTTGGCAGCGTCGAGTCGCTGCAGAACAAGGCAGAAGTCGGCCAGTTCACCGCGAGCCTCTTGATGCGCGGCACGCAACTGCACAGTCGGCAACAGATCCAGGACGAACTCACCCGGCTGAAGGCTGTCTTGAGGCTTAACGGCGGCGCGCCCGGAGTCAGCGTGTCGTTCGAGACGCCGGAATCCAATCTCAAAGAGACGTTGAGCCTCATTTCCGAACTGCTGAGGAAACCCGCCTTTCCGCAGGATGATCTCGAGGAACTCAAGCGCGATGCCTTGTCTCGCATCGAGACGGCGCGCACGGATCCCCAACCCATTGCCAATCTGGCGCTGCGCCGCTCCATCTCGCCGTACGCCGCGGGGGACTTCCGCTACGTGGCGACGCTGGACGAGCGGGCCACCGCGGTGAAGGCGGTCGCGATCGGCGATATCCAATCCTTTTACAAGCAATTCTACGGCGCGAGCAACGCCGTGTTCGCGCTCGTCGGTAAGTTCGATGGGGCCGCCGTGACCCGTGAGCTGACTGAGCAGTTGGGTGGCTGGAAGAGTCCGAGTCCGTACGAGCGGCCCGTGGCGATGTATAAACCCACGTCGAGCGATTCCAAGACCTTCGCGACCCCCGACAAAGCCAGTGCGGTGTATTCAGCGGCCAGTCTTCTGCAAATTCGCGACGACGACGCGCAATACCCGGCGCTCACCGTAGGCAATGAAATTCTCGGCGGCGGCGGTTTGAATTCCCGGCTGGCCACGCGTATCCGACAGAAGGACGGCTTGAGCTATGGCGTCGGGTCGCAGCTGCATGCGGACTCTCTCGACCCGGTCGGTTCTTTTTCCATCTTTGCCATCAGTGCGCCGCAAAATGCCGCCAAAGTGGAGAGCGATGCCAAGGAAGAGATCGCCAAAGCCATTGCGGACGGCTTCACGGCCGAGGAGATCCGCACCGCCAAATCCGGCATCCTGTCCGCGATGACCCTCAATCGCTCGACCGACGCCGCTCTCGCGCGCGATCTGGCGGAGCACCTGTACGTGAACCGCGATTTCACCTGGGACGCCAACTTCGAGAAGGACATCGACTCCGCCACGCCCGACGCCATCCACCAGGCCATGCGGCACTTCATCGTCGCTGACCAATTTGTGACCGTCAAAGCCGGCGACTTCAAGTAGCCGCGCGAAAAGCGCCGCTCTCTCCTGCAATCAAATGTTCACGCATTGACCCAGGGCTTTGCGTTAGGGTCCGTCTGGCTAGGTGCAGTCGGACTTAGCGCGTCTACGCGAGCGGAAAACAATGAAAATAAGAATGATTGGGTGGCTTGCGGCGGCTCTGCTCAGCATGCCGATTTTGGCGAACGCGCAAAAGTCCTGCGCGGTGTCGCCTCCGGGGAACGGCAATCTTGGAAACTGCCCGGGCTCCCTGTCCTCTGGAAGCAGTTGCTCCGTCTCATGCAATACTGGTTACACACTCGTCGGCTCCGTCACGTCGTGTACAAATGGAAATTTGACTGCGACGCAAACGTGCGCGGCGAACGCGTGCGCCGTGTCAGCTCCGGCGAATGGCAGTCGCGGCACCTGCGCGTCCGTCATCTCCTCGGGGAGCAGCTGCGAGTTCACGTGCAACTCTGGCTTCATCCTCACCGGGTCCGCAACATCCTGTTCAGCCGGAGTCTTGACTGCGCAGTCATGTCAGGCCGGAGGATCCGGAAATGGCGGCGACTCGGACGGACCGTTGCCTCTGTGGGCCCTCGGCGCCCTCGGAGCCGGTCTCCTCGGCATCGCATCGCGACGGCTAAAGAAGGCGGCGTAGAGCAGCGGGGCAGGGCACGCTGCCGTTGCGCCCTACACGCTGCCGCTGCGACCTAGCTGCCTTGACAATTGTTGCCCAGGCATCTATATTGGCCGCGCCGGGGGTCATTGATGAACGACATTTACGATCCGAAGTCGCTGGACGTCCAAACGAGCTTGGCACCGTTGGTGGGCCAGGTACGCATGGCCGTACTGAAGGGCGTCGATCAAGAGTTTCTGCTCGACAAGGACTTGGCGGCGCTCGAAGTCACCGGGGCGCAGTTCGTCATCCTGGCGAATCTGCTCAAGGGACACGCGAAGTCAGCGTGCGAATTGTGCCGATACTTGGACTACGATCGCGGCGCCATGAGCCGCATGATCGATCGGCTCGAGAGCAAGAAGCTGCTGCGCCGGGTCGCCCTGGCGCATACGCGGCGCGAACAGTCGCTCGAGGTGACGGCGGAAGGAAAGGCGGCGTTTCCCAGGATGCAAGCCTGTCTGGCGAAGGTGCTCAATAAAATGTTGAGCGGCGTCACGAAGGCCCAGGTCCGCGAAGTGGAACGTACCTTGAAACAAATGCTGGCGAATAGTTAGCGTTTTTTTGAATTGATAGTTGCCCAGGCATGTGTTGCAGAGGCAAATGTTGCTGAGGCAGCTGAAGCGAGGAGAAGGGAAATGAAAGGCATATTGGAATCCGTAGCGGCCAAGGCGGCCACCGGCTGGCAGCAGGCCGGCTCAAAGTTCGACTTCGAAGTGTTTGCGTTGCCGGGCGGCAGCGTGCTGGCGCCTGCACTCTGGGTTTATTCCTTGGCGGTGAGCCTGGTGCGAGGCTCCAAGCAGCACCATTGATGCGCAATGACGATCAGCGATTCGCTCATGTTCCTGATGATCCTGGCCGGCTTCGGCCTGTGCCTCGCCATTGGGGTCAGCGCCGTTCGTGACGCCAGGCGCCAGCGCTGAGCCGAACGCTCCTTTCTCTTAGCGCCGAGCGGCGTCGCCTACGCCGCCTGATACCTTACGCGAATTTCCTTATGCCTTTTCGGTCTTTGGATCGGCGCCCCCGTCGCATGGTATTGCAAGTAACTATTTGATTTAAATAATGATTTCGCGAGTTGACAGCGCCATCATTTGGATCATAATAGCTGCCTAAGCAGTAATTGCCGAGGCATTAAATGTCCAAGCAGCATTATCAGGTTGCCACCTACAGGGCCCAGTTGAGCGTCGGCTACCTCGTGAAACGGGCGCATTCCCTGATGCTCGATATCTTGGAGCCCGTGATCGAGCAGCGCGGCTTCAGCTTCATCCAGTACGTCGTGTTGTCATGCCTGCGCGATGGCATCGCGGTGAATCCGAAGGCCATCTGCACGCATTATCGTCACGACAGCGGCGCGCTCACGCGCATCATCGACCAGTTGGCCGAGCGCGGCTTGCTGGAACGCGTCCGGCGCGATCGGGATCGGCGCAAGGTGGAATTGCAGCTGACGCCGGCCGGCCGCGAGACGATCGAGTCTCTCATTCCGCTCATCGTCGACAAGCTCAACGAAATCTTGGGCGAAGACTTCAGCAAGGCTGAGTTTCAGGATTTGCTGCGCTTGTTGATGAAGCTCAATACCACGCTGCAGGCGCATGTCGATCCAAGCGAAGCGGTCGATCCAAACAACGCGGTCGATCCGAACGTCGTGGCCACGGAGGCTTAGCAAGCCATGTCCTTCAAAAGCGCACTACTGCTTCTCAGCGTGCTTCTGGCCGGATGCGTGACGCCGCCGAGGGAGTCTGTGCACCCTGACACACTGAAAAGCACCCGTGCGGGCCTGACCGGCGTGGCCGTCGAACCCATCCCTGACGGCTGGTGGAAATCCTTCGACGATCCGCAGCTGGACGGATTGATTGGAGCGGGTCTCAAGGACAGTCCGACGCTTGCCGAAGCGCAGGCGCGCGTGGCGGACGCGTTGGCGCGTTCGCAAGTCGCCCAATCGAAACTGCGGCCGTCCGCGAATTTGGATGCCAGCGCGCTGTATCAGCGCGCGCCGGCAAACTACATCATTCCGCCGCCGCTCGCCGGACATACATTCTGGATGAGCCAGGCCGGCGCGTCTTTGAGTTGGGACCTGGATTTCTTCGGCAAGCAGGCCAACGCGGTGCGTAGCGCCCAGGCGCTGACCCGATCCGCGGCGCTGGACGTGGAGAACGCCAGGCTGCTGCTGGGCACGGCCATCGCGCAAGCCTATGTGGAGTTGTATCGCGAAAACGCCTTGGCGGACATCGCCGAGCGCTCGGCTGCGCAGCGCGAAAATATCGTCGCCATCACGCGCCGCCGCGTCGCCGCGGGTGTCGACACCCAGCTGGAGTTGCGGCAGGCCGAAGGCCAACTGCCGCAGGCTCACGTGGCGCGCGATCAAGCGCAGGCCGCCGCGGATCTGGCCGTGCACGAGCTCGCCGCACTGACGGGGCAGGGTGCGGATGCGTACGCTTCGATTCATCGACCGGTGTTGAATCTCGATGCGGCCCTGCCCGTACCGACGGCCTTGCCCATCAACCTGCTGGCGCGGCGGCCGGATGTGCTCTCTGCGCGCCTGAACATCGAGGCGGCCGACTCGCAGCGTCTCTCCGACCGCGCCGCGTTTTATCCTGACATCAATTTAAAGGCGCTGGCCGGCATCGGTGCGTTTGGTTTCAATAACCTGGTGCAGTGGAGCGCCCGCGGTTATGGCGTGGGTCCGTTGATTTCGCTGCCCCTCTTCGATGGCGGGCGCCTGCGCGCTCAATATCGGAGCAGCGAGGCACAATTGGACGGCGCGATCGACGCCTATAACGACACCGTGCTGCGCGCCGTGCAGCAAACCGCCGATCAGCTCACGCGCATCGACGCGCTGGCGCGCGAACGCGTGGAACAGCAGCAGACCTTGGAGGCCAACGAAGCGGCCTACAAGCTGGCCGAGGAGCGCTACCGCGCCGGCCTCGCCAGTTATCTCTCCGTCCTCAATGCCGAGACCCAAGTGCTCACCGCGCGCCAAACGATGGTCGACATCGTCGCGAATCAAGCCGTTGCGCGGGTGACGCTGCTCTCCGCCATCGGCGGCAGTTTCGATGCGCGCGCATTGGGATTGGGCACTGCACCTTCTTCCGATCAAGTTTTGACCCGGGTAACCCCATGAACACGAAAGACACGAACGAGACTCCTCCATCGACCACCGCGCCGGCCGCCGCTGCGCCCGCCGCCGCGCCCGCATCGCCTCCTCGCGCCGCTCCCGGGCGCGCGCGGCGTTTGGGATTACTTGGCTTGGGGACAGTGGTGCTGTTGGGCGGCCTGCTGTATGGCGGCTATTGGTTCCTTGACGCCCGGTATTTTGAAAGCACCGATGATGGCTATGTGAATGGCGATGTCGTGCAAGTGACCAGCGAAGTCCCGGGCACGGTGCTCTCGCTCAATGTCGACGACACGCAACTCGTCGAGGCCGGCCAGCCGCTGCTGCGGCTCGATCCGGCGGATGCGAAAATCGCCGAAGAGAACGCCGAGGCTGATCTCGCGCGCGCGGTGCGCCAAGTGCGCGGGCTCTTTGCACAGGGCCAGGAATTGCGCGCGCAGATCGAGCAGCGCGAGCAAGCCGCGCGCACGGCCGATGATGATTTGCAGCGCCGCGGCAGCTTGATCGCGGATGGCGCCATATCGGCCGAAGAACTCTCGCACGCACGCGATGCGGTGACCACGACTCGCGCGAACGTCGCCGCGGCGCGCGAGCAGTTGAGCCAGACCGTGGCACAGATCGACGGCACCACCATCGCGAATCATCCACAAGTCCTGGCGGCGGCGGCTGCGGTGCGCAACGCGGCGCTCGCCTTGCATCGCACCGACTTGATCTCGCCGCTGAGCGGCGTCATCGCCAAACGCTCCGTGCAGGTCGGCCAGAGAGTCGCGGCCGGTACACCGCTGCTGGCTGTCGTGCCGCTCGAAAACGTCTGGGTGGATGCAAACTTCAAAGAGGTGCAGCTCGAGCGCATGCGCGCCGGCCAACCGGTCACGGTGCGCACGGATTTGTACGGGCATCAGGTCACCTATCACGGCCATGTCGCCGGCATCGCCGCCGGCAGCGGCAATGCGTTTGCGCTGCTGCCGTCGCAGAACGCCTCCGGCAACTGGATCAAGATCGTGCAGCGCGTGCCGGTGCGCATCCTGCTCGATCCCAATGAACTCAAGGCGCATCCGCTGCGCATCGGACTCTCAACCACGGTGCGCGTGGATTTGCACAATGCGTCCGGTCCGCTCATGTCGACCGCCGTGCGCAATGTGCCGCTGCCGAAGCAGACGAGCGCCGGCGATGATCCGGGCGTCAATACGCTGATCGCCTCCATCATCGCGGACAATGCCGGACCGCATGCGCAAGAACCGGCGAAGCTCAGCCGCAAGAAAACGCCCGTCGGGGGCGCGCCAATGTTGGCCGCGCGCCCGTGAGCGCGAACGCGGCCGCCATCGGAGCCGCGCCGGCGCTGCTCGGCGGGCGCAAAGCCGTCACCGCGTTGGCCCTCGCGTTGGGCACCTTCATGCAGGTGCTCGATACCTCCATCGCGAATGTCTCCATTCCCACCATCGCCGGCAACTTAGGCGTCAGCACCGACCAAGGCACCTGGGTGATCACCTCCTTCGCCGTGGCGAACGGGGTTTCCGTGCCTTTGACCGGATGGCTCATGCAGCGCTTCGGCGTGGTGCGCACCTTCGTCGTCTCCGTGGTGCTCTTTACCATTGCCTCTTTACTGTGCGGGCTCGCCTGGAGCCTGCCCTCGCTGATCGCTTTTCGTGTGCTGCAGGGGGCGGTCTCCGGCCCCATGATCCCCGGCAGTCAGGCGCTCCTCATCAATGTATTCGGCCCCAGTAAGCGCACCATGGCACTGACCATCTGGTCGATCACCACGCTGGTCGCACCCATCGCGGGTCCTTTGCTCGGCGGCTACATTTCCGACAACTATGTATGGCCGTGGATTTTTCTCATCAACGTGCCGGTCGGCCTGTTCTGCGCCTGGATCTGTTGGGGCAACTTGAAGTCGCATGAAACCCCGACGCGAAAAATCCCCATCGACCGCATCGGCCTGGCGCTGCTCTTCGTGTGGGTGGGAGCCTTGCAAATCATGCTCGACAAGGGCAAGGACTTGGACTGGTTCAACTCGCCGCTGATCGTCGCACTGCTGCTCGTCACGGTCGTGGGCTTTGCCGCCTGGCTCATCTGGGAACTGACCGAGGAGCATCCCATCGTCGACTTGAGCCTGTTCAAGTCGCGCAGCTTTGCACTCGGCACGCTCGCCATGTGTCTGGGTTATGCCGTGTTTTTCGGCAACGTCGTGCTGATGCCGCTGTGGCTGCAGAGCAATCTGGGCTACACCGCGACCTGGGCGGGTCTCGTGTCCGCGCCCAGCGGCATTACCGCCATTCTTGCCTCGATGATGATGGGAAGATTGATGCATCGCTTCGATCCGCGCGTGCTCGCGGCCAGCTCCTTTGCCTTCTTCGCGTTGTCCTACTTCATGCGCGCGCAGCTCACGGCCGATTCGAGCTACCTGATATTCGTGCTGCCGCAACTGGTGCAAGGCCTGGGGATGGGCACCTTCTTCATCGCGATGCTCGCCGTGTCTTTCGATCGCTTGCCGGCGCACAAGGTGCCCTCCGCCTCGGGCCTGTCGAATTTCTTGCGCATCACCGCGGCCGGCTTCGCCACCTCGCTCATCACCACCTTCTGGGACCGGCGCGAAGCGCTGCATCAGTCCCAGTTGGCGGATGTCGTGACGCAGTACGCGCCGGCCTACCAGGAATCGCTGACGCGACTGCATCAGCTGGGGTTGGGCGATCAGGTGGCGGCGGGCGCCATGACGCAGGCCCTGATCGGCCAAAGTTATCTCTTGTCCTCGCTGGACCTGTTCTATGCTTCGGCATGGCTCAGCGTGTTGATGATACCTCTGTGCTTCTTGGTGCGCCGTCCGGCCGTCGGGGGTGCCGTGCCGGTGGCCGCCGAGTAGCCGCATGAGTTTCGATTGGCGCGCGGGCTATCCTTCGGTTCGATTGCCTGTCTTCGCGCGCAACATCGTCTCCACCTCCCATCCACTGGCCGCGCAAGCCGGTCTGTCGCTGCTGCAACGGGGCGGCAATGCGGTGGACGCCGCCATCGGCGCTGCCGCCGCCATGACCGTGTTGGAACCCTGCAGCAACGGCTTGGGTTCCGACGCCTTTTGCATTTTATGGGATGGTCAAAAGCTGCACGGCCTCAATGCCTCCGGACCTGCGCCGGCTGCGTGGACGCCGGATTATTTTCGTCAAAAATATGGCGAGGCGGCGCAGCCGCCGATGCGCGGCTGGGACTCGGTGACGGTGCCCGGCGCGGTCGCTGCCTGGGTTGAGCTTTCGCGGCGCTTCGGCAAGCTGAGCTTGGGCGACGCATTGAGCCCCGCCATTGAGATTGCTGAACGCGGCTATGCGGTCCCGGTCGTGGTGCAGGAGAAGTGGGCGGCGGCCGTCCCGCATTTAAAGGATCTTCCCGGCTTTGCGGAAGTCTTCATGCCCGTTGGCCGCGCTCCGCAGGTCGGCGAGCGCTTCGCCTTCGCGGGCGCGGCCCGCGCGCTGACCCGGATCGCCGTGACGCAGGGCGCGGCCTTTTACGGCGGCGAGATCGCGGCCGCCGCCGCCGCGCATGCGGCACGGCATGGCGGCGCAATGCGCGTTGCGGATTTCGAGGGGTATGCGCCCGAATGGGTCGAGCCCATCGGCATCGACGCCTATGGCTACAAGCTGCACCAGATGCCGCCGAACGGGCAGGGGATCGCGGCGCTGATTGCTCTCGGTATCCTGCAGCATGTGGACGTGGCGGCTCATGCGGTGGATAGCGCGCCCGCCCTGCATTTGCAAATCGAAGCGATGAAACTGGGATTCGCCGATACCTACGCCTACGTGGCCGACCCGATCGCCATGCGCCTCTCGGTGGAGGAGATGCTCGATCCTCAGTATCTTAAAGCGCGCGCCGCGCTCATCGACCCGCAACGCGCGCAAGTGTTCGGCGCGGGCCATTCTGACAAGGGCGGCACCATTTATCTGACCGCGGCGGACGAGCACGGCATGATGGTGAGCTTCATTCAAAGCAACTACATGGGCTTCGGTTCGGGCGTCGTGGTGCCGGAGTGGGGGCTGTCGCTGCAGAATCGCGGACACGCCTTCTCGCTCGACCCCGCGAGCCCCAATTGCGTCGCGCCGCGCAAGCGGCCGTTTCACACCATCATTCCCGGCTTCCTCACCAAGGACGGCTTGCCGCAGATGAGCTTCGGCGTGATGGGCGCCAATATGCAGCCGCAGGGACATCTGCAGGCCTTGGTGCGCATGCTGGTGTACCGGCAGCAGCCGCAAGCGGCCTGCGATGCGCCGCGGTGGCGCTTCAATCAAGGCCTCGAGCTGAATGTCGAGGCGGCGATGCCGAGTGCGACCACGCACGCGCTGCGCGAATTGGGCCATCAAATTGAAGTCATTCACGACAGCTATCAAGATTTCGGCGCCGGTCAATTCGTCTGGCGCTTGGGCGATCCGGCGGTGGAAGGATACGTGGCCGCGAGCGATCCGCGGCGCGACGGACAAGCGATCGGGTATTAGTACGCCATTTCCGACGGTCGTGCTGGCGCAGCGACTGGAAGGCGTAGATCCTGACCCGCAAGTCGCCAACGCTTAAAAAGGCGTCGCATTTGAGCCACCAACATGTGAACCCGCAATGCCGGCTCGCGCGGGATTCCCTCATGCATCTGCCATCGAACTTTGATGCCTCTCCAGCGCAAAGGCTTTCATATATCAAGATTCGATGGACCCCGACGACCGGCGTGTAGTTACGTGTCGACCGAAGCGCGGTTGCATATCGCGAACTTCAGTTCTAGACTCAAGCGAGACAGAAAAAATTTGCCATTGATTGGCAAGGGATGAACAAGACGATTTCACGCGGGCGCGCAGCGCCTGTGCAGGCGTGCGCTTGGGCCGCGTGGGTTCGGATTGTGAGGAGGTAGTCGATGATCGTAGGGATACACCGGCGTGCCCATCGTGGGCCCGAGCGCTCGTCTCGGTTCTGCAGCCAAACTCACTTCGCTCCGCGATCGGCCAGGCGCGGTCAGGCAAAAACGCTAAATAATCATTTGGGAGATCTTGCATGAAAATTCTAGGAATCGTTGGGAGCGCGGCGGTCCTTGCCGTCATGCTGAATGTCGCAGGTCCGAATGTCGCCGCTGCGCAAACCACCGCAGCCGATACCGGCAATGCGGCGTCGGCGAATGAACTCACCGAGGTGATCGTCACGGGAACGCGCCGCCTGGACCGCACCGTCGCCGAGTCCTCGGCACCGATCGACGTGATCAGCGGTAAGGAGTTGGCGACTTACCCGGCCGCCAGCATGCTCGACACCCTGTCCAATCTGGTGCCGTCCTTCATCGTCGGACAGAATTCCATTTCCGATGCGTCCAGCTTCGTTCGCTCCCCGTCCTTGCGCGGCCTGCCGGCGGACGAAATGCTGGTTATGCTCAACGGCAAACGCATGAACCGCTCGGCGCTCGTGCAGGTCTACCAAGGCGGTGAGACGGAATTGGCGTTCGGCTCTCAAGGCCCGGACCTCAATTCAATTCCGTCCATCGCGGTCAAGTCGCTCGAGATTCTGCGCGACGGCGCCTCGGCGCAGTACGGCTCGGACGCCATCGCCGGGGTGCTCAACTATCAGTTTAAAAACAATCCCAGCGGCATCCAGATCGATGGTCGCTACGGCGAATACTTTCCGACCGGGTTCCCCCGGGACGGGGGGGACGGGCTGCTGGCAGCGAATGTGGGGTTGCCCTTGGGCAGCCAGGGATTCGTCAACTTGAGCGCCGAATGGGCCAAGAGCGAACAGACCATTCGCAACCCGACGCGCCCTTCGGCGCTGGCTTTCGCGCAGACCTTTCCCGCTCTCGCTTCGCAATTGCCGAATTATCCGGGTCCCGTGCAGCAGTGGGGAACACCGCCCTCCGACAGCGTCAAGACCTTCTTGAATTCCGGGATCAAGCTCGACAACGGCGATCAGGTGTACTTCTTCGCGAATTACGCGAACATTGAAATGAACGAGAGTTTCAATTACCGCCTGCCGAAGACCGTCACCGACACGAGCGGTAATGTTTGGGGCAATCATCCCGCGTTCAACAATATTTTCTTAGACCCCTGTACAGCGGCATTGACCGGTTGCCCGGTCGGCGGGTACATCAATGACTCGAATACCTTCAATTTCAATAAATTCTACCCGGCGGGTTTTACGCCGCGATTCTTCGACGTCACGCAGCAGTTCTTCGGCGCAGTGGGTTACAAAGGGACGAACCGCTGGGGCATCAATTACGACGTGTCCGGCACGACCGCGCAAAACTCGGTGGCGCTATCCTTGAGGACCTCGATCAACCCGTCATTGGGGCCGCAGTCGCCCACCAGTTTCTATGACGGCAAGTTCATTCAAAAGGAAAACAACTTCAATCTCGACCTGAGTTATCCCTGGATGGTCCCGGGATTGGCGAGTCCGATTTCGATCGCGGGCGGCATGGAATGGCGCGACGAGAATTATCAGCAGTTGCTCGGCGATGCGGCCTCCTTCGCGGCGGGGCCGTATGCTTCGCAGCCGCTCTACAATTGCGTGGCCGGCGCATGCACCCCAGCTCGCGATGCCACGGGCGCCCAGATTACGGCGACGCAGTCCACCGCCTCCAACGGCTACGGCGGCATTTCCGCCCCGGTTGACGCCTCGCAGGTCAGCTATGCCGGTTATCTGGATGTCGAGGCGGATGTGATCAAGGATCTCACGCTCGGGCTCGCGGGACGCTTCGAGCATTACGCCTCCTTCGGCAATACCACGCTCGGCAAAGCGCAGGCTCGATGGAAGATCATCGATTGGCTGGCGGTGCGCGGTACGGCGAGCACCGGGTTCCATGCGCCCACACCCGGGCAGAACAACGTCGAGACCTTGAGCACCACCTTCCTTCCGGGCACCACGACTCAGGTGCAGATCGGGACTTACCCGGTCACCAGCGCGGACGCCATATACTACGGGGCCAAGCCTCTTAAACCGGAGGAATCGACCAACTTGAGCGGCGGCATCGTGCTCACCCCGCTGACCAATTTGCTGGTCACCATCGACGGCTACCAGATTACGGTTCGCAACCGCATCGGCATCTCGCAGCAGTTCAACGTGACGAACGCGGATATCGCCAAGCTCCCGGCGCTCGCCTACGTCGGCGCCGGCGGCACGGTGCAGTACTTCACCAACGGATTCAACACGAGAACCAAGGGCGTGGATCTGGTGGCGACCTATCCGTTCTCGCTCGGTAACTTTGGCACCTTGGACACGTCCTTTGCCTATAACTACAACAAAACCGACGTCACGAAATTTGACCCCAAGGTCATCAGCGCTGCACGCATCATCGACATCCAGCACTATGCCCCCAACAATCGGGCGAACCTCAACTTGAGCTACGGGTGGGGGCCGATTCGCGTGGTGGCGCGAGAAAATTACTACGGTACATTCCGCGACGAGAACGACTATCCTGGGCAACTGTTCTCGGCCACGTACACCACGGACCTGGAACTGGGATATCAGGTCCTCAAAAACATCTTGGTGGCCGTCGGCGGACGCAACATTACCAATGAGTTTCCCGACAAGATCGCCAATACGAAAGCCTCGCCGATCTATTCCACGACCGGCGGTGAGTCGGACGGTGAACTCTATCCGCGCACGGGTGGCCCGTTCGGTTTCAACGGCGCGTTCTGGTACTTACGGGCGAGCCTGACATTCTAAGGAGGATGTCAAGATCGGATAGTCATTCGTCCAAGAAACTGCCGAGCCAAGGAGAGTGCTCCCGCTCGGCAGTCGACAAACGAACCTGGGCCAAATCGTAGCATTCGAGAATCAGCCCCGAAATACGCTGAATAGTTCTCGAGGCGATGGCACACTTGTCTTGATGGACATCGTCATTCCCAGTGCTTCGTCTATCGGTGTGTTTGCGGTTGCGGCAACCTTGCTGCTGCTGACTCCCGGTCCTGCAGTTCTCTACATCGTCGCGCGCAGCGTCGAGCAGGGCCGCGCTGCCGGCTTGGCGTCCGTTTTCGGCATCACAACGGGAACGCTAGTGCATGTGCTGGCATCGACGCTGGGGCTGTCGGCGCTGCTGGCCTCCTCGGCCCTCGCGTTCGCAGCAGTGAAGTACGCCGGCGCTGGGTATCTGATCTACATGGGCGTGCGGCGGATTCTCAAGAGAACCGACACGCCGGCCTCGCCATTGAAGCTGGCGAGGCGGAGCTTAGGCAGGCTCTATCGCGACGGTTTCATCGTCAATCTGCTGAATCCGAAGACGGCCCTGTTCTTCCTGGCGTTTTTGCCTCAATTCGTCGATCCCGCGCGGGGCGCGGTTCCGATGCAGATCGCCTTCCTCGGCTTGCTGTTCACGTTGATGGGCCTGACGAGCGATGGTCTCTATGCATTGGCCGCCGGCACGGCTGGGCGATGGGTCAAGCGCCGGGATCGCTATTTACGATGGGAACGTTACGTCACCGGTGGGGTGTTCATCGGCCTCGGCTTGACCGCCGCACTGGCTGGCGGCGGTCGCAAGTAGCGGACGATCGCTCATATTGCGAACAGGACCAGCGCAACCGTGAGCAACGCCACGGCCAAAAGCAGGGTGTTGTGGGTCCATTGGGCAACTGTGGTAAGCATGCAAGAATCTCCTCATTTCAACGCAAATCGCCCCGCCCGGCGGGGCCCATACAATATGGGGCTGCAATCTGCCATTTCCAGATGAAACGAGTTTGCCACAGGTCACAAAATCCTCATTTGACACGGTAAAAACCGCAGGATTTCTCAAAACCCAAAGGCTTGATCATTCATCTGATTGAAATATGCCGCGTGATGGGCTTACCCGGCGCGGGGCCCCCGCAGCGTGCGCCCGGCACAGGCCCGGGCGCACAAGTGGCGATCAAACGACCAGCAGGCTCTTCAACAGCCTGCTAGTTCAGCGACCCGAGCAGATCGCGTGCTTGTTCGATCAATTGCCAAGCTGCGTCTCGATCGACAGGCGTGTTCTGAAACTCGGCGGCTTCGAGCATGGCAATCATATTGCTCGCGATGGCATTGCGCCGCGCCGTCAGATCGTTGATCCGACCATCGAGCGCATCGATCGTCGTGGCATCGCTCGTGAGGGCGTGCGTGGCAATTCGCAGCGATTTGCGGCCGAGCTCGCCGAGCGGCGCGTTGATGGCCTTATAGGCGGCCGCCAACGCCGAGAGTGTGCCGTCGTGCTCGCGCAGCGAGTGGGGCAGAGCGTCGTGGTCGAGTACTTCGAATATCACCCGCCCGTCGTGACTGTAGTCATCCGTCAGTCCCGCCAGGCTGACCAGCGTCGGCCGGATGTCGGTGTGATCCGTGAACACCTCGCCGGTACGGCCCATTCGGCGCACGCCGGGTCCCACCAACCCGAGCCAGGTGTGCGTGATATCGGCCTGAATGTCGCCATGATTCCAATTGAAGCCGGGTTGCTCGTCCGAGCAGGCGGCGACCGAGGTGCAGGCCGGCGATTTGGATCCCGCCGTGATGAAGAAGTCATCATTGGCGAAATACACGAGTGTCGGCGTGCGCGCGGGATCCTTGGTGATCATGTGCAGCAGGGCCATTTCCGCCGGATCCCCCATGGCCTTCATCAGCGGCACATTGCCGCCGACAATGGGATCGAACGCCACCAATGCCGCTGAGGTCTGCTCGAATGCACGCGTCGTCGGATCGACCGGACCGGGATTGCCCTTGATGTAGACCGTGGGCGCATCATCGCTGTGCACCGAGAAGGCCGGTACGGCGAAGGTGGGTGCCTCGGTGAGCAGCAAGGAGCGCATGTCGACACCGACCTCGCCCAGATTCGTCGTGGTGCAGGGCACGGAGTCGCCATCGCAACCGGCCGGCAACCGGATATACGTGCAGGCGACGTGGATACCGTCGCAACCGGCCGGCGAACCGGCCTGTCCCGCGAAATGATCGTTCTCATCGGCGGTCACGATGAACAGGGTGTTGTCCCGAGTGATCCCGTCGCCCGCCAATCGGGCAAAGAATTTCCCGAACGCCGCATTGTACGAGGCGAGTTGCTGCACGTAGCCGGCCTCGCCGGGCCCGTAGCTGCCGGAGAAGGTGAAATGATTGTCGTGCGCATCGGCGATATACGCATAGACCACGGGTACGCCCGCCTCGAGCATGGTCGCGATGTACCCCAAGCTCTGCGAGGCGGTGGGATCGAAACCCGGGAAGCCGGGATTGCCGTTGCCGTCCGTGATGGGATTGCCGTCGAGGTCATCAATCACGCCCTTACCGTGGTTGATCTGCGGTGCCACGGCCACGTTGCCGTACAACGCGTTGAAGCCGACGTAGCCGCCGGGCTCGTCCGGCAACAGATCCGGCGCCCCGCCCTGACTGCACAACGGGCTGTTCAGGGCGCAATGCACGGTAATGCCTTCGAAGTCCGCGATCGCCTTGTCCGGCGTCGCCTTCGCTTCAGCCGCCTGCGGGGAGGTCGGGCCAAACACGTTGGTGATATCGCTGGAGATATTCTCAAACTCGATGTTGGCCGTGGAGAATGCGCCCACATCGCATCCCGCGCGGGTAAAAACCGCCCAGGGCGCGGGATGGATCTTGCCGCGCTGATCGATCATTTGCGGCTGGCCGTCCGGCGCCGTATCGGTCCAATAGACAAATGAGCTGGAAAAGCCGATCGAACCGTCGGCCCGGAAAAACCCATAAGAATTCGAGACCGGCTGGCCGTGCTTCTCGCCGTAGACGCCGGTCAGCGTCGTGATGATGTCATCCGCGGTATGCGAAATGAGCGGCGTGTGATGATTGGTCAGCATCGTGCCGTGGTCGTCGATAAAATTGAGCAAATTCGGCATCTGTTCAAGGTCCGAAGGGACATTCGGGTTGTCGCGGCGCAAGTGCACATTGTCGAATTGAAGGTGAACGATGTGCTTGATGCCGTTGCCGAGCCGGCAGCTTGCCGCCGCATTCGCGGCCTTGCCCGCGTCGGCATGCACCGTCGTACTCATGAACGCTGAACTGACGAATACCAGCGCTGCGCTCGCGCGCAGCAGACTTGCGAAATCCTTCATATCGCCCCCGCAGAGTTGTTGAGATTTTTCCTGTGTGCGACCGGCCCCGGCGCCGGTAGCGGGAGACTAGTGACATCGCGCTACCCGCTGATGTCACTCACATTGCAAATTCATGGCTTGCACCGCGCCGCGAACGAGGGAGGCGCGTCTTGTAATTTTTACTCGCCGTGCGGCCGATTGAACACGTCCGGGCCGAAGGGCAGAAGACCCGGGACCGAGGCGTAGCCGAGGTGGCCGAAGCCGTCATCGCCGCCCTCGCGGATGCCGAGCAGGTCCTCGTAGCTGCGCAGGGCGGAGTAGTGATTGTAGGAGCCCGTCGTGTTGACGGTGCCGGGCTCGATCAGCCGCGAATTGAACAGCACGGCGCCGACCTGGCCGCCGCCGGCATAGATGAAGGGCGTCGTACCGGGATTCATCTGGGCGCCGAATAGCCCCAGAATGGGGCTGAAGCCCGGATCCACGAGATTGGGGCCGGTCGGTGAGTGGCAATCGGCCTGATTGGTCTTTTCGCAGGCCCGCGCGTCGCCCGTTCCCGCTTCGTCAAAGGTGACGACGACCAGCAGCCTACCGCTGCGGTAGGCGGGTGAGGAGAAGATCATCGGCATCCAGTGCTTCAGCCACAGGTCCGCGCCGACCAGTCCACCGATGTTCTTGCCCGTTGCGTTCAAGGTGCCCTCGACATTCGGTCCGGCGCAGGTCGCGTCATGCCCGTCGTCGCAGAGGTTCGGCGTGATGAACATGAACTTCGGCGTGCTCTCCAGCCGCTCAAGATCGTCGAACAGGTGGCCCTGGAAGGCGTCCGGAGCACCCGCGGCACCGACGGTCAGCTTGCCGAGCGGCACGACGTGCCGGTTGCAGCGCGCCGCATCGTCGATCACCGAATGGAAATACACAAACGGGTTGTGCCGCGTCGCGTACTGGTCCGCGGCCTCGGCGCTGTTGGAATGGTCCACACCGTTGATCGGCGGATGCGCGCAGTCCGCGCCACCGAGCGGATCGGGCGTGCCGTAGTCGCGGACCAGGTCGTTGCCCATGTCCTCGGCGTAGCCGCGCCACGTTGTATCGTGATGCCGGCGACTTTCGTCCGAGCGATCCTCGCCCCCGCGATCCTGTTCGCGGCCGCGATTGTCGTCCAACTGGTCTCCAATCGTGCGCGCGCCGTGCGTGCTCGGCGTGGGCGCCGGGAAGACGCAGCCATCGCCGACGACCTGGCCCGGGAAGTTCGACGGTTCGGTGGTGTCCGTCCCCGGGGAAACATTGGTGAAGCCGCCGACCAGGGGCGGACTCGACAGCGACGCGAGATTCAGGCAGTCATTGTTCTGGGACGGCGTGCTCTCCTGACCCGACACCATGGAGACATAGTTGCCAAGGCTCACATGGCTGGTGGCGAAGTAGTTCGTGATGAGTTCGCCCTGCTGCAGCAAAGTCGTGTTGAGGTAGACCGCCGGGGAGGTTGGTCCGAAGGTGGCGCTGAAGCTTTCGTTCTCGAGCACGATCACCAGCACGTGATCGATCGCGCCCTCGGGTGCCGCGGCCCGTACGATGCGGCCAGCGTCTCCGGCGGCAGCCAAGCAAGGCAACCCAATCATACCGGCCAGGACGGCTGCGACCGTCGCCGCACGCCACGCGCCAAGTTCCATGGAATTCATCGAGGGCTCCCGGTTGCTTGTTGGATTTGATTGCGGAACCCAAGAAATCTAGCAATCCACAATGACAATCGGGTTACGAGGATCGGGTGACGGGGTGTCCGGGTGACGGTCCCGGGATTTCAGACCTCCGGATCGAGCGCAACGTGTACGGCGGCCGAAAAGTTCTCGAGACTCCAGACATCCAAGAGTTCGCACTGCGCGGCAATCATCTCGCCCTCATCGATGGTGACATCCTCTACCGTATAGCACGCGACCGTCGTGCCGTTGCTGCGTACGAACCGGGCGATCATCGCATCGTCATCATAGTTGCGCGTCGAAACGACTCGTCTTTCCATCAGGAGGGCGTCGAGGTCGCCGGAATTGGGAATACGCTCGAGAAATAACGCCATTTGTGCGGCGTCGTCTATTTCTGCGTGCGATGCGGTGATCTTACGGTCCATGGGACGCACTCAAAACGGCACTCGCCGGATATTGCCCTTGGATTGAGCTCTTTACCATGCCCGCGTCGGGCCTCCGCGCTCAGGCCCATGGCCATGCCGCTTTCTGGTTAAATACCCACCGCAGCCCGCGATTCGACGGGGAGGGGGTCTCCTGCAAATACAACTCAATGTTAACGGCAATCCTCATCTGATTGACGTCGAGCCGGATGCACCCTTGCTATGGGTCATCCGCGACGAGCTCGGGCTTAAGGGAACAAAATTCGGCTGCGGAATCGGCGCCTGCGGCGCCTGCACAGTGCACCTGGACGGCAAGCCGACGCGCAGCTGCATTCTGCCGGTGAGCGCCGCGGCGAACGCGCAGATCACCACGATCGAGGGCATCGGCGCGCCAGCGTTGACGGCCGTGCAAGCGGCCTGGATCAGGCACCAAGTGCCGCAATGCGGGTACTGCCAGTCCGGCATGATCATGGCGGTCAGCGCCTTGCTTGGCAGCAACGCGACGCCCACGGAGGATGAACTTGGAGCCGCCATCACCAACATCTGTCGCTGCGGCACCTACACGCGGATTCGCGCCGCGGTCGCTTCTCTCGCGGCCGGTGGCGCCCGAGGTGGCGCTTGATATCCCGAAGAAAAATCCTGATCGGCGCCGCGGCCGCGGCCGGGACCTTGATCGTCGGTTACGGCCTGTGGCCGAGCGGCCGGCGCGCCCACGCCAATAGGCTGGCCGCCAAATCAGGCGAGCGTTTCGTCGCCTACTGGATCAAGATCGCCGACGATGACACCGTCACCGTCGTCATCCCACACTGCGACATGGGCACCGGGACCTTTACCGCCCTGTCGCAAATGGCCGCAGAGGAACTCGACGCCGATTGGAGCAACATGCGGACCGAAACGGCGCTGCCGGATCCGTTGTTCGCCAACGGCGCGCTGGTGGAAGGGTTTGCCCTGTCCCACGAAGGCCTGACGCGCGAATCCGTCCCCGCGTTTCTGGAGGGAACCGTGCTCGCCGCCGGAAACAGGCTCGCCAGGTTCATGGATATCCAGGTCAGCGGCGGCTCTTCGGCGGTGAGTTACACCGGCGTGTACGGCATCAGGGTCGCCGCGGCGGCAACGCGCGAGATGCTCATTGCCGCGGCCGCGGAGCGCTTGCCGGCACCGCGCAATGAGTTTCGCACGCACAGCAGCCGGGTCATTCACACCCCATCGGGTCAGAGCTTTCGATTTGGCGAACTCGCGGCCGCCGCGTCGCGTTTTAGCCCCTCATCGCAGCCCAAATTGAAACCTAAAGCGCAGTACACGTTGGTCGGCACGGCCATTCCGCGGATCGACATTCCGGCGAAGGTCAACGGGGCGACACACTACGGTATCGACGTCGAAGTCCCTGGCATGCAATTCGCCGCGATCAAGATATCGCCGGTTTTCGGCGGCCAACTGGTTTCCGTGGACGAAGCGGCCGTCGCAGGCAATTCCGGCATCAAGAAAGTCATTCAGCTCAACGATGCGGTGGTCGTGGTGGCGGATCGCTTCTGGCGCGCGCAGCGCGCAGTGGATGCGCTGGAGCCGGTCTTCGGCGCTGCCGGCAATGCAGAGATCTCGTCGAACACGATTCGCGAGCGCCACCTCGCGGCCCTGAATGCGAAGCCCTTCAAATCCGATACAGGCGCGGACTCATCCGTGAGCGCCGGCGCCGGTGCCGCGCCGCGCCGCGCGGCCGAATGCACCTACCACGTCCCCTATCTTGCCCACGCGGCGATGGAACCGGTGAATGCCACGGCCCTGTATCGCACCGACGGCACCCTGGAGGTTTGGGCCGGCAGCCAGGATGGCTTAGGCTCGCGGGCCTTCTGCGCGAAAGCCGCCAAGATTGCGCTCGACAAGGTCACGTTCCACCTCATGCCGAGCGGCGGTGCATTCGGGCGGCGACTGCCGGGCCTTTGGAATTTTCTCACCTACGCGGTCCAAACCGCCATGGCCATGCCCGGCGTTCCCGTGAAGCTCATCTTCAGCCGCGAGCAGGATATGCGGCATGACTACTATCGGCCCAATGTCACCAGCCGTTTCAGCGCCAAACTAAAACCCGACGGGCTGCCGGCCTCATGGGCGAATCACTACACCACCACCGACGACGCCAGTGCCGGGGCGCACATCGTCTACGATGTGCCCAATCAAACTTACGACGCGGTCAAGGTCGCATCGCCTGTGCCCATCGGTCCTTGGCGCAGCGTGGAATTTTCCTGGCACGGCTTCTTCGTCGAGTCTTTTATCGACGAATTGGCGCACCTCGCGAATCGCGATCCGTTCGAATACCGCCGCGCGCTCCTGCAACACAAACCGCGCCACCTGGCGACCCTCGAACTGGCCGCGGCGAAGGCGGGTTGGGGCACGGCACTCCCGCCGGGGCGAGCGCGCGGGATTGCGATGGTGGAGTGTTTCGGCACGATCGCAGCCCACGTCGCGGAAGTTGAAATCGCGGCGGGTGTCTTGAAGGTGCACCGGATCACCTCGGCGGTGGACTGCGGCCTGGTGGTCAATCCCGATGGCTTCAAAGCGCAAATCGAGGGAGCCATCGTGTTTGGGTTGAGCGCTGCGCTCAATGGCGAAATCACGATCGCCGCCGGCGCGGTCGAGAACAAGAATTTCCCCGACTATCCGCTGGTGCGCCTCGCGAATTGTCCGGCCATCGAGGTGCATATTCGCGAAAGCGACTCGCCGATTGGCGGCGGCGGCGAGCCGGGTACGCCGCCCGTTGCGCCCGCGCTGACCAACGCGATCTTCGCTGCGACGGGCCTGCGCATACGAGAGCTGCCGATCAGCAAGCACGAATTCTTCAGGGCGGGAGCTTGAGCCGATGCAGCAGGGCCGCGTAGCGCGGATCGGCCGTCAGGGATTTCAAGAATGGATTGCCGCGTAGCCACTGAATGCCGGGGTCGTGGCTGCGAACCGATTGGTCGAGCCAGTGGAAAGCCTTGTCGGCGTCGCCGAAGTAGGCATAGGTTTCCGCGAGCTGAAATTCGGAGCCCGCCGCCTGCTTGACCTGCGCCGCGAGCGCGGCAGTGGCATCGGCCGTACGTCCTTGCGCGTGATATCCCAGCGGCAGCCCGAACGGCCGCCATGTGCTTTGCTCAGCCTCGAACTCGGCCACCGCTTGTGCGGCCTGACCGCGCAGCAACTGGATTCGTCCGAGTTCGTAGTGGGCAGCGGGAAACGAAGGATTCATGTCGAGCACCTGGCGAATCATCGCTTCGGCTTCATCGTAGCGTCCTGCAAACAGCAGCACACGCCCCATGTAGCGCCGGTAAAGCAGGTTGAGCGGATCGCGGGCGAGCGCCTCGCGGGACTGGGACAAGGTCTCCTCGATGCTGCCGGTGCTCGACGTCAGGTGTGCGGCGGCGAACAGCACGTCGGCGTTCGTGGGATCGAGTCGCAAAGCATGATCGTAGGCTTCGCGCGCGCCCGACCAATCGTAGTCCAGCGCCATCTTGATCGTGCCGATCATGTTGTAGGCATCCGCGAGCGTCGGGTCGAGTTCGGCGGCTTTGCGTGCCGCCGCCATCGCTTCCTTGAACGCAGCTTCGACAGGAACGACGCCATTCGCGGCCTGCCGAAAAATCGCGTACGACAACCCCGCCCAGGCGGGTGCGTAGCCGGCGTCAAGCGCAATCGCGCGTCGATAGCAGTCGATCGACTTGAGCAACTCGTCGGCGGTGTCGAAGGCAACAAAGTAACGCCCCTGCAGGAACAGATTGTAGACCTCGGCATTCGAGGTGCGGGCGCTGGAAACCGGCACGCTGCCCAGCAGCGCAAGCTTGAGCTTGTCGACCACCGCCCCTGCAATCTCCTCTTGGATCTTGAAGACATCTTCCTGGTCGCGATCGTAGGTTTCCGACCAGATGTGCACGCCGGTGTCCGCGCGGATCAGCTGCGTCGTGATTCTCAGGTGCGATCCGGACTTGCGGACGCTGCCCTCCAGAATATTGGCGACGTTCAATTTCTTTGCGATTGTAGGGATGTCCTCCGACTTTCCCTTGAAGGAAAATGACGAGGTTCGCGCAATGACCTGCAAGCCCGGCACCTTTGCCAGGAGATCCAGGAGTTCCTCCGCGAGTCCGTCCGAAAAATACTCCTGATCGTGCTTCTCGCTCATATCGAGAAACGGCAGCACGGCGATGGAGCTTTCCGTGATCGCAGTCGGCGCGGACATCGCGGACGATGTGCTCCGTGCGGCCGACCGCGTTGAGTCCGAACGCCCCGAGAGCACAAATCGGTCAACGGCGTAGTAATCCACCGCAATGACGCCCGCCGCCAGCGTCAGCAGCAGGGCCAGGCGCAAGCGGCTCGAGGCCGCGGCATGCGCGGCCGCCGGTGCCGGCGCGACCTCCTCGCTCAGCGCGCCGGTCATCGGCACTGTGCCCGTCGGGTTTGGGTGGGGCGGGGCGCGGTCGTGCCGCGACAGAAGCAGTGATACGCGCGCGATGAAGGCCGGCGGCGATTCTCCGCCGGGCAGCCGCGTCCACTGAACTTCGCGGAACTTGTCGGGAACGAGCGCATCGCCCTCGCGGGTATCGTCGATCACGATCGGTAGGAGAAAGGCCCTTTCCGGCGCGATGAGGTACGAGCGATCGACCGCCAGCTTCCACTCGAGCCTGAAGTACCCCTCGACACGGGCGCGCGTGTGGATGGAGATGACCGGAATGAACAGCGCGCAGGACCTGATCTGCTTGCGGATCGCACTGTCCCAGGCATCGCCGCCGCGAAGCTCGCTGCGATCGAACCACACCTCGATGCCCGCGGCGCGCAAGGCCGCGCAAATCCGCTGGGCGGCATCCGCGTCTTCGGACGCATAGCTTAAGAAAACGGCTCGCTGGCTGTCCCCGACGGAAGGATCGCCACCAAGCCCCGGTTCGTTCGGCAAAGGCTATTCCGGGGTCTGATAGGGAGAGCTGATAATGGACTACGGGGTAGGGCTGCGCAACGACACGACGAGACGATTGCGTTGATCCCCACTGCGCTCATACCGCATCGAGCTCACGGCGTGACGCACTATGGTCAGGCCGAAACCGCCGTCCGGGGCCTCCGCAAGAGTCGTCAGCACCACAGCCTCGCTACGGCCGCAGGGATCAAAAGCAATGCCGTCATCCTCGACCGTGATCACGACGTCATCGACACCGATCTCAATCGATACCTCGACGCGCAGTTCCCCACCCTGCGGCGCCCCGTAGCGCACGATGTTGCCGACGATCTCCTCGAACACCAGTTCAATGTTGTAGCGGGTGCGGGCGTCGCGCACAACTTTCGCGCGATCGGGGGCCCAGCGATCGAGCGCGCGGCGCAGGTCCGCGAAGCCCTGTTCGAAACCGCGCGGCGTCCCGGCAAAGCCGAACCGAATCGGGTGCGCGTCGATGCGTTTGACCCTTGAGCGAGGGCGGCGGCGTCAGGTACGCAAGGCGGCCAGCGCCGCTGCGGCGTCGGGCTGCACGGAAATGATTTCTCCGAGCGCGACCGTGTTGAATACCTCTCTGACGAGCGGCCGGGGTCCATACAGCACCAGCCTGCCTTGCTTTTTCGACAGGGCACGAGCGACGGATATCAGCATCCGGATCCCCATGGAGCCGATGAATTCGACTTCCGACATATCGATCACCGCACGCGCCGCGCGGGGAACCAGCGTCGCGGTAAAGCGCAGTTCGATGCCGGCGACCCCTGGCGTGTCGAGCCGGCCGATCAACGCCACGTCGACGACGCCGTCCGCGGCGTCTTTGAACTTCATTTCCATAGTCCTATCATGCACGATCTTCGGCAGTAGGGCCAAAATAACCATATGCACACACAGAGGAGCGGGACGCGTACCCGAGCACTTGCCGAATCGCTGCTGGCGCGCGACGGAGCGTACGCACGGATCTTCGACAACCTCATTTTGGCGCTCATCGTTCTCAGCGTCGTTTCCGTCGGCGTTGAATCGATCGCCGGGCTGCCCGTTTGGGCGAGACAGGCGCTGCGCGTCGAGGAGATCGTCGTCGTCGCCTTTTTCTCCTTCGAGTATGTGCTGCGCCTCGCGACCGCCGAGAAGAAGCTTGCATTCGTTTTCAGCTTCTATGGCCTCGTCGATTTGCTCTCGATTGCGCCGTTCTTTCTGCTCGGGATCGATGCGCGCTATGTGCGGATTCTGCGCATGTTGCGCCTGCTCCGGGTGCTCAAACTGCAGAGGCGCGTTCTCGAAGAAACCGTCGCCCGGCGGACCGCCGAACTCGCCGAGCGCAACGCATTGCTCGAGACGGCGCAGGCGCAGATGAGCGCCGAACTCGACGCCGCCCGCGCCATGCAGAGCGCCATTCTGCCGGCGAATTTCCCGGCGCAGCCCGGCTGCGACGGTGCGGCGCGAATGACGCCGGCCACGACCATGGCGGGCGACTTCTACGATTTCATCGAGCTGCCGGACGGACGCATCGGACTCGTCATGGCGGACGTCTCGGGCAAGGGTGTCCCGGCGGCATTTTTCATGGCCGTGTCGCGCACCAACCTGCACGAACTCGCCGCGCACCACACCGATCCTGGCGCATGCCTGGCGCGCACCAACGATCTGTTATGTACGCAGAATCCAATGGACCTGTTCGTGACGGTGTTTTACGGCATCTTGGACGCGGCGACCGGCCGGTTGGACTACGCGAACGCTGGCCACAATCCGCCGCTGATGCGGCGGATCGACGGGTCGATCGAGGCCCTGAGCGGGCCGGGGGGACGAATGCTGGGGGTCCGCGAAGGCGCCGAATTTCCGAGTCACAGCGTGAAACTGCAGCGCGGCGATCGGCTCATTCTCTATACCGACGGCGTCACCGAGGCATTCAATGCGTCGTACGAGGCGTACGGCGAGCAGCGGCTGATCAGGGAGATCAAAGCCCACGGCGATGGACCCGCCGGCAGCCTGGTCGAACGCATCTGCGCCAGCGTGACCAGCTTCGCCGGAACTGCCGCGCAATCCGACGACATTACCTTGGCGGTCCTCGTCTGGCAGTGATCTTCATTTCGCCGTGTCGCGCCGTGTTTTGGCCAGCACCACCGTTTCAAACAGTTCGTAATTCGCCGTCGCCGCCATATCGGCGCCGAGCGCGTGGTAGTAGGAAATGCTGATCGACGTCTTGCCGCCGGGCGTGCCTGGATCCAGATCGAAGACCCCGATGCCGTAGCCGGTGCCCGTATCGCGGCGCGCCGACCAGATGGCGTCTTCCAATGCATCCGCACCCGGCTTGGCGAAAGTTCCCGGGGTTTTCGCGGGCAGCGGGCGATTGTGTTTCGTGATGACTTTGGCCTGCGGCGCGCCGCTGTCGGGGTTCACGCCATAGGCGTCCAGCGGCGCATTGGTGCCGCCACCACCGAGAATGAAATGGACGGTGCCGAGGGTGGTGTCGAATGCATCGTCGGCGGGGTTCGAGGTCGCGACCGGTTTGGGCTGCAGCGTGTCGACCGGCGCGCCGCTCGCGGCGTCGCGACCGGCGTCGTGATTGCAGCCGCGCACCGGCCAGCTGCGTTCGTAGTCATGATCGTGTCCGCAGAGCACGAGATCGACGCCATAGCGATCGAACAGCGGCAGCCACGTCTCGCGGATTCCTTTGTCGGATCCGTTGCCATTTTTGGAGGAACTCAAGGCGTCTTGATGCATCTGCACCACGATCCAGTCGATGCTGACATCCTGCGACGCGGCTGCCAAAGTGCTCTCCAGCCAGCGGGTCTGCGCGCCCTCGCTATAGCCCCGCACATAAAGAGTTGTGCCCGGCGCGATCGGCGGATTGCCGGTACTGGGCGCAGGCTGCAGGGGTGAGGGCCCCGCGACGAACGCACCGCTGTCCTGATAGATGACATCGTCGGCGGAGAGCGAAATAAACAGCACGGAGCCGACTTGGAAGCGGTACCACAAACCGGAGAACGGCGTGCCGTTTTGCGGCAGCGTGTAGCGCGTGAGGTAGGAATTGAAACCCTGCGCGCCGTTGCCGAACTCGATTTCGTGATTGCCGGGGCAAGGCATCCATGGACGCCGCGAGGCCGACACCTGCACATTGTTGCCGAAATCCGCCCATACCGCCGGCTGCGCGGCGGGATTCAAGTTCGCGTAGCACAGATCGCCGTTCAGCAAGTGGAACAGGGGCTGAAAGCGTTCCACCGCCTTGACGGCGAACGCGCTCTGCGGCGAGGACAATGTCCAGGCCGTATTGGGCGTGGCCAAATCGCCGTAGCTGGTCCAGCGGAAGGGCACGCGCCCTTTGGACGCGGTTCGGAATGTGGCGCCAAAGGGCCGCGCGCGATGGCGATCGTTGTCTGCCGTCACCGCGTAGTGGTACTCGGCATTGTCTTTCAGCCCGGTCAGGCTGGCGTGATAGGTGAATACCGTCTGGCCGTTGAGTCCATCGGTGTAAGTGCGCTGCACGGCGTGCACGCTGCTTGCTTGTTGGGCGTGCACGCTGCTTGCTTGTTGGGCGTGTACGTTGCTGGTTGATTGCCGCAGCTGCACTCGGGGGTTGACTGCCTGCGCGGCGGACGCCCAGGAGATGCAAACGCTGCTGGCCGGATCCTCGCCCCAGGTGAGGTGAATTTGTTCGGGCGTGCCATCGGCGGACGCAATGTCGGCAGGGGCGCTCAAGGCCCGCGAGGATGCCGCGCTCAAGAGTCCCGAGAGCCCCGCGCCGGTGACAAAGGTCCGGCGGGAGATGCGTCCAGCCGCCGCCGCCGCCGCTCGAAGCAGTTCGCTTGCAGCGCCGCCTGATCTATTTTTCCCCACGGATGCCCTCCATCAAAGTTATCAGCCGGTCGTTAACTTATTCTACGGCCTTAAGCGTGGCTTCCAAGTGATCGGGCCGCAGGTCCTGCCCGCGAGTCCGTCGCGGTGTGCGGTCTGTCCCGCTGTCATCAAATTGACACGTTCCCAATGAGAACTGCTCATCAGCGCCGATTCGCCGCCGAACCGATACTCCGTTTCCAACACCAATAGTCGGGGAATCTCTTGGGGACGGCCATCTCGCACCAGTACCTGTCGGACGCCTCCACGGCCAAGCGCGAAACCTTGGCGGCGCTGGGGACACTGCACGGCGTGTTTCAGCCGATTGTCGCCGTGGCGAAAGGCGGCATCGTTGCCCACGAGGGCCTGATTCGCGGGCCGACGAATTGTCATCTGCCGATGGTGCTGTTTGCCGCCGCTGCGGCGCGCGGTTGCAGCGATGAACTCGAATATCGGGCCGGCGAAGAGATCATCCAGGCCTACGCGGCAGCGACGGCACCCGGACTCCTGTTTGTGAATTTCTCGGCGCAAGCGGTGATGCACCTGGGCTCGAAACGCGGCTGCCAGTATTTGCTGCAGGTGCTGGCCCGTTGCGAGATGGCGCCGCGCAAACTCGTCATCGAAATTACGGAGCACGAGCGCGTCGTGGATCATGCCGGCATGGTCGCGGCCGCCCGCATATTGCGCGGCCTCGGCATCGGCATCGCGCTGGACGATTTCGGCGACGGCGGCTCGAGTTTGCGCCTTTGGGCCGAAATCGAGCCGGAGTACGTCAAGATCGACCGCTATTTCTGCCACGACATCCATAAGAATGGACGCAAGGTCCAGACCGTCAAGGCCATGTTGCGCCTCGCCGAGAATTTCGGCAGCCGAATCGTTGCCGAAGGCATAGAGCAACTTGCGGACCTGCGCGTGGTGAGAGACCTCGGCGTCGATTGCGTGCAGGGCTACGCTTTGGGATACCCCGCGCAGCAACCCACGGAGGCCATTCCGGCGGCCGCGCGCGCCGTCCTCGACGCCCACGACATCGCGGTATTTCCCCAGCTGCGGCGCGCGTACAGTCCCTCCTTGACCGCCGCGCGGCTCGTCAATCCGGCGCCGGCCGTGTCGAAGTCGATGAACAATCAAAAACTGCTGGAGATTTTTCAAGCCGACGCGGATTTACCGGCGGTGGCGGTACTCAGAGACGGGCTGCCCGTGGGCATCGTCAATCGGCGCCGCTTTTTGGAGCGCTACGCCTTGCCCTACTATCCTGAAGTCTATGGCAGAAAGTCCTGCACGACGTTCATGGAAAGCAATCCGCTGCTGATCGAGATCAGCCAGCCGTTGGAAGAGCTGATTCATGTGCTGACCTCAGAGGATCAGCGCTACCTGAACGATGGTTTCGTGCTGGTCGATGCCGGCAAATACGTCGGCATCGGGACCGCCGAGCAGCTAGTGCGATCGGTGACGGAGTTGCGGATCGAGGCCGCGCGGCACGCCAATCCCTTGACCTTCCTGCCCGGGAACATACCGACCAGCGAGCACGTTCGTCGCCTGCTTCTCGGCGGTACGCATTTCTGCGCGAGCTACTGCGACCTGAACCACTTCAAGGCGTTCAACGATCGCTTCGGCTATTGGCAGGGCGACAAAATGATCCGGCTGCTGGCGAGCGTCATCACCCAGGCGTGCGACCCGCAGCGCGATTTCGCGGGACACATCGGCGGCGATGATTTCATCGTGCTCCTGCAGAGCGAGGATTGGCAGAGCCGCTGCGCGCGGATGATCGAGACATTCAATGCCGCGGCGCCGGCGCTGTACGATCCGCTCACCCGTGAACGCGGCTATATCGAATCCGAAGACCGCCAGGGCAATCCGACTCGTTTCCCGTTGACCACCTTGTCGATTGGCGCGTTGCAAGTCGCGCCCGCGGAATTCGACAGCCCGGAGGATGTCGCCGCGGCGGCGGCGGCCGCCAAGCACCAGGCGAAACGCTCGAACGCGGGCCTGTTCGTGCTCGATTCCGGCGCGGCCGCGCGCGACTTCGAGCAAGCATACCTGCGCGAGTCGGCGTAGCCGGCGATTTCAGGTCAGGCCGAGGCGGTCTTCCTTTCCCAGTAGGATTCGACCACGAGGATGTCGTTGAAGAGGCTCTGCCGACAGATCTCGCCCTCGTCTCCGTACTGGCGCCAGAGCCGTTGACTGAACCAGACGTTGAGCCAACCCCGGATTGTCACGAGTTTGTCACGCGGCCCGTTCCACGGTGCGGCCTGCTGCAGCATGCTGACGATTCCCATCGCCTCCTGCAGCGCGAGATCATTTTTCCCGGGCCCTGCAGCAATAACTTCCCGCAGCTGGTCAGAAAGAGCCTTGACCTCGGCGAGCTGCATGTTCCGGGGGACCTCCTGCCAATCCGCGTTACGAGACCCTCGAGAGGATCTCACACCACCGCGACAAAGTCGCACACACCCCTTTTAGTTTAAACCCAACCAAGAGCCAATAAGTTCCATAAAAAAAAGGGCGGCCATGCGGCCGCCCCTTCTCGCTGTCATGTTCAGCGCGCCCAAGTCTAATGGCCGTCGCCGCCATGACCATGGTCCTGGTCGAAATCGAACAGATCGAACAGGTCGCCCAAGGCCGGACTGTTCTTCGGCACGTAGGGGTTGTCCTCATCGGCGCGCGGATTGGGGAAATTGTCGCGGCTGCGCGCCGTCAACGGCCTCAAGTCCCAATTGCGTTCGATGAATTTCAAAATCGAGACATGGTCTGAGTAGCTGTGGCTGATGTGGCCGCCCCGGCTGAAGGGCGAGACCGCGATCATCGGAATGCGCGGGCCGTCGCCGAAAAAGTCGAGCGGTTGAATGTAGCCGGAGTCGTAGTAGCCGCCGCCTTCATCCACCGTGATGAACAACACTGTGCTGGCGAACAGTTCCGGGTTGGCGGTGAGATGATCCATGATCTTCTTGACCATACCCTCGAACAGGTCGAACTTCGAGGAAGCCGGATGACCGTCAAGCAGACCATCGGGTTTGACGAATGACACCGCCGGCAGGGTGCCGTTGTCCACGGCCGCAAAGAAGTCGGTGGCATCCTTGATGTGCGCCGCGCGCTGGGTCGCATCGCCCATGATGGCGTTGGTGTACGACTCGAAGTTGCAGATGTTGCAGTAGGCCGCGCCGACCAGGATCGTGGGGTCGGTGGTCGACTTGCCCTGCTCCTCCAGCTGTGTGAGCTGCACCGCCGCGTTGTACGCGCCGCCGTAATAAGCCCAGGAGATACCCTTCTCGTTGAGCGACTCACCGATGGTGCGAACATTGGTCGGCGGAACCGAGCCGCCCCGCGCGATTCCCGCGATGTCCACGGTGCCGTCGGGTAGAAAGCCCGGATTGTCGTTGTTCACCATGTAGAAATGATTTTTCTCGCAGTTGGGCTGCGCATCGTAGGGCAGCGATTCCAGATAGTCGCGGATGGGTTTGACGCCCGGCTGCGTGGGATCCGCGCACTCGGCAAAGTTGCCGTCGAAGCCGATGTCCACCGTGTACTGATCGTCCGAGCCCGGCAACGGATTGGGATTCGCAATGTGCGAGGGCGGCGTCGTGGGCGTGCCCTTGCCGTCGCTCCAGAAGACCGCATCGCCGGTGCCCATCATCACGTGATTGGCGCCCGTGCCCCCCATCACCGCCTGATGGTAGTTGTCGCTCATCGAGTATTCATCGGCAAGCCGTTTCAGGACGGGCACATCGCCGTTCTGCATGTTGTAGAACGCCATGGAGTTGCCGCCGCCGTTGTCATCCACCTGGTTGGGAAGCGGGAAGCTGAACGGATCGACCTCACTGGTGTAGTTGCTGATGACGAAGGGATACAAATCGTTGAGGCAACCGGAGGGGTTGTGGCGCGTGGCGTTGCGCACATTGCAATCCGATTGCTGCCACATCTCGAACAGCCGGTGCGTGGTGTCGCCGGTGTAGGAGTCATACGGAAGATTGGCGCCTGCGAGCGGAAACGGCCCGTTCGGCAGCGCGCCGAAATTTTGAATGCGCGCATCAAAATCGGGAAGCTCCGCGGTCTGTGCGGCGCCGGATGCTCCGGTCGTCAACAAATGTAAATCCGCAGTTTCGAGCGACGGCTCGATGCCTCCGAGCAGGGCGAGAGGTGTCGCTGCCGGAAACGGCGGCGGCTCGCCGGTGGCCGGGCTCGGCGAGAAGTTCAAGGTCGGTTCGGGCAGCGTTTGGTACGGGGCCTTTTCCTGATCGTTCAGGCTGATGAAATACTGCGTCTTGAAAGGCGCGACGGCTTGAAACTGCGCGGCCTTGGAGAAATGCTGCCCCGGCGAGCCGTCCGCGTTGATGATGCCTTCCGACAGAAGATTCTTGACCGAGTCCCGGCTCTTCGGGACATAAGTGGCGAACAGGTGATCGAAGGTGCGATTTTCGCCGATCAGAACGATGACGTGCTTGATGGGAGTTTTCGTGCCGCCTTGATGGTTCTCCGCCGCATGCGCCAGCGTCATGCCGAACGCCAACTGCGTGACGGCGATGCCGGTTAATCCGAGGCGCATGACACCGATCGTGCGCGCCATGAAGTTTCTCGAGTGCATAGAAGGCCCCCATCTTGAGTTGCTGATGTTGCAACGCTTTTTAGAGGACGCCTGTTGCAGCGATGTGTAGGTTTCGTTTCAGCGGCTGTTATGCCCGCGGCATACCATGGTGCGGTCGTTGCTGTCCGACACGGATGACACCAAGACCCCTGAGTGGTAGGGCGGCGCGTCCACTTCAAGTGAACGCGTCGCCCTCAAAGATCAGTCGTCCTCGGTTTCCTCGCACACGACATTGGTCGATCCGGTAACGCTCCCCACACTGGCCGAGATCGTGGCGTAGCCATCGCGATACGAGCGATTGGGCTTGCACGTCACCAGTCCCGCCGACACGGTGGCCACCGTCGAGGCGCTTGAAGTCCACGTCGCCGTGGCGGTGAGATTTTTAGTCGCACCGGAAGCAAATGTCCCCGTCGCCGTGAATTGCACCTTTCCGCCGGGGGGAATCTCGCCGTACCCCGAACGGGTGACGGTGATGGATTTCAGCTGCGGCGCCTGGCAAGTCACGCCGACCGATCCGGCGACGCTGCCGCTGGCGGCTGAGATCGTCGATGAACCGCTCATCGTCGCGCCGGCGTTGCAGGTCACGAGACCGGTCGATGACACCGTGGCGACGCTCGGCGCGCTGGAACTCCACTGCACCGAACTCGTGAGACCCTGCGAGGGTCCGGAGGAAAAGATACCCGTTGCCGTCAATTGCGCCGTGCCGCCGGTCGGCAGAGTCAACGGTGCGGGTGACACGACGACGGAGTTGAGCACCGGTGCCAGGCAGGTGACCGTCGTCGAGCCGGTGGTGGTCCCCGTGGCCGTCGCGCCCGTGGCCGAAATCGTTGCCGACCCGCCGGTGGCTGCGTTGGGATTGCAGCTCACGAGACCCGCCGACACGCCGGCGACGCTCGGCGCGCTGGAAACCCAGGCGGCCGTGGCCGTGAGATTCTGCGTGGAGGAGTCGGTGTAGGTGCCCGTCGCCGTCAACTGCGTCGAGGCGCCGGCGGCCACCTGGGGCGACGGCGGTGTCACGGCAATCGACGACAATGCGATGACGTTCACGGTCGCCTGCGTGAAGCTGGTGATGCTGTTGCCCGGTGTCGCCGCGCAGGTGAGCTGCGCGGAGTAGGTGCCCACCGCTGTCAGCGGGCCGGTCGACACGGAACCGCTGCCGGAGACCGTTGCGGGCATCGTCAGGAATGTCCCGTCGCTCGCCGAGAGCGTGCACTGCGCCGCCGGGAATGACAGCGGAAAGGCGGGGGTGGCCGCACCCCAGTTCAACGTCGCCGCTGCGGGCGTCGTGGAACTGATCGTGACCGTAGCGGGCGAGGGCGTAAGCGTCTCGCATGGCGGCACATTGTTCGTTGGCCACTCGGCGTTGGGAGGTGCCAGCAAGAAGAACAGGTCGATCGGTAAAAATAGGTTCGCCAGCCGACCGTCGATTTCACCCGCCGGGTTCGGGTTGCCGGGCGGCGCTGTGCCCATGAAGGACGACAAGTTGGCGCGCAGAAAGGCATCTCCAGAGGCCAGCGAGTTCATGGCGCAGCTGTAGCCATTCGACGCCGATTCGGCGACGCCGCTGTTGAAAAAGGTCTGCGCTTGGCTGACATAGCCCTGAACGGTCGCGGCCACCGACGGAGCGATCTGCGCGTTCGCCGCCGTGATCGTGGCGGTCAGGTTCGTGAATTTGTCCGTGACGAAGCCGGGCAGGCCGGTTGCCAACCCGCTCGGGGCGCTGTTGAGGCCGAGACCATAAGCGATCATGGAAAGAATGTGGCTGTTCCCGCCGCCGTTGTCGCAGTATCCGGAGAGGTCGATGAAGTAATTGCTGCCGGGCGCGGGACCGCCTTCGACGATGCTGCCTTCGATCAAGGGGAGATCCGAGCGCGGCGCCCAGGCAAACAGCTCCAACTGTGGACAGTTCAGGTTCAGGGGTCCGGGCAGCGGCAGGTTGGGATCGACCGTATTCTGAATGAAAGTATTGTTGACGTTTTGATCCACCGTCTTCGCGGTGGCCTTCACGACCACAAACCCGGAACCGCTGGGTCCGGAATGGCCGCACATAGAACCCGGCAACACGGTGCTCGGGAAACCGGGACAGAATTGCGCGACATCCAGATTCCCGCCGGTGCAACTCCAGGTGCCGCCGACGACCGTGACGCGCGGATCCGACTTCACGACACAGCTCTCTTCGAGCAGCGGCGCTGTGGGCGGCAGGTTGGCGGTCCCTGATCCAGAAATCTGCGTGGCCAACTGCTCGCCCAAGGGCTCGCAGACGTTGGGCGCGATGCACGCACTGACGGGTACGGAGCCTGAACTGGTCACCGCGAGTCCCAGCGGATCGTTGGCGCCGGTGCTCAAAGTTGCGAGCGGCGTGTTGGCACCGCTCGTGGGCGGCGCACCGAATTGCAGGATCTTGCCGTTCTTCTGTGTGAACTGCGAGACGAACGCATAAGTTGCCGTCGAGTAAGTGCCGACTTTGATTCGCTGCAATCCGGCCCCTAAGCCGCTGGCGAAATCCGCACTCATCGAATTGCTGCCCGAATCGAAGCGAGTGACTCGGCCGCCCAGCGTTGAGAACCGGAGGCTC
>Ga0210400_10000276_pt1 | contig 60593 bp, 56 predicted proteins | sample IncBWH26MmetaG_FD_155456 | JGI IMG/M metagenome (GOLD analysis project Ga0210400, IMG submission 155456) | Forest soil microbial communities from Barre Woods Harvard Forest LTER site, Petersham, Massachusetts, United States - Inc-BW-H-26-M | ecosystem: Environmental > Terrestrial > Soil >...
CAATGTTTTGTATAAAGTGGGTGAGGTTTCTAATGATGCTGTTCAATGAATCATAAAGACTTGCCAGAGACGGATTAGGGGCGCTGGTTACAGAAGTTGTAGAAGATGCTGCTGATATGAAGATGGGAGTGCAGAGAACTAAACATACCAGAGCAATTACCGTGATATTATTTTTGAAAAAAGAGTTCATGGAAAATAATTAATAGTTTTATGTAAATATTACACTATTATACAAAACTCAAAAGTAATATGCAACGCAAAAAAACAGACGGCTGGGGAAAACCGTCTTTTTGGTTGCGGCCGGCTTACTCATTCAGTAATCCGTCAACTAATTCCATCAACGAGGCATTATTAAAGGGTTTTGCCAAAAACCTATCTGCCATCGGCAACGTTGGTACTTCTGTAGCGCCGCTCATGATAATAATAGGTACTGTGGGTTTCATTTTCTTTATTCTGTTTGCTAATTCATCGCCTTGCATTTCAGGCATTTCTAAATCGGTTACTACTAAATCAAAATTATGAAATGCAAATAAATCCAACGCTCTTGCACCACTGAATGCCATGTCTACTTTATGTCCCGCAAGCGCCAAAAGTGTTCTGCACATATTTGCAATACGATCATTATCATCAACCACAAGGATGTGCGCCATGAAAAATACCTCAAAAGAATGGGGCGAATTATGTCAATGAACGCATTTATATATTACCTTAAAAATAAAATTAATCAACCAAAAACCGCGCCAAGCGCGGTTTTTGGTTGCAATATATTACACCTGAATTTTTGAGAAAAGATAACTCCCAATGCCAACGAGCACTGCCACAACCACAAAAAGAACCCAGAAATCCGTGCCAAGCCCAAAGTGAGCTATTTGGCCTAACGTGCCCCGAAGACCGTCAACACCGTAAGCCAAAGGATCAATTTTTACAATCGTGGTAAGCGGACCGGGTAATCCCGACGGTGGAAATAACGAACCTGACAAAAAGAAAATGGGCATAACAATAAAGTTCATGATGAGTTGGAATCCGGTCATATCCTGTAACACCGATGCAATGGCAGTTCCAAGAGCGGTAAAAAGCAGTGCAATTAAAAACATGAAAACAAAGGCTAGGGGTAGCAATGCAAAATTGGTAACTTTAAATCCAACAAACAACGAAATAACCAGTACAATAATTCCCTGAAAAATAGCCACTGTGGCGCCTCCTAATGTTCTGCCAATCATAATTTCAAAGCGCGAAACCGGAGCTACCAAGGTTTCTTTTAAAAAACCAAATTGGCGATCCCAAATAATTTCGATGCCCGAAAACATGGCCGTGAACAAAATGCTCATAGAAATCACTCCGGGAGCTAAAAATTGAATATAGTTTCCCTGCCCAGCTTTGGCAAAAATAGGACCGAATCCAAATCCCAACGCCACTAAAAACAAAATGGGCTGGCCAAGCGAACCAATAATTCTCGATTTTGACCTAAAATACCTTTTTAATTGTCGTAACCAAAGGGTGTAAATTGCTGTTGTATTCATAATTATGAGCAAGGGAGGATTAGCAAAACGCATTTTGATACTCCGACCGCACGATTAATTATATAAATTGCCGAAGCAATTTCTATAGTTTGTAGTTTTTATTTACCTCCTCCACATTCTTCTTTGCGACCTTAATGCATCCTGGCTGCTGGCTTCTTCCTGCCTGATTTCACTGCCGGTTAGCGCCAAAAATGCTTCTTCCAAGGTAGCTGTTTTTGTTTGATTTTTTAATTCTTGAGCCGTACCTTGGGCAATAATTTTTCCGTGGTCAATGATGGCAATTTTATCTGAAACTTTATCGGCTTCTTCCATGTGGTGCGTGGTTAAAAAAACCGTCAGTCCTTCTTCTTTATTTAACTTTTTTAGGTAAGCCCAAATGTGATTTCTGGTTTGAGGGTCTAAACCAATAGTTGGTTCATCTAAAAATAGTATTTTTGGTTTATGCATAAACCCCCTGGCAATTTCAAGTCGTCGTTTCATGCCCCCTGAAAAGTGTTTTACCAAGTCGTCTTTTCTGTCCCATAGCTCAACAAAATTTAGCAATTGTTTGATGCGTTCCTTACGGTCTTTACCCTTAACATTATAGAGCATCCCGTGCATGTCCATATTTTCATAGGCGGTTAATTCATCATCTAAGCTAGGATCTTGAAACACAATACCAAAAGAAGCCCTGGCGTCGTGTTGTTGATGCAAGGGATTATAGCCATTAATTTTCATCTGGCCCGACGTGGGGTGCAACAACGTAGTAAGCATTTTTATGGTGGTAGTTTTTCCTGCGCCATTGGGCCCTAAGAATGCAAACACCTCTCCTTGTTTTACATTAAAAGAGATATCGCTTACCGCAGTGAAATCCCCATACTTTTTTACCAAATTTTTGATTTCTATAATATTCTCCATACATCAGATTATATAATATTTTCTGGCTGCATACAATATATTACCCTCATAAAAACTATTTTGGTGCGTTTGGAGCGGCTCCTAATGCAATAGCATCTTTTGTGTATATATTTGACGGATTCCAAAGCAAGTAGCCACTAAAATCTGTCCCTATTGAATCTGTGACCGCTTGTATTTCTTTTTTTACCATATCGGCGTTATAAATGGCACCCAAGTTAAAATCTTGCAGCCACGGCCTAATTTTTGCCAGTTTGTTTGTCGGCTGTCCAGCTGGCTGGCTCAATGGATTTGACATGTCAGCATTTAATTTGTTAGCAGTTGCCGCTTGTACTTTTGCAAATACCTTTTGGCGAGCCACTGCGCCGTTCATAGCGTAGGTAATAATTTCGTAGGGTTTTTCTGCAGGATTTTTATACCCCAAAAATCCATTGATGTAATGAGACGGGTACACCATGGGGCAAACGTAGTCAAAGTAACTTAACGAATCTTCAAACACTTGGCCAATGCCCATGTCATCGGTGTTAGTGGTTGTTTGACCAAAAACATCGGCTGATATTTTGGTATATGGAAAAGAATCTCTTAGGGTCTGAAAAAAGTTTTTGATAACTACGTGTTTTTGAATTTTTTGGTTCCATACGGGAAACCCCATATTACCTGCATTGCCATCGGTCGGGAACCTCACATAGTCAAAATTAATTTCGTCAAAGCCGTGGCTGGCGGCATCTTTGGCAATGGCAATATTATAATCCCAAACATCTTTTGATGCAGGGTCCACCCAATACAAACCGTCGTTGTTTTGCCATATGACAGGATGTAACGTGTCTTTTGTTTTGGATGTGTCGTAGATTGCCAAATCTGGGCGGTTTTTTGCCAGCATAGGATCTTCAAACACTACCACCCTGCCAATAACATAAATTCCCTGGCTGTGTAAATTATTTATCAAGGCGTTGATGTCGGGAATTTCTGGCCAGTACGCTTTGTAAGCTTTTGCCAGCTTTGCGTTAGTTTTATAAGAAACCATCCCAGAATAATCTTTCACATCAATGACTACCGCATTAATTTGAGTAGCGGTAAAAAGCGACTGCAGGTAGGTAAGATAATTTTTATTGCCTGCCGACCACCCAGTCATATAAACTGCTTTTATAACAGCTGGGGGATTGGATAATGGTTGTGGCACAACCTGTACATTCGATGAACCTACTGCACCAGCAAGCGAAGCGGCATCATACACAAAATCTTTTGAAGAAACTTTATGTACTGCACTAAAAAAAGTAAAGGCACCGTATAAAATAAAAAGAGAAAGCAGAATCGTTGCTGCAATAATACTTTTCTTTCTTGAAAATTCCATGAAATCATTATATCAAAAAATCGCCGGCGTGGCGATTTTTTGATTTGAGCGGGTATGGGGAGTCGAACCCCACTCATTAGCTTGGAAAGCTAAGGTAATACCGATATACGATACCCGCAACGTACAAATTTCTCCGAAATTTTACTTTGCTGAAACGTTTAAACTTTCAAAGAAAATTTATTACGTTTCGCAATTCTAATATATTAATCAAGTCGGGGTGCCCTTGGAGGGAATCGAACCCCCATATACGCCTTAGAAGAGCGTTGTTCTGTCCATTGAACTACAAGGGCAAGGCAATATAGTTACCTAAAATCTTATCATGAATTTTAACCTTTGACAAGATAGAATTTTTAAGATAATATTACAACTAATCGCGGGGTGTTGTGTAACGGTAGCACGAACGCTTTGGGAGCGTTTAGTCCGAGTTCGAATCTCGGCACCCCGACAAAAATTGAACTCATCAAAATTATGGAGGCTATGGTGTAGCAGCAGCACAACGCTCTGTGGCAGCGTTAGCACGGGTGCAAATCCCGTTAGTCTCCCCAAAATCTATGTAAAAAGTCGCCCTTTGGCGACTTTTTACTTTTTCTTTTCATTTTTACTGTGGTTTTGGTCTAACCTTTTGGCTAAACTCCACGTTCTTACAATCAATTTTTGCCTGAAATTCTGGAAATTCAATTTGGTTCTTTGATACTTTTTAGATAAATAATCTTTCATAATAGATAGCTATTTAAAACTTAGTTTCCGGATAGTTTTTAAATACTTGTTTTGCTGATTTCCTCGCTTGTTTTATTTTCTCTGGTGGTAACGAGCCAAGCCACACGATAAAAGGTATCCTTAACTTAAAAGACCAGTCAGCATCTTTTAAGAGAGGCTTTTTTTCTTCTTGAAATTGTGTAAGCAACGCAAACGTAGCTTGCAAATTTACCGGAGATAATCGGTTATGCTCTATTAAAAATTGTTCTTTGCCGATGATGGTGTCGGTCATCATAGATATAGATTTTAAGCCTTATTATGATGTAATCATACCATATTATATATGATTTTACTATGAACAATATATTTTGGCTGTTATTGCCCCTCCATGAGTTGATAATTTTTATGCGTGGTGTAGTATGTAACTAATTCGCCCTTTAACATTAGGAGGATCCTGACCATGTCAGCGCACGAGTATGCACAAGCTGGTGTTGATTATGGAGAAATTAAGTTTTTTAAAGAGACTATGCAGGCGGTTGGACAAAGAACGCTTGAATTTCCCAAAAAGCGCGATGTGTACGTGAGCAGCCAGGGAAGCTACTATTACCGCGGCCGGGAAATTCACGCCTGGTACCTAACCATTGAAGGTCTTGGCAACCAAAACTGGATTGCCGAATGGATGGCGCAGTACGCCGGAACCGGCAGAAGCTACTATGAAAAAATTGGCTGGAACACCGCCCTCATGGCTGTTAATGATAGCATTGCCAAAGGAGCCATGCCAGTGGCGTACACTGATGAAGTTGCCGCAGGAGATAGCAAGTGGTTTGCAAACGAACAACGGACAAATGATCTGGCAGAAAGTTTTTACCAGGTATGCGAACACGTGGGCATGGCGCTGGTTCAAGGAGAATCATCGTCGCTTCGCTACTTGGTGAAGGCCGAAGCACCGGTCAAAAGCGCTCCTTCATTGAGTGGTTGCGTGGTGGGCATTATTGCTCCTTGCAGTCGCCTTATCCAACGTGACCTTCTTGTTGCAGGCGACCGCATTATTGGAGTTGCTGCGTCGGGTTTGCATGCCAATGGAATTTCTCTGGTGATAAAGCGTGCCATGACGTTAAAGGATAAGCTTCTCACCAAACTTCCCAATGGCAACACACTGGGCGACGAGGCGCTTATCCCCGTGCGCTCGTACGTTGCACTTGTGGACGCCCTGCTTTCGGCGGAAGTGGAAATTCATGCCCTCGTGCCTGGAACCGGCAGCGGACTTTCAAAAATTGCCTCTGACAAGCGGCCGTTTACCTATCGCATTCATTCGTGGCTTGAGGTTCCCATGTTATTTCAGTACATGAGAGAACTTGGAGTTTCTTTGTTTGATTGTCTCACCACGTTCAATTGGGGCGCGGGATATTACATCTTCGTTCCCAAAGACCAAGTTGGCAGAACACTGCTTTTTGGCAAAGCCTACGGCTACGACCTGCGAGAAGTCGGCGCTGTAGAAGACAGCGAGCGGAAAGTCATCTTTGAGCCAGAAAAAGGGATAGTTTTACCCCCTCCTGGCGATTGAGCATTGAGCAAAGTGCCTTGATATAACCCATCAAGGCTTTTTATTTTACGTTAATTTAAGCTGCCTGTTCAACTCCTATCTCTTCAAAGATATGAGTTTTTTGGTATAATAGATAAAAATAGATATTAAAACACACGCCGATGAACGAATTTAACGCGCTTTACGAATTCATTAACCTTGCCCAAAAAAACAGAAAATATCCTGCCAACACCGCTCATGGGAGAAGGGCTGCTTTAAAATTGTTTGAAACCGTACTACATCCCGACGAATTAGAATCGTTAGATTTAATAGAAGAAAGAATGAAAGAGATATACTTAAGTTTAATTAGCGAACACCGGAAAACGTTTAGCATCAAGTCGCTCAATACCTACAAAGGCAGGTTTTTAAAAGTCATCCAAGACTATAAAAAATATGGCACTAACCCCGGTTCCATTGCCACCTGGGAGGTAAAACCACGGAAATATAAAAAAAGTTTACAAGATATAAATAAAGATATAGAAATATCTAATGTATCTTTGCCAACTCACAGGCATGTGTATAAGATTAAGATAACTCTTGAAGATGGTCGTGATTGCACTATAGAGCTACCAAAAAATCTTACCAAAGAAGATATATCTATCATAACCAAGATTATCGGTTCATTAACCGATAGATAACATGTGGAAAACTTTTTAAGTAATTATAAAACCATATCTTGGAAGGTTTTTATGCGATTTTTCCTGGAAAATACCCCATAACTATGTTACCATAAAGAAAAAAGATGCCCTTTGACAAACCCATATCCCATTTCACTTCAGTTTTTTACAAGGAGGAGAGGCCATGCAAAACCGTCTTGGAACAGATGCGTTTGCATCAACATGCAAAAAGTGCAAAAACGCAAAACCAGTCTGCGACGATCTTGACCTTTGCCACAAGTGCATCCTGGAAGAAATCGCACAAGAGCCAATTGACGTGGGCACTGCCGACCGCAACAAGCTATGCGAACAATGCAGGAAACGCCTTGTCCGTTACCACAGCTATGGCCTTTGTCTCACCTGTGCCGCCAAAGAATTTGCCAATATTGTGGTAGGGCAAAAACCCAAACCGCTCAAAGAAACACCCGAACCGGAAGTTTCTGAACCGCCGCCAACTATCCCCATCCTTGAAAAGGAGAAACCCATGCCACGAACTATCGATTATGCAGACCTGATTGCTCGGGCACGGCCAATTATCATCGCCACGGGCAGAAGGGAAGCTTCTGTTTCTTTCTTGCAACAGAAGCTCAATGTCGGTTGGACCACCGCCAAAAAACTTGCCGAGCTACTGATACGCGACAAGGTTATCGACCGGGTGGCCGATGGAAGAGGCGGCAGAAGACCCGGTGATAATGGTGCGCCCGCCGTACCGGCAGCCGCCAAGGAAAAAGCAAAAACCCACCAAAGAATTGAAGCTGGCACCTACGAGGAAGTCAAGGCTTTTGTTATTGCCCAGCAGAGAATTTCGGTGGACCTCATTGATGAGCAATATCATCTTGGCGAATACGCCATCCGTAAGCTCATGCAACAGATGCGCAAAGAAGGCATCATTGAAACCGAAGGTCGCAGAAGCCGCGTTCTGGTTTCCGTGGGTTCTAAGGCAACCCCTCCCAAGCCCAACGGCGCCTTGGTTCCTGTGCAAACCAGCCAATCGCTGCAAGCAACCTTGTCGATTGAGGCCTACGAACGCATGCGCCGATTGCACATCCAACTCCTCATTTCACAACTGGGACGGGAGGCGGTCCGTCAATTGTTACAGGGCATTGCCAGCGACCTCATGCTCCTTGACCAACTGTGAAAGGGACGTTGCTCTCAAATCTGCCGGACACATCCGCCGGCAGTTTTTTTTGCGTCAAAAAGCCGCCCCTGTAGGGGCGGCTTTTTAAATTTACCGCGCGTATTCTACTACCCGATTTTCTCGAATCACGGTCACCTTAATTTCTCCTGGGTATTTTAGTTCTTCTTCAATGCTCTTGGCAATTTCTTTTGCCACTTTGGTGGCTCCCAAGTCATCCACCTTATCAGCTTTCACAAACACACGTATTTCACGGCCTGCTTGAATAGCATAAGCCTTATCAATGCCTTCAAACCGATTAGCGATATCTTCAAGTGCCTTGAGTCGTTGCAAGTAGTTTTCAATAGTGTCCTTTCTGGCACCAGGACGTGAAGCAGAAATGGAATCGGCCACAATCACAATAGTGCCTTCAAGCGAATCAATAGGGTAGTCGCCGTGGTGGCTTCTCATGGCGTGAATCACTTCTTCTTTTTCACCAAACTTTTCTAAAATTTTAATGCCAATTTCAATGTGCGACCCTTCCATTTGCTGGTCAAGCGCCTTTCCAATATCGTGGAACAGGCCGGCGCGTTTGGCAAGGGGAGCGTTGACTTTTAATTCTTCGGCAATCGTTTCAGCAATCAACGCCACTTCCATAGAATGCTGCAGCACGTTTTGTCCGTAGCTGGTTCTATAATATAATCGGCCTAAAATTTGCACTAGCTTGTCGTTAACTCCCAAAATATTCATGTCGTACAGTGTTTTTTCTCCCGCTTCTTTAATTACTTTGGAAACTTCTTGTTTTGCTTCTTCCACTTTTTCTTCAATTTTGGCGGGCTGAATTCGACCATCAGCAATAAGTTTATCCAACGCAATTTTGGCAATCTGCCGGCGCACAGGGTTAAAGCAAGAAATAACCACCGAATCTGGTGTATCGTCAATTAACACTTCTACTCCCGTTAACCTTTCAAATGCTTTAATGTTTCTGCCTTCTTTGCCAATAATTCTGCCCTTAATATCTTCTGATGAAAGACTAATAGTGGTAGTGCTTAACTCAAGAGTGTGGTTTACAGCACATTTTTGAATGGCCAAAGTAACTATTTCCCTGGCCCGCACTGCCAACGCATCCTGACCACTTTGCTCCATTTTTTTAATTCTGTCTAAAATATCCTTTTGGTAATCCACCTCAACGAGCGCCAATAATTCCTTTTTGGCATCTTCCCTGGTTAAGCTGGCAACTTTTTCAAGCTTGGTTTCAGCTTCTAATCTTAGGGCATCTAAATTCTCTTTTATCACTTTTAACTTTTCCACTTTACCCTCAAGTTCGGTTTCTTTCTTATCAAATGCCTCTATTTTCACTTCAAGCAATTTTTCTCGGTCAAGCAACACCTGTTGGGACTTTAAAAACTCTCTTCTTCGCTCATCAATTTCTTTTTGGGCGGTTTCTATAATTTTAGAAGCCTGTGCCTGGGAAGTTTTTACCAGTTCAGCAGTTTCCTGCTTTACATCCTGCACTCTTTTTTGCAGTTTTGCCTCCAAGGAACCGGCTCGTTTCTTGGCAAGCGATTGGCGGGTGTAGTATCCCACGACACACCCGATAACAAGCGTTACAACGGCAATAGCAAACGTAATAATGATTTGATCCATGATTGTGAATATTACACTTAGAATCAATTTTCAAAGTTGATAATTTCAAATTGATTTTAAATTGTAAATTGTAAATTTCAAATTAATTTTTTAAGACTTTTTGTTTGGCCACGCGCCAACAGCGCGCAGCCAAACAAAAAAACTCATCCAACATGGTGAGTTGCCTACATGAACATATCTAAAAACCAGAGGTTTATTTGGCGCTTCCTACGATAACTTCATCAATAATCCCGTATTTTTGGGCTTCAACGGCAGTCATATAAAAATCGCGGTCAGTGTCTTTTTCAATCAGATCTTTTGGCTGGCCGGTGTGGCTGGCTAAGATCTCATTAATCTTGCCCTTGATTTTTATAATCTGCTTTGCAGCAATCTCAATTTCCGATGCCTGTCCTTCTACTCCGCTGGCAACTTGATGGAGCATTATTTCGGCATTGGGCAAGGCAAACCGTTTGCCTTTAGTCCCGCACGCTAAAATAACTGCTCCCATGCTTGCCGCCAACCCTATGCAAATAGTAGAAACAGGGCACTTGATAAACTGCATGGTATCGTAAATTGCAAGTCCCGCTGTAACCGAACCTCCAGGGCTATTAATGTAGAGCTTTATGTCTCTTTTTGGGTCTTTTGAAACCAGATATAACATCTGGGCAATTACCACATTAGCATTCATATCGGTAACAGGACCCGCCAAAAAAATAATACGCTCTTCTAAAAGCCTTGAAAATATGTCATATACGCGCTCACCGCGTTGCGAACGTTCTACAATAGTTGGTACTATTGGCATTTTTATATTGTTTTAACTAACTACTAATACGATTTCTACTTACTAAATGTTTCCAACTTTAAAAAAACTTTTTCGTTAAATATCGCACCTTTACTATACTCTTTTAGCTGCTCTATGTCAATTTTTTCTAACTGTTCTTTGGTATAATTTTTCGTTAATTTCACAAAATCTTCGGCCAGTTCTTCGTCGGTGACTTCAATGTTTTCCTGCTTGCCAATTTCACGCAATACCAAAAAATTCTTAATTCGTTTTTCAGCTTCCAACTTATACGTGTCTTTCATTTCTTGTTCGGTTTTCTTTATTGAAGCCAAATATTGTTCAAACGGAATTTTAAATTGGCCGGCCACCTGCGTTTTCAAATCTTCCAAAAGCCGCTGTTCTTCGTAGCTCACCATTTTTTCGGGAATATCAAAGGTAATTTGGGCAGAAATTTTTTCTAATATTTCGCCGCGAGTACGTTGTTTTTCGGTTTCCTGTTTTTCCAGCGTAATACCTTCTTTTAAATTCTCTTTCAGCGCCACCAAGGTATCAAATGCACCTAAACTTTTTGCAAAGTCATCGTTTATTTCAGCCACTTCCATATTTTGCACCGACAACATTTTCACCTTAAAGGTGGCATCTTTGCCCGCCAAATCTTTTCTCACCGTAGTGTCTGGAAATTTTGCTACAAATTCTTTTTCTTCGCCTGCGCCCATGCCTATCACATTGCTTTCAAAATCTTTCATAAATCCGCCTTCGCCTAAAATAAACCGGTCTTTTATGGCTTTGCCACCGTTTAATTCCGGCGTTGAGTATTCAATTTCCACAAAATCTTTATCTTGTGCGGGCGCATCTTTTTGTGAAAACTTTGCCCGGCTCTTTTGCAGATAATCTATGGTATCTTGAATTTCCTTTTCATCCACCGAAATTTCTTGCGCCTTAACGGTGCCCGCTATTTTTTTATAATCTGGCAATGTAATTTCCGGCAACACAGAAACGGTCACCTTAAACAAAAAAGGATTTCCCTTTGCAATTTTTGTAATTTGCACATCGGGGTCGCCAATAGGTTCTATATCATTTTCTTTCACAAATTGGCTGTATGATTTTTTCACCGCCAAGTCTCCCGCCTCCATTAGCACATTTTCCTGACCCACTTTTTCTTCCACTATTTTTAGTGGAACTTGCCCCTTGCGAAAGCCATCCACTTTCACATGCTCTTTCAAATGCAAAAGCGCCTTTTCAAGATAGCCTTGAAACTCTTTTTCATCTAACTCAAAATTTACTTCAATTTGCGATTTTTCTAACTTTTTAATTTCCGTTTTCATTTACTTGGTAAATAATTTATAAACCATAGGTACCACGATATATAATCCCAAAAATAAACTTATTAAAAATGTAACAAACATTACAAATTTAATAGCGGTTGATGCACGAAAACTTGCTAATAAATACTGCGTCCGAGAAATTTTTAATTTACCATGTATCGATAATTTAGCTAATCTTAGCGTTAGGTTATCTGGCTTCATGGAAGCCAGTGGAATTCTTTCTATTACACCTTGTTGCTTATTAAATAAATCATCAAATTCGTTGATCTTTTCTTGAATTAAGAGAAAGAATAGATGCGCCTTATTATAGTAAATTAACAGAAGTAAAGTTAAAACAGCTGCTATGCAGAATACTATGCCATTAAAAATAGTTACAAAATCATATTTATCTAGTCCACTCAATAACAAACCAATCACAATGAAAAATAGTCCTGGAACCTGCCACAACTTAGCATCATAGCCTTCTAAAGAATTTTGCAATGCGAAATAATACTCTTTATCTTCCATCTATTGTTTTAATTTTAGCAGATTTATAATCAAATAAATCAGAAACGGATCACTGACAAATTTAATCGTATTGTACCAAAACTGAACTCTTTGCGCCCAATCGGTAATTTTAGTCGCAGCGCCTAAGGCTGCCTTGAGTTTTGATTTGTCTCCTTCTTTTGCAATATTCTTTCCGTCAATAATTTGTTGAACTACTGACTCAATTTGTTCTGGCTTGTATTGCTTTAACGATTCGAGATCAGCTTTAATTTCTTCAATCTCCTTTTTTATGTTCATACCCATAACATAAACAGGGCCATTAGCATAAACTGTGCCATTAGCAATAAGATCTGCGTTTATTGTTAGTTTTTCATCCATAAATTTATTTTTCTACGTCTTTAAATACTCTGTCTCATCGTGCTGATCGACAACATCAAATTGGCGATAATCGGTCAATAATTCTTCTCCTTCTTTAATATCCCTGTTTGCAATTGCAACTTTTTCTGGTTCTCCCTCAACATCAACGACATCCATATTCTGATTAATTGAGGAGTGATTCATAAACCTGCTATCGTCAATGGAGAAAACATACTTTTTACTTACTACAGAAAGCGGAGCGTAACGCATGATAAATTCTCGCTGTTGCTTTGGCATATGCTCTACCTCGTTTTGTTCAAAATAAATATCAAAACGTGGATTAAATTTCCAAATCACTGTCCCTTTTGGGATTTTTTCATCAGCGAATAATCCAAGTCCGTGAACCTTGCTCGGCTTTACACTAGCTTTTATGGTTAACATTAAACTAAGAAGGCAACTATTAAGAGCGCCACAATATTCAAAACCTTAATCATTGGATTAATAGCAGGGCCGGCGGTGTCTTTGTAAGGATCGCCGACGGTGTCCCCTGTAACCGCTGCCTGATGCGCAAAACTGCCTTTGCCACCAAGATTTCCTTCTTCAATGTACTTTTTTGCGTTGTCCCAGGCCGCTCCGCCGGTGGTCATAGAAATGCCCACAAACAATCCGGTAACCGTGGCCCCAATTAATAATCCACCCAGCGCCTGTACTCCCAAAATCCAGCCCACCAAAATGGGTGCAATTACCGGAATTAACGCCGGCACCATCATTTCTTTTATGGCGGCCTTGGTTACAATGTCCACGCATTTGCCGTATTCTGGCTTTGCCGTGCCTTCCATTAACCCTTTTATATTTTTAAATTGCCTGCGCACTTCTTCCACCACTTTACCTGCTGTTTTTCCAACCGCTCCCATGAGAAAACTGGCAAATAAATAGGGGAGCAAGCCGCCGATTAACAAACCGGCAATCACTTTTGGATCAGATAAAATAAAATTTGCCGAAGAGCTCACGCCGGTTAAATCAATTACTTTTTGGCTGTAGGCAGAAAACAATACCAATGCGGCCAGTCCGGCAGAAGCGATGGCATAGCCCTTGGTAACCGCTTTGGTGGTGTTGCCCACGGCGTCAAGCGCATCGGTAATTTTTCTTACTTCTTCTGGCATGCCCGCCATTTCGGCAATTCCACCAGCGTTGTCGGTAATGGGGCCGTAAGCATCAACACCAACCACAATGCCAGCAATAGAAAGCATAGAAACCACCGCCAGCGCCACGCCGTAAATTCCCGCCAGCCAAAAACTAATTATTGTGCCAAAAGCAATGAGTAAAATAGGGAATGCGGTTGATTGCATACCAAGCCCAATACCGCGAATGATGTTGGTGGCATGTCCGGTTTCACTTGCCTTGGCAATCGATTTTACCGGGCTGTATTTTTTTGAGGTGTAGTACTCGGTAATGATAAACATGCCCGCGGCAATAACCAATCCCACCAAGCATGACAAGTATAAATTATTTACTGAAACTATTTGATCAGCCATCATTTTGGAAATCACCGGATAAAAGGCAATGGCCGACAACACAATAGAAGCAATCACGCCCTTGTACATGGCTCCCATAATGCTTTTATTTTTTCCCAGCGACACAAAAAAGCTACCAATAATAGAAGTTAAAATAGAAATACTTCCCAAAAATAATGGCAGTAAAATAAACTGCGGAGCATTAGGGTATAATAAGGCTCCCAAGATCATCGTGGCCACCATGGTAACTGAATAGGTTTCAAAAATATCAGCGGCCATGCCGGCGCAATCTCCCACATTGTCGCCAACCTGGTCGGCAATAACAGCTGGGTTGCGAGGATCGTCTTCTGGAATGCCTTTTTCCACTTTGCCTACCAAATCAGCTCCCACGTCGGCGGCTTTAGTGTAAATTCCTCCGCCCACGCGTGCAAAAACAGAAATTAAGCTGGCGCCAAATCCCAAGGCAACCAACCCGCTAATTCCCGTGGCAAAATAATATCCTGATACCGCCAATAATCCCAAACTTACCACCAAAAGCCCTGTTACCAATCCACCTTTAAACGACAAATCCAATCCTTGTGCCAGCCCTTTTTTAGAAGCCTCTGCAACTCTGGTGTTGGTTTGCGTTGAAACCAGCATGCCAATAAATCCTGATAATCCCGATAGGACAGCACCAATTAAAAATCCGAATGCCATTTTCCAACCCAGCGCTATCCATAGCACAAAGAATATTACCAGCGCCACTATGCTTACCGTTTTATACTGCCGTTTCAAAAACGACATTGCGCCTTCTTTAATGGCTTCGGTAATGGCCAGCGCCTTGTCTTTGGCCACGGGCGCTTTATTAATTTTTGTGATTAAGAAAAATACAAACGCGATGGCAAACAGCGACACGATAATGGGAAAATAGGTAATGAGCATGCGAGCAAATTTTCAATTTTCAATTTTCAATTTTCAATAACGACATCCGCACTGATAATTGATACTTGATAATTGATAATTATTATTTTATTTTTCTTCTGTTTTTTTAGCTTTTTTTACTTTTTTCTTGGGTTTTTCTTCTGCTGCTTCTTCTTTTTTCTCTTCATCTTTTGTTTGGGCGACAACATCAGATTCTGCCTCCTCTTTTTTTGATGGCTTAATGTCTATTTTCCAGCCGGTTAAACTTGCCGCCAACCTTACATTTCTTCCATCTTTACCGATTGCCAAAGAAAGCTGGTCTTCAGCCACAAATACCGTGGCCGTATTTTTATCTTCTATTTTTACCCCTGAAATTTTTGCAGGAGACAATGAGTTTGCAATAAATTTTGCAGGGTCTTCCTGCCACAAAATCACATCAATTTTTTCGCCGCCCAACTCGTTAATCACTGCCATAATTCTCGTTCCGCGCTGACCCACGCAGCTGCCAATAGGATCAATACTACTTTCAGTGGAAGCCACAGCAATTTTTGTCCTGAAACCTGGCTCGCGGGCAATAGATTTTATCACCACAATTCCCGATGAAATTTCCGGCACTTCCAATTCAAAAAGACGTGAAACCAATTTTGGATACACCCTGCTTAATAGCACCACCGATCCCTTTGGCCCATCTTCAACTTTTAAAATGTAAAACTTTAATCGTTGGGCGGGGCGGTAAAATTCGCCGGGAATTTGCTCTTCTCGGTTCAATAATCCCAAAGTTTTTCCAATATCAACAAACACGGTACTGCCCTCCATACGCTGAACCACACCAGAAATAATCTCGCCTTCTTTTGAGCGGTACTCCGATGCAATAACATCTTTTTCGGCTTCCCTGATTTTTTGCAAAATAACCTGCTTTGCGGTTTGGGCGGCAATGCGGCCGTAGTCTTGCTTTGATACCAAAGGAATTTCCAGTTCTTCACCCAGCTGAATTTTTGGACTTTCTTTTTTGGCATCTTCCACCATAATGTGTTTTTCCGGGTTAAACACCACTTTTTTTGGCGCTTCTTGGCCTTCTTGTACCCGGTCAAAATCTTCCGATGGAATAATCTTTTTTTCTTTTAAAGCCTCAATTTCTTCTGGAGTGTAAAGCATTGACTCGTCCACTACTAATTTTAGTTGCCAAAACTTCACATCCCCCGACACAGGATTGAATTTAGCTTTAATTTTTTGCCCCTTTTTACCGTAATCTTTTTTGTATGCGGTAGCTATGGCTGCTTCCAGGGTTCCGATGATAACTTCGGGCGAAATGCCGCGAGTTTCAGCAATTTGAGATAATGCTCGTTGAAATGATTTTAGATCCACAATAGTAAATGCAAAATGCAAATATCAAACTGCAAAATAACAGTTAAAAATTTAAAATTTAGCCGCGCGCCGCGGCGCGCGGCATGCCTAAACTTTGAATTTTGATTTTTGATTTTTGAATTATTTAAAAAATAAATGTCCGTTTTCAGGCGGACATGATTATTCATCAAGTTAATTAAGTTGAGTGTAGCAAAATAAAAACTCTGTGTCAATATTGTATAAATAAAAACCCGGGTAATAACCAGGGTTTGGGGCGCAGAATTGCTGTGCTACTTGTTGTCCCTGCAGAAAAATCGTCTGCTGCGTTGCAAGAAAATTTCTTTCTTGCGAGAAAATCTCTCTTCTATGCAGCTCATGGCCGAAAAAATTCCGTATGCAAAAATAAATGCGCACACAACAAAATATGGGACAAGCAACCAATCCCAGTCTGCAAGGTCGACGGATTTCACACTCACCAACCACATCATCGTCGCTCCTAAAATCACGCCAACAAGACAGATACAAAGACTGCGGAGCATGCTGAGCCTCTCTTTCTTGGCTGTTAGAGTACAGTTCACTTGAAAGGGCTAATTAGTTTATAGCACTTATAAAAAGTAAAGTCAAGATGCCCGAACGCCCATTATCTATTTTCAATTGCATTGGGGAAATAGTTGAGTTTTGCATTCTTTGTATCTGCATTCACCAAAATTCCAATAACATCAATTTGGCATGGATAATCTTGGTTAAACTTGTTTTTTTGCAGCCAAATTTGCGCTAAATTACGTAATTTTTGTTGCTTTTTATAATTAACATGTTCTTCAGGAAAAAAACCATCGGCATTCACGATGGTTTTCACCTCTACGAAGTGAATGGTTCTGTCAGCACGCGAAAAAAGTTGCCACTTTTTCCGCGCAATAATATCAATTTCTCCAAACGTTATTCTATTGTTTTTCCCCAGAATCTTAAACCCCTTTTTCACAAGATATTCACAGGCCAATTTCTCTCCTAAATTCCCAAGTTCTTTGGTAGTCATGCTTATTAGTTACATTTTTTCCATGTATAATTTTGATACAAATATACTTTTTCCGGCCATGTCGTAGGTGTAGTTTTACAGATATATGTTTCTTCGGATTCATGGCCGTCAAATTTACCAGCTCTCATATAATCATACTCGGTTTCATCTTCAGCTTTAAAATCAAGGCGATACAAACCCTTTTCGTCTGATTTTTCCTGTCCCACAACACATGTTTTCATATCCTCTCCAAGCAAATCAAATATTTCTTGTTTTGTGGGAAGTTTTTCCAACGACGCCTCAATATTTTCTTTTAACTCTCTTATTTCCTGCCCACTTCGATTTTCTTTTTCCCGTTCCGTGTCGGCTCGTTCTTGCAGGCCTTTCCGATATTCAACATCGGCAGCATCTAAAACCGGCTCATTCACTTGTTCTGGAGCCGGAATTTCTTGTTTTTCTGGTTGTTTTTCTGGCATGGATTATTTCTTTGGTAATACCGGGTAACGTTGCGGATCAATAGTTCGCTCAAAGCAATAGTGACCCATGGGATGACTCCAACTTTGAGAATATACATCTCCTGGTGTTACTAGAGTGTTTCCATTGATTGGATTTGCCGCAGTTTTAAAATTAGCGCACAGTTCAAAAGTTAACGCGGCGGCATTTTTGATAGTATATTCGTAGGGCGCACTGGTTTGAGGGTCATTGGGCACCGTATAGCCAGAAATAGAGTCGTTTAAGTCGGCTAAGGTGCCGGGCAATGTGCCTTTTCCTTGCCAATAGTTTACCACTTGCGACTGAATGCTTCCCAAATCATTAACCCGCTGCTGGTCAAATTGAACTTCTCTGGCATTCATGGGAGAGCCAATGATAAAAAATGCGCCAACGATTGCAGCCAAAACAATCGCACCAGAAACCCACGCAAAATATTTTGCTGACGGCGATGGGCTTTGCCGCCTTACATCATCTAAGTAATACCAAAAAATAACCACGGCCACGACTATTATAGAAAAGGCTTTAAGAATAAACCGGGCGGTGATTTCGCCATTCAAAAAAGTATTGATAACGCTTACCAAGTCGCCAATAATCACCAGCGAGGTAATAAAAAGGGTTAAATAAATCAGCCACTTCCTCATTTTGGATTCGCGAACAACAGATTCCTTTTTGTAAATTTTATTTAAAAACCACGAAGATACTATAAAAAAAGGAAAAACAATTACTAACGAAGCAATCGCAAATCGGATAGTACTGGTAAAACCGCCACCGCCATAATAAGGCAACGCATCAGGAAAAAAATGATTGATGTATTGCCAACAAAGGGTGATAAAACTAATAGCTGACCAATACAGCGTTACCATTGCGAAAAGATGCAAAAACACATCGCGCGGCAGATTTCTTTTTGGCACTATGTTTTGATTGGTAAAATTATTTTCCATAAGTTTTTGTTTATTATACTATAATGCCACTATTCTTCACACTTTTTTATTAACTCAATTAACTCTGGGAAAAATTCTTGGCTAAAATGCTGGCGATTCTCAAACGTGATGACCTCTGAACCTGGCAATGCCTTGTGGTATTTATCAGCTTCTGCAAAAGAAACTACCGGATCATCAACACTAAAGCACAAATATATATTTTTAGCTTGGCGTGAAAAATTTTCAAGAGAAGCAGGCAGGTCAAAACCGGTTAAAAATTCCCCTTCACACACGTCGTTACAAGGGGCGGCAACCAGAAAAACAGCCTTTATTTTTTTAGAAAAATTATTTTCAGAAAGATACTTAGCCAGAAAAATTCCGCCTAGAGAGTGTCCTATCAATATCACGCCATTCTGTAAAAATTTGGTCATTCTTTCAAACCATATTTTCCATTCTTCATACACCGCATTATTTCCATTAGGCATTTTTGGTGCAAATACTTCAAACTCTGGCCCCAATTCTTTTGGAAGAGAATCTTTCCAATCTTTTTGCGGTGTGAATTTTTCTTTGGTAACTTCCCTGGTTCTAAGGGAAATAATATATTGGCGGTATTCTTTGAAAACTTTACCGCCATGGATAACAACTACTTGCTGTTGCATGGAATTGTAGTTAATTTATTGTGGACCTGGGCAGAATCGAACTGCCGCCTCTACAATGCGAATGTAGCATCTTACCACTTGACTACAGGCCCAATCGTGGTCGGGGTGCTGGGAATCGGACCCAGACTACAGACTCCCGAAGCCTGCGTACTACCACTATACGACACCCCGATATATATACAAAGTGTCGGGGAACCGAGAATCGAACTCGGGCTACACGACCCCCAGCCGTGCGTACTACCTCTATACTACTCCCCGAAGTTTTGGTGTGGAGACAAGGCCGTGCTTACCACACTCTATACGATGCCCCAATTACTACTTCACCCAATACTTACTTTTTGTTTTTTCGTCTTTCTCTGCCTGCATTTGGAATTTCTCCTCTTTTGATTCTTCAGCCAACATCTTTAATTTTTTTTCATCCAATGTGCCAAGCTCCATAATTTGCGCATTCAAAAATGTTTTGGTATTTTTCTTTGGGTCGTCTAGGACATGTCCTAACAGAATATCTAACATTTGTCCTACTTTAGGCCCCGGCTGGATTTTTAAAATATCCATTACATCTTTGCCATTTATCTTCAACATGCCAACTGAAATGGGATCTTGCGACACCTTATCAATAATATACTTTAAGTGACGCAATTTATAGGGTTCGGCTTTTGGCACGCCGCTTCCAATCCGGTCGGCTTCCCTTACCTGCAATAATTCTTCCATGTTTTCTGGGCCCACATTTTTTACCAGCCTGCGCACCGAAGACTCTGAAACCTCATCAACGTTGTAGTAAAACATGTGCCATTTCACCAATTTAGTAATTTTTTCAATGTCTTTGGTGGAAAACTTCAGCCGTTGTAAAATTTGGAAGGTCATTTGAGCTCCCACCACTTCATGGTTGTAAAATGTGGCATTTATTCCTTGGCCCACCTTCACCCGCGGTTTTGCTATGTCATGCAACAATGCCGCCAACCGCACCCGCAAATTAAAGTGTTTCTTAGCCGTGTATTCCAATGCTTTTATCGCATGCTCATAGCAATCGTAAATATGGTGCTTGTTTTGGCTTACGCCGTAGTTTTCCAATAATTCCGGTATCACAAATTTTAGCAAGCCGAGCTTGCGGAGTAATTCAATGCCTTCGGGCGCCCGGTCAGACATGATTATTTTTATCAGTTCATCGCGTACGCGCTCTTTTGAAATAACTTCCAGCCACAAGCTGTTTTTTTTAATTGCCGTTGCCGTTTTTTCTTCTATTTCAAAATTTAATGTGGTGGCGAACCTCACAGCTCGCAGCATCCTTAGCGCGTCTTCAGAAAATCGTTCGTTGGGATTTCCTACTGTTTTAATAATTTTTTTCTTTAAATCTTTCTGGCCATCAAACAAATCAATTACTTTCTTTTCTTCATCCATAGCCATGGCGTTTACGGTAAAATCCCTTCGTGCCAGATCTTCTTCTAAAGTTTTGGCAAATTTTAATTCATCAGGATGGCGCTTGTCAGAATATTTTGCTTCCAAACGATAGGTTGTTACTTCAACTTCAGAAACTTTTTTACCTGCCTGCGCAGGCAGGCTGCCGGTTTTTACGGTAACCGTTAAAAAGTTATTTTCATAAAAGCTTTCAGGAAATACCTTTTGAATTTCTTCAGGCTTGGCATTTGTCGTAACATCCCAGTCTTTAGGCTTAACTCCCAATAAAAAGTCGCGCACGCATCCGCCCACGATGTAAGCCTCAAATCCTGCTTTTTTCAGTTTATCTATAATACTTTTTACTTCCTTGGGAATAGCCATAATAATTCAGTTTATATTAAAGTTTGCCTTTTTTCAATAAATTTGATAAAATATAGTTGGATTTGCTCCCGTGGTGAAATGGATATCACGACAGGCTTCGAACCTGTTATTGGGAGTTCGAATCTCTCCGGGAGCACATCGTTATATATTTTTAATCTAAAGAGGTTTTTAATTCTTATGAAAAAAACTTTTTTGATATTTTTCGTATCGTTAGCTCTTTTGTTATTATTTTCAGGCACTGCCAAGGCTGTATCTTGCGTAGGAGGACACCCTGAATTATTTCCCGACCCATCACCTGGCCAGGCTCCGGCCATTGTCCAATGTGGACAATTTCCAGACTGCCCATGCGATTTGGGAGATTTCTTTTTAACGCTATTAAGAATTTATAACTTTGCGGTATATTTTATTGCCCTTCCGTTGGCAACCTTAATGGTAATCATTGGAGGAGTATTAATACTGATATCGGGAGGAAATCCAAACAGAGCAGCCACCGGTAAAAACATCCTCAAGTTTGCCATCATAGGCCTGGTGTTGGCGTTTGGCTCATGGCTAATCATCGATGTGGTGTTAAAGGCAATCGGCTATATGGGTAATTGGACTACGTTTTAAATTTATTAAAGATATTATGCCGGAAATTTTCTGTAGAAAATTTCCGGCCGAGCCCCCATAGCTCATTTGGCAGAGCAGATCCCTCTTAAGGATAAGGTGGCAGGTTCGATCCCTGCTGGGGGCACACTTTACAAACAACCAAAAATAAAGTATCATACATCATTACATTAACCAAAGCAGCCGGAAGCTGTTTCTAAATAAAAATGTTAAAAAAAGAGAAAAAATCAGAGCTTATTAAAAAACATGGTATTCATGAAAAAGATACCGGCTCTTCCGATGTGCAAATTGGCCTATTGTCAGAAGAAATAGACGCGTTGGTACTGCATCTAAAAGAGCATCCAAAAGATTTGCACTCAAAACGAGGCCTTATTAGAATGGTTATAAAAAGAAAAAAACTCTTGAGCTATCTAAAAGGAGAAGATGAGAAACGGTATAAAGATATCGTAAAAAAGATAGGATTAAAAAAGTAAATGGCCGTAAAACCCAAAGAACAACGAGTTGAAGTGTTAATGGACGTACAGAATTTGTATTACTCTGCACGTAATTTATATCGTGAAAAAGTGAATTTTTCGGAAGTGTTGAAACAAGCGGTATCAGGCAGAAAATTCATCCGCGCGTTTGCGTATGTGGTGCGCACCAAAACTGGCGAAGAAAAGCCATTTTTTGATGCACTGACCAAATTAGGCATTGAAACCCGCGTGCGCGACTTACAGGAATTCTACGGCGGCGCCAAAAAAGCCGACTGGGATGTGGGAATAGTTATCGATGCCATTAGGACTGCCGGTAGTTTAGATGTAATTATTCTATGCTCGGGAGATGGCGACTTTATTCCATTGGTGGAATATTTAAAAAATCAAGGCAAACGAGTGGAAGTATGCGCTTTTGGTAGAACTACCTCGTTAAAGTTAAAAGAAGCCGCAGATGAATTTATTGATTTAGACAGCGATGAAAAGTTTTTGTTAAAAAAATAATAATGCGATAACCAAATACTAATTCATACTAATGATACTAAAAAGTTCGTATCATTAGCATGCATTCGTATATTGGCATCGCATTAAAAACAAATGATCAAAGAAACATTTGAGTTGCCAATAGGCGAGAAAGTGCTAAAAATTGAGCTGACCGACTGGGCGTTGCAAGCTTCGGGCAGTTGCTTGGTGAGCTACGGCAACACGGTTGTTATGGCCAACGCCACCATGTCACCCATTACACGTGAGGGCATTGATTTTTTTCCGTTAACCGTTGAATACGAAGAAAAGTTTTATGCAGCCGGAAAAATTTTGGGTTCGCGGTTTTTAAAAAGAGAAAGCAGGCCATCTGATGAAGCTATTTTGACTTCACGCATGATTGACCGCGCCGTGCGTCCACTTTTTCCCAAAGACTTTAAGAAAGAAATACAGATTATCGCCACCTGCCTTTCCTTTGATGGCGAAAACGACCCCGATATTATCAGCATGATTGCTTCTTCCTCTGCTTTGGCAATTTCTAACATTCCATGGAACGGCCCATTAGGCGCTATAAAAGTGGCAAAAATTGGCGGAAAATTTTTATTCAACCCAACCTATAAGGAGCGCGAAGAAAGCCAATTTGAATTGACCTTATCGGCAATTTCGCGAGATGGCGAGATTTTAGTTAACATGATAGAAATGGGAGCCAAAGAGGTTGATGAGAATACCGTAATGGAAGCTACTAAATTTGCCGAGGAAACCTTGCTAAACATTATTGATTTCCAAAAAAAATTTGTAGAGAAAATTGGCGCAAAGAAAACAGAATTTAATCCGGCTGTTGAAAGCGGAATAAGCAATGACATCACCGAATTTTTAGGTGATAAATTAGAAAAAGCCATTACTCACGCAAGACCTGGAGAGAAAAACTTAGCTGATGCCGAGGCATTGCGCGACGAATTAACTGCTTACATTAAAGAAAAGTATCCAAATGAGGGAAAAGAAAAGCAGGTGCTCCCATTCTTTGAAAAAGAAATGGAACGAATTATTATCAAAAACATCGTAGAAAAAAATCAACGTCCCGATGGCAGGAAATCAGATGAAATTCGCTCATTAAACTGCGAAGTGGCCGTGTTGCCAAGAACCCACGGCAGCGGCGTGTTTCATCGCGGACTCACCAAAGTGTTATCTATTTTAACCTTAGGCGGACCCGGCGATCAGCAATTGTTAGATGGCATGGAAATAGAAGGTAAAAAGCGATTTATGCACCATTACAATTTTCCGCCATTTTCTACCGGAGAAACCGCTCCCATACGCGGACCAAAACGAAGAGAAATTGGCCATGGACACTTAGCCGAAAAGGCATTGCTTCCACTTATTCCCGAACCAAAAGATTTCCCCTACACCATTAGAATTGTTTCTGAGGCGCTATCAAGCAATGGTTCAACTTCAATGGCTTCTGTTTGCGCAGCAACGTTGGCGTTAATGGATGCGGGCGTGCCAATTAAAAGCCCGGCAGCTGGCATTTCTATTGGATTGGCCAAAGATGAGGAAACGGGAAAATATCGCGTTTTAACTGATATTCAAGGCCCAGAAGACCATTTTGGCGATATGGACTTTAAAGTGGCCGGCACCGAGCAAGGAATTACCGCCATTCAAATGGATATTAAAATAGATGGCATTAACAAAGCCATCATGCAAGAAGCCCTGGAAAAAGCAAAAGATGCAAGATTGAAAATTCTTGGTATAATAAAGAAAGCTATTGCCGAGCCCAGAAAAAATTTATCGCAATACGCGCCTAAAATATTTTCTTTCCAAATTAATCCTGCTAAAATTGGCGAGGTGGTTGGACCCAAAGGAAGCGTTATCAACAAACTTATTGAAGAGTTTGATGTCACCATAGATATTGAAGACTCTGGATTGGTATTTATCACCGGACAAGATCAGGTGATGGTGGATGCCTGTGTTAATCGCATTAAAGGTATCACCAAAGAAGTGGAAGTTGGCGAAACTTACCAAGGCACGGTACGAAAAATTATGGACTTTGGCGCTTTTGTAGATATTTTGCCAGGACAATCGGGGCTGGTGCACATCTCAAAATTTGTGCCAAACCAAATTAAAAGCGTCAAAGATGTAGTGCGCGAAGGAGAGGTGATTCCCGTAAAAGTGGTTGGTATTGATGAGTTGGGAAGAATTAATTTATCGGCAATTGACGCGGGGTTTAAACCGAAAAGCGGGGTTTAAACCGAAAAAATAAAAATCTAAAAAATTATTTTCTAAACTTTTAGTTTTTCAACCATGGCCATTAGCAATCAAGATACAGAAGTAAGAGAATTCTTGCAGAGGGTGAAAATACGCACCATGAAAAAAGATTTGGCAAGAGTCAGAGAAGCTGATTCGCTAAAAGAACGCGAGAAAATAGGAAAAATAAAAGTTACGAAAGAGCCGGTTAACATTGATAGCCAAGATGGCGCAGATAAAAATACCATAAGCGATGTGCCAACGCCGGTTAAGGTGCCCACGCCTCCAATGCCAATGGTTGACGATACCGATCCATTAGCAAAAATACCAAGCCAGCTTGAAAATATATTACCAAGTCCGCCACAAAAAAAAGTACCCATTATAACTAACCAAAGTACGCAAGAAAACCAGGCCAAAGAGAAAGTTAAGCAGTTTGCCACTGAACCGGAAAAACAACAGATCTTTTTACTGGAATCTCAGCGGCTCACCTTGGCACGACAGCTGCAACCAGATAATACAAAAATAAATCCGCGCCTCACTTCTGAAAAAAATAAACTGGCTGCAGAACAAAAAAATCTGCAAAAAAGACTTGCTCCGCTTGTTGCCCGAGCAGAAGAAAACGAAACTAAAGAAAAATCAATAGAAGATAGAGAAGCAACTGCCGATAACTCAGTACAAAAACAATCATTAGCCAAAGAAAAAAGTGCGCTGGAAGAACAAAAACAACGAATTAATACAGAACGGTGGTTTGTGGAGAAAGAACTGGTAAAGTTAGAGGAGAAAATGGCAGAGCTTAATGAAAATTATCATCAATTTACCGGACACGAGCGCAGCATAAAGGAAGATATGGCAACTATTGATGGCAAGCTGCGATCTATTTACCACAGTATTATAGAAAGAGAGAAAGCAAAAAAAAGAGCAGAGGCGGCAACTCTAAAAAAAGAACCAGAGCCAACCACCCATGACCACAAACCCAATATGCGGGAAGCAATAGAACTGCCACTATCGGAAAATCAGGAACCAGAAAAAGAATATTTAAAAGGAGTGCCACCAGCCACAAAAGAAAAACTAACAAAGTCTGCGGCAACCGAAGAAAAGCAACGAAAAAAGTTTATTGAGGATGTTGAGAAGTGGGCACAAAAAATAAAAGGAGAAAATAGCAGTAATTAATATGGAAAAAAATACATTATCAGCATTAAAAGAAAAATTAGAAAAAGATAAGTTTTCCATGGAACAAGAACTGGAAAGTTTTGCCACCAAAGACAAAAACATTAAAGGAAACTGGGATGCAAAACGCATCAACACCGAAGACACCGATATGGAAGAAAAAGCCGATGAAATGGAAGAATATGATAACTTATTATCGTTAGAACACAGTCTTGAACTGCGGCTTAAAGATGTGAATTCGGCATTAGATAAAATTACCGCAGGGAACTACGGCGTCTGCGAAAAATGCGGCAAAGAAATTGAACAAGAACGGCTCATGGTCTGCCCGGAAGCCAAGCTATGCATAAAGTGCAACGAAAATAAATAGTAAAATTATAAAGTTGTAATAAAAAAACCGCGTTCTGTTGAGCGCGGTTTTTGGTTTGTGGGCAAAGCCCATTTTTTTTCTTACACTTTTACCAGCAAAGCTTTTTCAATAAACTCAATGACATCACTTACTTGCACTGTTTTGACCTTTTTCCTGTCAAAAAGCTTTGCAGGATCAAAATGTATTCCAAAATCCTTTGAAAGCCTGAATGCAATATCTAGAAAATCTATCCGTTCACAACCTAAATCACTCTTCAATCTTGCGGCAAGAGAGATTTGGTCATCATCGCAACACAGAGATTCAACTAATACATCCTTAACCCGCCTAAAAATTTCTTCTTTTGTCACGGTTGTTTCCTCAAAAGAGTCAGCACACTTTTCCCATTTTCAATGTGCTGGTGATAATTTACCACTAAAAATATACTTTTGCAAATCGTAATAATACTTTGTATAATGCATTATGCCTTCAAAAGTATTTTCCGGAGCCATTGTGGGATTAGATGCCCAGTTGGTAGAAGTTGAAATTGATGTATCACATGGATTGCGGAGCTTTACGATAGTAGGACTGCCCGATAAAACGGTAGAAGAATCAAAAGAAAGAATAGAATCGGCCATTAAAAGTAGTAAATTATCGTCTCCCCACAGCCGAACGCTAAGAATTTTAGTAAATTTGGCGCCTGCGGATGTAAAAAAAGAAGGTTCGCTTTACGACCTGCCAATTGCCTTGGCTTTTTTAATTGTTTCAAAACAAACCAGTTTTAACCCAGAACATCGGCTCTTTTTAGGAGAATTATCGCTTGATGGAAAACTGCGACCCATTAAAGGCGCACTTTCGTTCGCACTGCTAGCAAAAAAACGGGGAATTACAGAAGTTATCTTACCAATACAAAACGCTACTGAAGCCGCGTTGATAAAAGAAGTAAAAGTTATTGGCGTTGAGTCGCTGGCACAAACACTGGCTTATTTAGAGAACAGAGTAATAATTACACCAACATTGCCGCAGGAAAATTCTACCGCTGCCACAGAATATCCTATTGATATTAGCTGGGTGAAAGGGCAAGAATATGCAAAACGAGCGCTGGAAATTACCGCGGCAGGCTCGCATAACTTATTTTTTTCAGGCCCGCCGGGAGGAGGCAAAAGTTTACTGGCTAAAGCTTTGCCTTCAATATTGCCTCCATTAAATTTTGCCGAAGCACTGGAGGTTACCAAAATTTACAGCGTGGCGGGATTATTACCCGAACACCAAAACATTATGAATACTAGGCCCTTTCGCTCGCCCCACCACATCGCTTCAGAAGTTGCTTTAATGGGCGGAGGAAATCCGCTAAAGCCTGGTGAAATTACGTTGGCGCACCGAGGCGTACTCTTTTTAGATGAGTTTCCGGAATTCCACCGTGATGTGCTAGAATCGTTGCGTCAACCCATTGAAGAAGGTGCTATTACTATTTCGCGGGCCAAACATACCGTAACGTTTCCTAGTCGTTTTATGCTGGTGGGCGCCTCAAATCCCTGCCCGTGCGGATACTTAAACAGCCCCGAGCGTCCGTGCATTTGTTCCCAGTCGCAAATTTCAATGTATAAACGAAAACTTTCTGGGCCTTTAATGGACCGAATTGATATTTTTATTGAGGTTCCCGCCGTAACTTATGAGAAACTGGCATCGCCTATCGCTGAAAAGCAAAGCATATCAATGAAAGAAAATATTGAAAAAGCACGGCAAATCCAAAAAGAACGGTTTGTAAATGATAACATATTCGTAAACTCAGAAATGCAAATTCCAGAAATTAAAAAATATTGCGCCCATGATGCGACCTCGCAAAACTTGCTAAAAAAATATGTTGATTCAGGAAAACTATCGGCCCGGGGATACCACCGAGTGTTAAAAGTTGCCCGAACCATTGCCGACTTAACCGGCATGGCAAACATTAGCCATGACCACATTGCCGAAGCGTTAATGTACCGCCTTAAAAGTTAACAACAAAAAACTCCGCGACAAGCGGAGTTTTTTGTTGTTATAACAATTTATTGTTTATTCACATTAATAATGGTGCCAACAGGGATACCTGCCAAAGGATTTCTGGCGTTTATTACCTCCCAATGAGTATGGCAGCCGGTTGAGTCTCCTGCTCCCGCCATCCCGGGCTGACCACCCACCAATCCTATTTCTTGGCCCTGGTAAACTTGCTCACCAGGTGAAACAAATACCTTCATCATGTGACCGTAGTAAGTAACAATACTTCCTAGCGCTGCATGCAAAATTGAAACGTGATTACCCAGGCCCAAGTGGTAGCCACCATCAGACACCGCTCTTTGCACCACGCCCGCCGCAGAAGCGTAAATAGGCGTTCCGCACCCAGCTAAAGGCTGTATATCTATGGCATTAAAATAGTGAAGACCCTGAGTAATTCTAAAATTTAGCAATGGGTAAATAAGTGAGCTGTTGGGTAAGGCAACCTGGACAAAAGCAGGAGTTGACCTTGTCGGCATTACCGCGTCACGCAAGAGCAATGGGTCGCCAATGAAAATATCACCTTCGTTGGCCAAGCTGTTATCGGCAATAACGTTGTCAATAAACGTACTTGTATCCTCGCTTTTAGGCTTGTATATTTTGGCAATTTGACTTAAGGTGTCCCCATTCTTCGCAATATATGAAATTCCTGAGAATGGCAAAATAACAAGGCTGCTACCAACCTTGAGATTGCTATTAACAGAAATATTGTTGGCCCACGCAATGGTTTGAGGAGTAACTTGAAATTCACTAGCCAGCGAAGTTACCGTATCTCCAGCTTGCACAGTGTAGTTAATAACATCTTTTCTCTGCTGGTCGGGCCCACCAAAAACATCTCCCAAGGTTTGAGTGGTTAGCGTAGAAGGAGTAGAAACAGCGCCAATAGAATTATCCTGGATAATTTTTAAATCAGGGGTTTCCAGGGCCAATGCTTTATTTTGGCCAACGAATAAGTCATTGCTTCCCAAGTTATCAGTATTTTTAAAAAAGGCACCAAAAAAAGCATTTTGAGTGCTTTTTTGATAGTTGGGCTGAGCCAAACTGTCCGAAGAAAAAAATAATAATCCAAACAACACAACCGACATAATACCGAAGTAAAAAAAGGGATTTTTGGAGATTCCCTTCGATCTTGTTCTTTTAAATTTTTTACGGAAAAATGTTAACAAAGTATTAAATTGAATTTAACATTTTCAAAAACCTCTGTCAATATTTTTATCCCCACATAGTACACAGCCTCTATATTGCAAATATTCAGAAAAGTTGGTGCAATATATAAGATTTTTTGCTACAATCAACGCATGGATTTAACCTCTGCAAAAGTCATCAAAGAATTATTGGCAAAACATCAAAGCCGCCCTTCAAAAATAATGGGGCAGAATTTTTTAATAGATAAGCCAACCCTTAAAAAAATTATTGAAACAGCCGACATACAGCCGCAAGACACTATTTTGGAAATCGGGCCGGGCATTGGAAACTTAACTCAAGAACTGGCAAAAAAAGCAAAAAAGGTGGTTGCCATAGAAAAAGACCGCGTTATGGTTGAAATTCTTAAAGAAACTCTGCACGACTTCAGCAATATTGAAATAGTGCAAGGCAATGCGCTCCTCGCTACCAACTCTTCACTGCCAACTCACTATAAGGTGGTGGCAAATATTCCTTATTACCTAACTTCGCCAATTATTAGAATGTTTTTAGAAGCAGAAAATCAACCCGATAACATGATGTTAATGGTGCAAAAAGAAGTTGCCCAAAGAATTTGCGCCAAGCCGCCGCACATGAGTATTTTGGCTTTGTCGGTGCAATTTTATGCAAATGCCCACATAGTTTCTTATGTTTCAAAAAAATGTTTTTGGCCGTCTCCAAATGTTGATTCGGCAATTATTAACATAACGCCGAATAACAATAATTCAGCGGTAAATTCAGATGCTTTTTTTAAGGTGATAAAGGCTGGTTTTGTGCAACCGCGAAAACAATTAATAAATAATTTATCTAAAAGGTTTAAAAAAAATAGAGAGTGTATTACAGCATGGCTTTTAGGCAGCAATATCAACCCCGTGCAACGAGCAGAAACCCTAAGCATGAAAGATTGGGTCTCCTTGACAGAGACCTTGGATGTGATAAAATAAAGACAAATATAAATAGTACGCTGGAAACTCGTTGTTTTCGGCTTCTTTGACAATCAAATTCGCCCTCGCTCTTTTGGAGATTTGACTATGGCCACCGCCACAGCACCAAAGAAAGTCGTCGTGAAATTAGTCGGCAATGAGCTGCGTTCTGACCGCGGAACAGAAGGCTATGTCAAGCCCGTCCAAGGACGCTTGTACGCCTTCTACCCCAACGGACGATTCTGGAAAGACTTAGGGCCCGCGCCCAGCAACGACACCGTCAACATGAAAACGAGTGATACCGTTCACTCCATGTCTTCGCCGGCGTTGCCTGTTGCGACACCTACCAACTTACCGGTTGCGGTATCTGCGACACTCGTCTCGCGCAAAAATCCTTTTCGGATTTTGAGCAAGCGAGTCATTATGGGCAATGCTCTTGTGGCAACGATAGTGCTTTCGTTGGTATTGGCAGGAACTTTCGCTTCTGCCCCCCAACAAAACACCGTCACGCAAAACGCCGCAACAGCCCCGACTTCCTCGGCGCAAGTGCAGAAGAAATTCCTCGAGGATTTTGCAAGCGAAGGCATGGACTTGGAGTGGAGCATCGAAAAGCAATTCGAGCAACCATATCTGAAAGCCATCGTGAAGGGAACGCCCAAAAATCCCGACGAAGAACTTGCGGTGGATTTTATCCATCCTGGCAACAAACGACAAAAACTGTTGAGCGTTGACAGTGAGGCCATGCTCTATGGCAGAAACAATGCTCAAGCATCGATCGAACATTGCCAAGAAGGCACTTACTTTCTCGTGCTTCGGAGTCCAGGAAGAAAGAAGGACATCGTCAAGAAAACTGTCATCATGTCGCTCGGCAAAGTGGAAGTGAAGGATGTCAAGTTTACGTGGGTTTTGGGAAGCCCCCAGTACCTTGGCAATCCTTCAGGAAAAGCCAAATTCCTCAAATCAGTAGAATTGGTCATTGCTAAGGAAGGCAACATGCCCGTCACCCTAGACAAGTGCTCGCTTAAGTTCAATGGCAAACATCTTGAACGGATGTTGAGTAGCACGAAATGGGTGGACGGCGTCGCAATGGACGGCTCGTTCTTCGATGCCGTTGGCAAGTTAGTTATGGAAAACACCCACACTGCCATTTCCAGGCCATGGACCAACGCACTCTTTGAACCGGGTGCGCGATATCGGCTTGAGGGCAAGCTCTTTTATGGCGAGCAAGGCAAGAAATCCACAGACTTCTCAAAGGAAGTCACTGTGGACTAGCCACGCAATCGCCCAAGGCTTTGAGAACTTCTCATCGCCTTTTTTCTTGCTCAAAAACTGTGAATTATATATTGCATAACCCTGTGGATTACTTGTTAATATTGTTTTTTAATTTGTGGTATAATTAGTGAATTTATACGATTGAATATGCCGAATTTTTCTTCTTTCATTGCAAAAATAAAAAAGAGAACTATCATTCTATTCTCTTTTTTATTTGCTTTTTTACTATTCGTCCCGCGAGTAACGCATGCAATTTTTGGAATCGATGGGGCAGTAACAAATATTAGAAATTTTTTCCTGTGGCTTATACTTACGGTGCCAGCTATAGCTGTCAATAAAATTAGCCTTATATTTTGCAATATATCAAATGCGTTATTTCGACTTGTAGTAAGTAAGCTTATAGTCAATCCCGCTGAAACAGGTTTTCCTAATGGTAAATGGGTAATAACTCAGGGAATATTTCTCGATGGATGGAACTCTGTAAAAAACCTTGCCAATATGCTTATCGTGCTTGCAGTTGTAGGTATCGCCTTGGCAACCATATTACGGTTCCGTGATTACGAAGCAAAAAAATTATTATTACCCATTATTATCGTTGCTGTATTAATAAATTTTTCCAATGTATTTGTGGGAATAGTAATTGATGCTTCAAATTTTACTATGAAAGGCCTTTTGCCACCCAACACCTCTGAAGAAGAAAATGGATTGATAGATAAAATACGTGCTGTTGAAATTCCTAATACAAACTACGAGATAGGAGGTGGCACTACCGATGGCAATATCTCGGGCGTAATTGCAAACACGGTAAAAATACTAGAATTTGCCGGTATTTACTTTATGTTAGGGGCAATATTTATTTATATTACTCTTTTATTAATTGCAAGATACGTAATACTTGGAATTTTGTTTATTTTTTCACCGATAGCGTTTGTATTTAGAGTTTTTCCATTACCGGATGCTAAAAAGTTATGGAATAGCTGGTGGGAACACTTTATTAAGTGGTGTTTTATAGGTGTAGGATTATCTTTTGTATTATGGCTATCATATCAAATGGTTACCTATGTGGGTTTAGCGCAGAATCAAACTACTCCCAACCAATCAACATTAGAATTTGATCTTGCTATTATCGTGATACTTTTATTTGTCGGAATAAAAATTACTACAAAATCTAGTGCGGCAGGCGCAAACGCAATTATTGGATTAGGGGCCGCAGCCCTCACCGGCGGTGCTGGGTTGGCAGTGGGTATGGCTAAAAGAGCTGGTAGTTTAACGGCTGGAGCGGCCGGAAGCACGGCGCCAGGAGCTTGGGTAAAAGAAAAGGCAACTGCGGCATATGATAATACTGCTCACTGGCTAACTAGGGCCGGTGAAAAAGCCGGCGTAAGCAAAGAAGGTACTGCTAACTATAACTACCAAAAGAAGGTAGAAGCTCGAATGAAGCCATATGAGTCGCTGGCTGAAGCCGAAAAGAACAGTGGTGTTATTGCAGATAGGGCGATGAATTCAAATAATGCCGACGAAAGAGCTGCATATATTCAAGTGTTAGATAAAAGAAAAAAGCTTGATCGTATTCTTCCAGGAAAACGCCAACAAGCTATCAACGATGCCAAATCTCACAACATTGATTACACTCAATGGGCAGAAAAAAATTACCAATACGGAGAATTTAAAGACGTTAATGAAAAGAACATAGAAAGAACTGCGACCAATCTTGGATTACCAGAAACGCATCCTGATGTGATAAGTACTGCCAGACGACAACAGCTTGAAGAAAATCTATCAAGTATGTCTGCAGAACAACGCAGAAATATTGAACCAGGCGATATTAAAAAAGAACTGGTAATGAGCGAATCGTTTACGCCAGGTATTGCTAAAAACTTTAAAACTGCAGATGCTGCGCGCAAAACTGCTCTTAGAGGCACCTTGCCAGATATTAGCACCGAAATCACTACCCAACGAGGCGCGCTTCCCAAGGGTGCAACCAGCAGCAGGGAAATAGAAAGATTAGAAAGAATTCATGCTGCAATTGACAAAGCGACAATATAAAAATCACCATTAATTAATGTATAAAATATGGTTGAAAAAGAAAAATTAAGGATAATTCTTACCGAAAAAGGAGATGCGATGATTCTTGATATTCTAAAAAATCATGGTTTAGAAGAAAGCGATGCGGAGTATTTCAATAAGTCAATTAAAGGGCAGGAACCGCGTTTTATGATTATAAGAGCGGCGGCGATAACTATTTTACAAAAAAAAATCCCTGAACAAAAATTGATTGAACTCTTAGAAGAACACCTAGAAATTCCCAAAAATACTGCTGAAAAAATCTTATCAGATACTAAAGAAAAAATTTTACCCGAATTAAAAATATACCCCGATGAACAATTTAATGATCCAGATTTTAGGGAAAAAGTATCCCAAGAAATTTTTGGATCTGAGACGCAAGCAACATCGTCAGAAATAAAAACACAAACTGATGAATTAATAAAAAAACTATCTGCTAATAAAAATATAGTGGTACCTCAACCACTTGAACAAAAAAAAGTGACCTACATCAAAAAAGCTCCCGTTACCAATGTGGAAAAAAATGCTCAAGACATCCAGAAAAGCAGACAAAATGTTGGACCTCAAAGAGATAAAACAGCAGAACAAGAAACAAAAAAGTTTGGCGATGAAAAATTTACTAACGAAACAAAAGGCCCGGACACGTACCGCGAGCCGATAGAATAACCATACTATGGCGCAATATCCCATTCCACAATTTATAGAAACCGAGGGTAAAATCATCCCCTTTTTAACCTTCCGGCAGTTCTTTATCCTCATTGGCGGAGGAGGCATTTGCCTTGTATTATACTACCTTGTGCCTTTTGCCCTGTTTTTAATTTTGGCACTATTTGTGGGGGCAATAACGGCCATTGTTGCATTTTTAAAAGTTGATAATACTTCGGTGGTAAAAATACTTTTTGACTTCATTTCTTTCAGCGCAACATCAAAAAATTACACCTGGAAAAAGAAAGAATCGGCCTACCCGTTTAAAATTAGGAAAGGTCAGGCTGCCCAAAATATGCAAGGACTTTCTGCTGCCAGCACCCAAGCCAGCGGCCTGCAAAACATAAAAAAGACCGTGGAGTTACGCAAGAAAATATAAAAATTTACGCCTATGCCAGATCAAGCAACTCAAGAATTTTTAGAAGTGCAAAATATTAAAGAGGGGATTTTGATCCTCAAAAATAACGACATCCGAGGAATTTTAATGGTTTCCTCAATTAATTTTGCGTTAAAATCAGACGAAGATCAGTTGGCCATTATTTATGCGTTTCAGAATTTTTTAAATTCGCTGGATTTTTCTTGCCAAATTTTAGTGCAATCAAGAAAAATAAACATTACGCCTTACTTAGACAGCTTAAAAGGACTGGAAGAAAAGCAAGCCAATGAACTGCTAAAAACCCAAACGTCTTCATACAGAGAATTTATCAAAGACTTAGTGCAGGGCGATGCGGTAATGACCAAAAACTTTTATGTGGTGGTGCCCTACGCACTAACCGCCATTTTGGGGCCGGGAGCCATTTCAAAACAATTTGGTTTTTCGCAGTTACTGAAAAAAGATAATAAAACTCCCCAAATGAAAGATGAAGATTTTGAAAAATGCAAAACTCAGCTTTGGCAACGCATGGAATTTTTAGCGCTGGGATTAAAACGCTGTGGATTAGACAGTATCCCGCTCACCACTCCTGAAATCATTGAATTATTGTGGTCACTACACCATCCCGACCAGGCAGAAGTGGGATACTCGCCGGAAATTATACCGGAACTGTTAAAATAAATTTTGAATTAACGTTATGGCTTTTACACTTTTTAAAAATAAAAAGAAGGATGAATTGGATGTGGGCGAAAAAATATTTGAAGAGGAAATGATTGATGTAAAAGATATCATTGCTCCTCCGTATATTGGCATTAACCAAGATTACATAAAGCTGGGTGAAAAGCTTGCCAAATCCTTTTTTATTTTTTCCTATCCACGATTTTTAAATACCGGGTGGCTTTCGCCTGCCATTAATTTGAATGTGCCCATGGATATTTCTTTTTTTATCCATCCTATTGATAGCTCAGTCATTTTAAAGAAATTACGGTCTAAGGTTACCCAAGTGTCCTCAGAATTAATGGAGCGGCAGGAAAAAGGACTCATCCGCGATCCGGGCCTGGAAACCGGTTACCAAGATATAGAAAATTTGCGAGACAAAATAATGACCGCCCAAGAAAAAATGTTTAGGTTTGGGCTCTACATTACCATTTATGAAGATTCATTGGAGGCCATTAAAGAAACCGAAACTACGCTGCGATCCATTTTTGAATCGCGCTTAATTTACATAAAACCGGCACTTTTTAAACAAAAAGAGGGTTTTATTTCTACCAGCCCTTACGGATTGGATTTAATTCAGGTTCACATTCCCATGGACACCGAGCCGCTTTCAACCTCGTTTCCGTTTGTATCGTTTGACCTAAGCTCTAACGAAGGCATTTTATATGGCATCAACCGCCACAATAATTCCCTGGTCCTCTTTGATAGATTCACTTTAGAAAACGCCAACATGGTGGTATTTGCAAAATCGGGATCGGGAAAATCCTACGCCATAAAATTAGAAATACTACGCTATTTAATGTGGGGCGTTGACGTGATTGTAGTTGACCCTGAAAACGAATATGAATTTTTGGCCGACGGAGTGGGAGGCAGCTTTTTTAACATATCGCTTACTTCAAATGTGCATATTAACCCTTTTGATCTACCCATTCCCACCAACGAAGAAAATCCCGAAGATATTTTGCGCTCAAACATTATTAACCTGGTAGGCCTGTTAAGAATTATGCTGGGCGGCCTCACCCCGGAAGAGGACAGCATTTTAGATCAAGCCCTCACCGAAACGTATGCGGTGAGAGATATTACTCCCCAGTCAAATCCCAACACCTGGCAGGAGAATATTCCCTTGATGTCTGACTTTGCGGAAATTTTACAAAATATGACCGGAGCTGAATCATTGGCACGGCGCCTCACAAAGTTTTCTGAAGGAACATTTGCCGGTTTTTTCAACCAAAAGACCAATATTGTCATGGATAAAAGCTTTATTGTCTTTGGCATACGGGATATGGAAGAATCATTGCGCCCGGTGGCATTGTTTATGGTGGTGCGATATATTTGGAACATTATCAGGTCAAAAATAAAAAAGAGAATTTTGGTGGTTGACGAAGCCTGGTGGCTCATGCAATCAGAAGACGGCGCTTCGTTTTTATTCGGCTTAGTAAAACGGGGCCGAAAATATTATTTGGGAGTTACCACTATTACCCAAGATGTGGAAGACTTTATGAAATCTTCCTATGGAAAAGCCATCATCACCAATTCTTCACTGCAACTTTTGTTAAAACAATCTTCGGCCACCATTGACGCCATGCAAAAAATATTTAATTTAACCGAACAAGAAAAAGCTTTGCTGTTGTCTGCTAATGTGGGAGAAGGCCTTTTCTTTGCGGGGAAAAAACATGTGGACATTAGCGTAAAGGCCAGTTATACCGAAGACCAAATCATCACTACTAGCCCAAAAGAAGTGGAAAAAATTAAAGAAGCACGGAAAAAGATAAGAGACGCAGCGGTTACATAATTTTTAACCGCGCAAAAATATATTATTATATAATAATCGGCTAAAAATATTTTACCTATGCCTCACTACAAACACGTTATATTTTTCTTGGCAGTTGTTATGGTGTTTTTGGCCTTTGGCCACAGCGTGCTGGCGCTGGAAACAACGTATCCTGCCATTCCAGGAGTTGGTAGCATAAATTCAAATAGCACTTTGGGCGATTATCTTTTATACTTTTTTTCATTGGCAATCATAGCACTGGGAATTATTGGGGTTATCTACGTGGTAGTTGCGGGCGTTCGCTTACTATCTGGCAGCCAAAACGCCGCCGAAGCTAAAGAACGAATTCGCGGAATTATTTTTGGTATTATCCTTTTAATACTTTCTTTTATTTTACTAAAAACTATAAATCCCCAACTGGTAAATCAACGGGTAACCCCGCTCAATGCGCAACCGGGAGTTTACTTTATGGAACCTTCATCCATGAATAATACCGCTCCCTTTGAGCTTAGCTTGGTCCAATCAGTACAAGCGGCAGGTACCACTATTTTGCCAACAACAACTTCCGTTACCGATACCAGTTTTCTGCCCCAAAACACAAAACTTTTTTACAAATGCACGCCTCCCGGGCCAAATTTAATGGTATGGACATACGACAAAACAAATTTGGAAATAACCGATGCCTCAAATTTAGTTTTTATCCCTTGCGTAGACACTAGCCAAGGCAATAACCTGGATAAGGCCACTTTAAGCCTTGAGGGCATAAAATCTTTTAAGCGAGCCTATGAAGAACCTGGGGTGTATGCTTACCTGAAACCCAATTGCCAGGGTACTGCTACCGAAGACATCACCATCAGCGGGACACTCCCTGAATTCGTGCAAAATAAAGTATCTTCGTTGCGGATTATTAATGGCAATGGCGAGGGAGACCCAAGATATGGAGCGGTACTTGCCAGAGACCCGGACTTAAAAGGGTCGTGCACTCCACCCCTGATGAATTTTGATGCCGCAAATATTAACGACCCGGGCAATATCGGTGTTTGCGTGAACACCCCTAATCCTTCTGCTTGCAATATCAAAAAACCTGCCTACTTAAAGGTTGATAAAGTAGTGCATGGAGGAGATAAAAGTCCTGACGACTTTGCATTATTTGTGGGTGGTCAATCAGTTCAACGAGGAGTAGAAAACACTTTTGATGCCGGCACCTATACCATATCTGAGACCCAAGATCCCGACTATACCGCAACATTCAGCGGCGTTTGCGATGAAAACGGCCAAGCAACTTTAAAAGAAGATACCCAAAATGTGTGCACCATTACCAACACCTTTAACACCGCCAAATTAACCGTTGTTAAAAAAGTAGTTGGAGGAACGAAAAAAATATCTGACTTTCCTTTAAACATTGAAGATGTTGAAGGCACTTCAACAAAAATTACTTCGGGTACAACAGAAACACTCGGCGTGGGAGACTATACGGTTTCTGAAACCAATAATCAAAGCTACCATTACACCGAAAGTTTTGAAGCTACCAACGAAGACGGTACCCCTAATGCTTGTGATGACCAGGGTAATGTAACCCTATCTAACAACGAAAATGTAACCTGCACCATTACCAACACCTATAATCCCAATGCTACCTTAACCATTAATAAACTTTGCGGCACAACGCCTTGGACGGTGAAAGGATTTTTTGACCTAAGAATTGATGAAACGCTTGCAGGAACCGGTGGCGGTGTTTCTTGTCCGGCCGGAAAAATAAGCACCACGGGAGCTGTCCAAGAAACTCCGGGCAAATATACCGTGAGTGAAGTTCCCATAAAAGGCACCTCAACTTCTATGTACACATCGGTTATTGGGGGCGACTGCGCCAAAGACGGCACCATTACCCTTAAGTCGGGCCAACATGCTGTGTGCACCATTACTAATAATTATATTACTCCGCCCACCACCACTTTAACCGTTAACAAACTCTGCGGCAGTGTGCCATGGACCCCCAGCGGACATTTTCAATTAAAAATCGATGGCCAAACCAGTGGTTCCGATGCTGTATGCGCAATTGGAATTAGCGGCACCGCAGGTACCACGGGAGCTGTGAATGTTACTCCAGATGTAACCCATACCGTGAGCGAAACTTCCATTAATGGCACTACAGCTTCTATGTACACATCGGCTATTGGGGGCGACTGCGCTTCTAACGGAAGTATCACTTTGCAAGCGGGTGACCACAAAGTATGCACCATTACCAATACCAAGAGAAGCACCACCGCCACTCTCACCATTATTAAGGCGTGCGCAGGAACTTGGCCAGCCAGGGGAACATTTAATTTGCAAATTAATGGGGCAAATGTGGGCCAATACGGCGCTTCTTGCTCTTTTGGAGGAGCGCTTGGAAACACTGGGCCTATTACCAAAAATCCGGGAACTTACACGGTGGGCGAAGTTCCAACCAATGGCACCGATAATGCCAGTTACGCATCGTCATTCCCTCCAACAAACTCAGACGGAAGTCCGAATCCTTGTTTTTCACAAGGTCGTGTTACTTTAGCTGCGGGAGATAGTAAAACTTGTACTATTTTGAATACGTTTATACCTCCTGCTCCTACTCTTAAAATTATCAAAAAACTTTTCCCAGCCAGTGATCCGGGCAGATTTAATTTACAAATTCAAAATGCCGCAGGCACCGCGGTACTTAATCAAGCATTAAATAAAGGCAATAACGGCAGCTTGGGACCCATTACAAAAAGAGCTGACACTTATAAGATAGTTGAAACCGCGGCAGGCAACACCAATTTGGCCGCCTATGCCCCATCTATTACTTGTTCCAATAACGGAGTAAATGGCGCAATTGTTAACGCCAGCAGCACCTTGGTAACTCTTGTTAATGGAGATAATTACATTTGCACTATTAGTAACGCAAAACAAAGTCTTAGTCTTCCGGGCAAGCCAACCATTACGGTTAAAAAACAGTGCAGTCCTACCACTGATGTGGGAAGATTTCAACTCATGATTGACGGCACAAGGCACGGCAGTCAAAACACAGCCTGTGGTGAAGATACGGGAAGTGTTACTGTGAGCGCTGGAACCCATTCGGTGAGCGAAGCAGCGGGGTCGGGAACAAAGTTATCTGATTATAGCAGTTCTATATCCTGCGACGATAAAAATCATACGTTTGGGAACGGCACAAGCCTTAATGGAGTTACGGTCGCTAATGGAGATAACGTCACATGCACCATTACTAACACCAACAATAATTCACAGACAAGTCTTCCAAAGCCAACCATTACGGTTAAAAAACAATGTAACCCATCTACGGACACTGGGCGTTTCACTTTGATGATTGACGGCACAAGGCACGGCAGTCAAAACACAGCCTGTGGTGAAGATACGGGAAGTGTTACTGTGAGCGCTGGAACCCATTCGGTGAGCGAAGCAGCGGGGTCGGGAACGAAGTTGAGCAACTACTCAAGTTCTATTTCTTGCGATGACAGGAATAGTACATCTGGGAATAAAACGAGTCTCAACGGCATCACTGTTTCTAATGGAGACAATGTTACGTGTACTATCACTAACACCAACAATAATTCACAGACAAGTCTTCCTACCACCGCCACCCTTACCATTTTTAAAGCGTGTGCGGGGAATTGGCCGGTGCGAGGACAATTTAATTTGCAAATTAATGGGGCAAATGCGGACCAATACGGCGCTTCTTGCTCTTTTGGAGGAGCGCTTGGGAATACTGGGCCCATTACCGAAAATCCGGGAACATACAGGGTAGGCGAAACTCCTACTAACGGCACGAGCACTTCTATATACACCGCCGCTATATCCTGTAGCAATGGAGCTAAGGGGAATACAAGCAGTCTTTCAGTAAGGTTAAATGCTAACGATAACGTAACCTGCACCATTACCAATACTTATACTCCTTCCAGGAGCACTCAAACGTGTGACTACTCGGGCAGATGTTTGCCAGGACAAAATGGCGGTGTAGTTTGTGGCAGCGATAGCGACTGTTCCAGTGATTATCCTTATTTCTTAGTGGTAGTAAAAGATGTAAAAAACCATGGCGGGAACAAACAAGTGCTTGATTTCCCGCTGGAAGTTGACGGGTCAACGGTTCTTTCGGGAATTCCAAATTCATATACTGACAACGTCCACGTTATCACTGAAAAAGGAGACCCGAACTACAGCGCAACTTACAGTGATAATTGTTTGGGTGGCGTTATCACTTTGCTTCCAAACATGTTGAATACCTGCACGATTACCAATGAAGAAAATCCTTCCTACTTAACGGTAAAAAAAGTAGTGCCTCCTCCGGGAACCAAGAGCCCGGACGACTTCGGACTGTTTGTCAATGCCCAACGAGTACAGCGCGACGAAGAAAACAAGTTTCCTTCTGGTAGTTACTTGGTACACGAAACCAATAACGGTGGGTATACCAAATACTTTGACCCTAAAAATCAGGATGGCACCGACAACGCTTGTGATTCCCATGGAAATGTAACACTGGTTCCAGGTGAACATAAAGTGTGCACCATTACCAATAGAGTAAACCCCATTGCCCTGCAAGTACTGGTAAGAGTGATTCAAAATGGAGCAGGGAGAAAACAGCCAAAAGATTTTCAATTATCACTCACTGGCGGACCAAACGGAACACAGCTTAGTTTGAGATCGGGTGATACTGCATCGTTGTATCCTGGCCCCTACCAACTAACAGTAACTAACCCCGACCCAAATTACCGCCAAAGTTATGAGCGACAAAATCAAGACGGCAGCAACAATAAGGCTGACGCTCAAGGCAACATCATAATAACCTCAACAGACCCGACTGCTACTGTTACCGAAACCTACATCGGCCCGGGCCTTCCGCAGTTAACCGTTACTAAACTGGTGTATCCGGCGGGGAGCAAGGCAGTGTCGTTCTTTAATCCATTTCAAGTGCATGGGCCATGCGGTCCTCAAACTGTTTATTCAGGTCAAAAAGCGACTCTTAATTGTGCAGGAACTTTCACAATTACCGAACATCAAGACCCCGCATACGACTTAACTTTCGACGATAGCACTTGCCCGGGAGGACAAATTAATTTAGGTCTAGGAGACGTTCAAACATGCACACTCTTTAACACCCAAAAAGCTCCTAATGGTGTTTGTTCGCAAAATTCAGATTGCGGAAGTGATACGCCGGTTGGCAATCCCACCTGCCAAAATGGTAATGTAAAGCAAGCCTACTGGCATTACACCTGCAACAACCCAAACCAATATAATTCTTCGTGCAGTAAATCGCAAATTTATAAGTTGCAATCGTGTCCTTCTGGCCAAATTTGTCGAGGCGGTGCTTGTGTTCAGCAAACCATCCGCTGCTACGATGACAGCGAGTGTCCGGCTGATATGCCTGGCAGTTTCTTTTGCCAAAATAACAACGTGTGGCAACATAGCACCACTTTTCATTGTATAAATGCTGGGAAACCCAGCTCGGCATGCGTATCTAAGCAAACTTCTTCAGAGATTCAGCAATGTCAACCAGGAGCTGAAAAATGCATTGGCGCAACATGTATGCCAAATGTAAATATAAATCCACCCCCTCCTCTGAATCCCCCGGTAAATCCAACGAATCCTAATCCAACCAACCCAAATCAAAACCTATTCTACAACTCAACAAAGCATAGCTTGACAGCAGCTTTGATTGGTAATAATCCTATTAGCTTGGCATTAGCAACCTTTAAGAATACGCATGGAATGCTCTTGGCCGATGCCCTTAGAACTAATAACGATACTTCCAATACCGGTAACGATTGCGGCCCATTTCCTGCTACATCAATTTATATCATACGGGGAACTAATCCGGGCAACCCAGGCTTCCAGTTCCCCGGAAGCGGAGAAAGCATCTACGCAGGCACAAGATATGTTGACATCTCGCCTATTAATATCGGTCAACAACTAACCTTAGATGGAAATAATAGAAAATATCCTTACACTAATCCAGATGACCTCTTAATCCACGAAGGCAAAATAGATCCAAAACTGCCAGGCAACGATATATGCATGGACGCAAGCCACAGTTACCCATGCACCCAAACCATATCTCCCAGGGGAAATTACTTAAATATTATTTATACTAAAAATGAACAGCATAATTTTAATTCCAATAAAACATGCGGCTTCTTCCCTGGTAAAGTTGACAATTTGTCTGCAGAAGATATTTTAAGCGATAATCGATTTATTTATAGAATGGATATTATTCCTACGCTGCCTTAGTAATTTTGAGTTACATATGCTAAAAAAATACACTAAATATCTGTTTTTCTTTGCGGTGGCATTGGCACTTTTGGCAGTGAGCCATAGAGCCTTTGCTCTTGAAACAACCTATCCTGGGATTCCCGGATTTGCCACCATAGGCCCAAACAGCAGCTTAACCGACTACCTCAACTACTTTTTTGGAGTGGCCATAATATCAGCCGGGCTTCTTGGATTAATTTCTATTGTTATTTCGGGTATACGATTCTTAACCTCTTTTGGAAATCCCAACACCATCGGTGAAGCAAAAGAACGGATTTTTGGATCTATTTTAGGAATTATACTCTTGCTAGCTTCTTTCATCCTTTTAAAAACCATCAACCCTCAGTTAGTCAACGAACAACCTGTAACGCTTCCCATAGAAAACGGCGTGTATTACATAGGAAATGCGCCCGCATCAAGTATCAATAATCCTTTAGGAATTATGGCTTTGCCTGCTCCCATTTCTATTTCTTCCCCATCAGACATTCCATCAGGATATACCGCCCTTTTTTACAAATGCACGCCGCCTGGTCCAGACCTTTTTGTGTGGTACTATTATCCCGACGGTTCTTCAAAATTAGTAACACTGCAATGCAAAGATATCAACAACGATCCTACAAAACTAGACAATAGTGTAGCATTAAACATTACTGCTGATGGTGGTACATTTAAAAGAGATTATAAAAAGGCTGGCGTATATTTTTATAGCCAAACCGATTGCCAAGGCGCACCCACCGATGTGATGACCACCAGCGGCAATATAGACCCCGCTTTCCAGGGGCATGTGCTTTCTTATAGGATTATCAACGGAAATACTCCCAGTGATCCTTATTACGGTTTTGTGTTAAACAAAGACCCTAATTTAGCAGGAGCTTGCAGTGAACCGGCAATAAATTTTACTAACGGAGACATTAATACTTCTGCTAATATGGGCGTTTGCCTTAACATACCTGCTAACTACTCTACCGCCCAATCAGCATATATTATACGAGGTGCCAATCCAGCCGCGGGATATTCTGGAGATGGAGTCAGTTTTTATGAAAGCGGAGGATATGATAATAACGGCAATCCATTGCCAGATGGCCCAAGATATATAGATTTATCACCAGACACGATAGGGCAGCAATTTTCACTCGATGGCACCAATGCCGGCTACCCCTACAATAATCCAGATGATGTTTTAAAGTATGAAGGCGCTCTCCAGCCAACTTCCGGAACAGGCCAAGACACGTGCATGGATCCAAATTACAACCTTTACCCATGCACCAAAAGCATTGACCCCCGGGGAAATTACTTAATTGATATTTACACTGAAAATGAAGCAGGCCATACTAATCAAACTTGTGGGTTTTTCACCAGTAAAATAGACGACCTATCCTCGCAAGATATTTTAACCAGCAATAGGGTTATTTATAGAATGGATATTTTCCCAACCCAACCATAGTAAGTAAACAAAAAGCGCCTCGTAGGGGCGCTTTTTGGTTATCGCGGACTAATCTCAATATATCTTTCAAATCCCTTTCCTTGGCTTTGGGTAATAATGTCTTGTCGCCCAGACAGCTCGGTATGAATAATCCTCCGTTCATACGAAGACATAGGTACCATAACTCTTTTTTCTTTGGTTGCCGCCACTTCATCTGCCAATGTATTGGCCATGTGTTTTATATATTCTATTTTTTTCTTTTTATACTCATTAATATCTAAACTCAAATAAAAATCTTTTTGAAGTTTTTTGTAGAGCAGTATTTTTAGAATTCGTTGGAGTTCAAATAGGGTTTGCCCGTTCTGTCCAATAACCATTTGAGGCTCTTCTACAATAACATTAACTACTACATAATCTTTTTGATTTTTGAGCTCGTGATCTTGGGCTTCAAAAGAGTTTACATCTGCTTGCATAGAAAGAATCTCTATCCCCATTTTTTGCAATAGTTCTTGAATAACTTCTTTCACTTTTTCTATCTCGTTTGGTGATATCATGACTATTTGATTATACTTTTTTAGGCGGGTTATTTGGCAGCTTTTTAAGAATAAAATATTGTTGAACAACAGAAAATATTCCGCTCACAATCCAATAGAGCGCCAACGCCGATGGCAGTTTTAAAAGAATAATAATGGTGATAAAAGGGAACACATACACCATTTGTTTTTGCATCATCATGGCCATATCGTTTCCCTTAGGTTGATTTTTATCGGTGGTTGGTAAAAGCATTTTTGTTTGAAAAAATTGGAGAATGCCAGCCGCCGCCGCAAATATCCAGTTTGGCTTGGATAAATCTACTATATGGAAAAATACAGGATTAATATGGCTGGGATTTGCAATAAACTTATATAAATTTGAAAGTTCTGCGGGCTTTAAGCCATTCCAAAAAACTCGGTACAAGGCAATTAAAATAGGGAGCTGTATTAACGCTAAAAATAACCCTGAAAAAGGGTTGATTTTTTCTTTGCGATAGAGCTCTAAAGTTTCTTTGGCTTGTTTTTCTTTATCATCTTTATATTTTTTTTGAAGCTCTTGCATTTTCGGTTGGAGGGCTTGGAGAGCTTTTTGGGATTTAAGAGCTTTAACAGAAAGGGGATATAAAATAAGCCGTATTAAAATGGTAAGAACAATAATAGCCAAGCCAAAATCGTGTCCTGGCAGATAATTGTAAATTAAAATGAGGGCATTAAAAAGCGGGAAGTAAATAAAAAAATCAAAAAAACTTACGATAAATCCAAACATTATTTATATTAACTTTAATTTTTTAAAAGAATGCATAATCGCTTCTTGTATTTCTGAAAATTTCTTTTTTTCAATTCCTGGCAATGCGATTATCACCACATCTGCTGGTTTGGCAATATGTTTCAGTTGATTTGAAATGGCATCCCGCAACCTCCTTTTCACTTTATTTCTTATGGTCGCTTTAGCGGAAACCTTCTTACTCACCACAAAACCAAAACGGCTTTTTTGCTCATGATTTTTTACGATTCTTAACCATAAAAAGTCATTTTTTAATAGTTCTCCCTTTTTAAATACCACCTCAAAATCTTTCTTTTTTGTTAACCGGTGTGTGGTTTTAAGCATAATAATTAGACTGATAGTTTTTTTCTCCCTTTTGCCCTTCTTCGCCCAATCACCTGTGTTCCTTTTTTAGTTTTTGAACGAACTAAAAAACCATGCGTTCTTTTCCTTTTTTTCTTCTTAGGGTTGTAAGTAAAGCTCATGTGTTTGTATAATGAGTTAGGTTAATATATAGTATGGAGTATAGTATAAAAAACCTGTCTGGTCAAATATTCTTTTAATATAACATTTTACAGTATTTTCCAAATTGTTTTTCAGTGTTATATTTATTGTGCGTCTACCTTAAAACATATACCACAACTTATCCACAGTTTAACCACAGATCCTTTTATTTTACTCATATTTGACTCTTAGTTTTAAAATTTGATACTTTTATTAATGCATCAACATAAAGACCTCTTGTAAAATAAGCTTCATTAACGAACATTATTTTACAAGAGGTCTTACATAAAAAAATCATCATGGACAATAATGAACTCTGGCAAACCGTATTAGCCCAAATGCAATTTCATATTTCTAAGGCTAATTTTGCAACCTGGTTTCAAAATACTGAAATTATTGTAAAGGAAAACGAAAAAATCGTCATTTCAGTTCCCAATGCTTTTTCTAAAGAGTGGCTCAATAATAAATACTATAAATTAATCCTCAAAACCATCCACGATATGGACAGCTCTGTAAAGGAGCTGGATTTTACTATTAAGCCCCAGTCATTAAAAAAGTTTACGGAAAAAGAAGCAAAAGAAAAAACCGAAAGCGAAAAAATAGAAGTGGGCCAGTTAAAGTTTGACGAGTTTAAAATTAATAAAGAAACCAATCTAAATCCGCGCTATACATTTGAAAATTTTGTGGTGGGATCATTTAATGAATTAGCTTACGCGGCAAGTTTGGCGGTGTCAGAAAATATCGGAAACACCTATAATCCACTCTTTATTTATGGAGGAGTTGGTTTGGGAAAAACTCATTTAATCCAGGCTATTGGAAATAAAATAAATGATAATCCCAAAAAAAAGAAGGTGAGGTATATTTCTTCTGAAAAGTTTGTATCAAGCATTATTTCAGGAATTAGAAACCACAATATTGATATTTTTAAAGCTAGTTTATCCTCTATTGATGTACTTATTATAGACGATATTCAATTTTTGGCAGGAAAAGATAAAACCCAGGAAGAGTTCTTCCATACTTTTAATTCTTTGTATGAAAAAAATAAGCAGATTGTGCTTTCGTCTGATCGGCCTCCAAACGCCATTCCGGAGTTGGAAGAACGGCTACGTTCAAGGTTTGAAGGGGGAATGATCACCGATGTTAGTTTGCCTGACTATGAAACTCGGTTGGCGATACTTAAAACAAAGCTCCAAGAAAAAAATCTAAAACTGCCAGAAGATGTACTAGAGTATATTGCTTCAAATGTGAAAAAAAACATTAGGGAGTTAGAGGGGGCATTAAATAGTTTGCTGGTGTACTACAAAATCAACAACACCATACCAAATTTGGAAATCACCAAAAAACTGCTGAAGGATTTTGTATTTTCTCCCTTTAATGTGGCAAATTATAAAAAAATTATTGAAATTGTCTCTAAATTTTATAACCTAGACGAAAAAACACTTTTCAATCCCACGAGACGTAAAGAAATTGTACGGCCAAGGCAAATTGCCATGTTTTTACTGCGCGAAGAATTAAAATACTCTTTCCCGGCAATTGCCCGCAAGTTTGGCGGCAAAGATCATACTACGGTTATTTATGCCTATAAAAAAATACTCCAAGAAAGTGAAGAAAATAATAAATTAACCGAAGAACTAAGTCTTATTAAACAAAAAGTATATAGTGGATAATTGTCTTTTTACCTTACTCCGTAATTGGGGAATAATTGTGCAAAAATAATATAATAAATTGAATAGTTTCAGACTATAAAAAACTCCTCATTATTATATCGTTACTAATCCCATCTTTTTTCCACCATTTTATCAACACCTTATCATATAAAAATAAAAAAATAAAATACTCTATATTATTATTAATAAATCATTAAAAAACACCCACACTACTACAATAAATATTATATTTATATTAATTATTAATTAATCCATGAAAATAGAAGTATTAAAAGAAAACTTAAAAACAAATCTTGGTATTATTGAAAGAATTGTGGGTAAAAATATATCATTGCCTATTTTAAATAATGTATTAATTACAGCTGATGATAATTTTTTAAGTTTGGTTTCTACTGATTTAGAAATAGCAGTTGAGTTGTGGATTTTAGTTAAGATTATAAAAAAGGGAAAGGTGGTAATTCCGGCGAAATTTTTTTCTAGTTTTATTGCATCATTACCAAATGAAAAAATTACCATGGAATCAAAAGAACAGACATTATACGTTGAATGTAAAAGCGTTAAAACAAAAATCCAAGGGTTTAATCCTGAAGAATTTCCTATTATACCTAAATTTAAAGACGCGGATTTTTTAGAAGTTGATAGTAAAAAAATATACCAAGGTCTTTTACAAATTGTTGATATTGCCTCGCAATCTCAAACTAGGCCAGAAATTTCAGGTATTTATTTTTCTTTTTTAAAAAACCAAATTAAGGTGGTTGCCACTGATAGTTTTAGGTTGGGGGAAAAAAATATTCATTTAGATGAACCCATGAAAAGTACTGAAGAAAAAGAACGTTCTTTCATTTTACCCCAAAAATCAGCCAGGGAAATTATGAATATCTTAGATGGAAAAGAAGGAATAGTTAAAATATATTTTTCAAATAATCAGGTGTTGTTTGAATTTTTTATGGAAGAAGTAAAACATCCCGCGGTTCAAGTTACTTCGCGATTGATTGAGGGCGAGTATCCCAACTATCAAGATATTATTCCTACCAAATTTAAAACCCATGTAGTGGTAAAACGAGACGAGTTTTTAAACCAAATAAAAACAGCATCATTGTTTTCTGGTAAGGTAAATGAAATAAAAATTTCAATACATCCAGAAAAGCAGGAGCTTGAAGTTTCTGCTGCCAGCCATGATCTTGGAGAAAATACATCAAGTATTCCTGTAAAAATAGAAGGAGAAGCGATTGAAGTTTCTTTTAATTATAAGTTTTTAATGGATGGATTATTGAATATAAAAAGTTCTGAAGTTATTTTTGATATCAGTAAAGAGGAGGGGCCTTGTATTTTACGGCCGGTGGGAGATTCAAGCTATATTTATGTCGCTATGCCTATTAAGGCAATGTAGAAAGTGGTTAAAAAAACCGCCTCTAATAAGGCGGTTTTTTTATTTACCTTGAATTACAAAATGCTTTCAAAGCAACTATGGTTGTGGGTAGGGTTGCGGAGGAGTTGAGGTATTTTGTGAAAGGTAATTTTGTACAGCAGTTTCCCAGAAAGAATAGAGCGGGTCGGCACTAGGGTTTTGGGGAGGAGGGCCTGTTGGGTTACTTTTATCAATATAATACAGTATGCTGTGGGGAGGATCTTGTGGTGGAATTTGTCCTAACAAAATAGGATTAGTACTTTGGAGTGGGTCTGGCTTAGTAAAATTTTGAACCGGATGTGTTTCTAATAATTTTTGCATCACTTTGTGCCAAATGGGAGCAGCTAAGCCAACTCCTTCATTAGTTGTTGGCGAGTTGTCGTTGTTTCCCACCCACACTCCAACTGAAGCAAAAGGTGTGTAGCCCATAGTCCATCCATCGTTAAAATGCTGAGTAGTACCGGTTTTAGCAGCGACTTGGTAGGTATCAAAATGAAGCGGATTATTTACTCCAAAGATTGGGGCTCGGGCAGTATTATCTGATAGCACATCACTGATTTGTCGTGCCACCTGGGTGTCTAATACCTTGGTAGGCTGCTTGTTATTTTCTTCAATAATATTCCCTTGGCTGTCTTCTATTTTTAAAATACTCACCGGTGGGACTTTAAGGCCTTCAGTTGCAAAAACCCCGTACGCAGATGTCATGTCTAGTAAGTTAACCTCACCTCCTCCAAGCACTAGAGATAATCCATAGCGGTTGGGATCGTTTAATGTGGTAATGCCCATATCATGGGCGGTTTGCAGGCTATCTTTCAACCCAGCTAAGTATAAGAGCTCTACTGCTGGTATGTTTAAGGACTCGTCTAATGCCGATCGCAAGTTTACCTGACCGCGGTATTTTCCATCGTAATCCTGCGGATGATAGCAACCCAATCCATATTGGTCTTTGTCTTGACTGGCATCAGGACTGCAGTAGGTATTAAATTCTGTTTTAACATCCCATAATATTGTATTTGGAGTGTAGCCCTTTTTGAATGCTGTGGCGTAGACGAAAGGTTTGAAAGAGGATCCTGGTTGGCGGGCTCCCATAGTTGCCACGTCAAATTTAGGGTCAAACAAACAACTGCCATTTGCTTTTTCATCACACCCGGCAGGATAAGATTTGGCAAAATAATCCTTTGAGCCAATGAGCGATAAAATTTCTCCTGTTGTAGGATCTATAACCACCACCGCCGCATTATTGGCGTGGAACTTTAAATTAGTTGCGTCAGCATCTTTTACCACTTGTTCGGCGTAGCTTTGTAAATCCCAATCTAAGCTCGTGTATACTTTTAACCCTTTTTGTTTTAAAAAGTCATCCCCATATTTATCTTCCAGGTATTTTTGTACGTACATTACAAAGTCGGGAGCTTTAATGGGAGTTCTGTCGGTAGAAAAAACAATGGGTTCTTTTTTAGCTTCTTCAAATTGCGCCTGATTAATAAAACCCACATCTTTCATGCGCTGTAAAACATAGTCTTTTCTTTGCAAGAGCAGGTTTCTATGGGATCCATACGGCGAATAATAACTTGGAGCTGGAATGAGTGCTGTTAAGGTAGCGGCTTGAGCCAACGATAAGTCAGATGCCGATTTATTAAAATAGGTTTGAGCTGCGGCCTCAGCTCCGTAGGCGTTTTGCCCAAAGGGTATTTTATTTAAATACCAGTCAAAAATTTGGTCTTTGGAATACCGCTTTTCCAACTCTATGCTTAACACAATCTCCCTAATTTTTCTTCCCAATGTTTTTTGGTTGGTTAAATACACGGATCGTATTAGTTGCTGGGTGATGGTAGAAGCCCCCTGGCTTGCCGACTGTAATTTAAAATCAACCAATACTGACCGTATAATCGATACTAAATCGATCCCTCCGTGCTGGTAAAACCGGGCATCTTCAGAGGCCAATACGGCATGCTTTAAATTATCTGAAATTTTATCAAAGGGGACAATTTCTCTTTTTTCTTCTCCGTAAATATCGTATAAAAGAACTTTTCCCGTCCGGTCATAAATTTTTGTTGATTGGATAAATGGGCTTTCAGTGAAACTTTCAGGCTGGGGAAGATCGTAAGTGTAGTAAAAAAATAAAAAGAGTATAAAAATACAAAAAGCTAAAAATAAAAATACTGCGTATTTGAGGATTAGTAACGAAACAATTTTGCCCTTTTTATTTTTATAAGTGAGTATCTTACCAAGTCGTTTTTTAATACTCTTAATAAAATAAAAGCAATTTTTTACTATTTTTTTAATGGTATTGTCTTCGGAATATTTTTTAGCCATGTGGATTCATAATTAATACGCTATAACTCTAAAATACGTTGTGTGCCAACCTTGGCAATACGGAGTTTAATGCTCTTTATTATACCGCAAAAAACTTATTTTACATAAATTTTTTAAAAAGGCAATACCCTGCCCAAAAACAAAAACTCCGCCATAACGGAGTTTTTGTTTTAAAAGCTAGTGAATTAATTATTCTTCATCATCTGCTAACGCTACCTCTTCGTCGTCGTCAATATCAAGTTCCTCATCGTCTGCTTTTTTTTCATCTTCCTCTTCTTCCTCTTCTTCGTCATCATCTCCCCCATCATCATCTAAATCATCGGCTTGGCTCATAATGCTATGTAAAAAATCCTCGTCCATTTGTTATAAAATTCGAAATTTGAAATTCGAATTTCGAAACATTTTTAAACTTGTTTCGGATTTCGGATTTCGTGCTTCGGATTTAATTTTTTTATTTATATCTTGTTCCTATTATATTTTTTCACGATTCATTGTCAATACCCACTTGTTCACAGCCCATCAAAATCTTTTAAAAAAGCGCAAAGCGCTATGCCTAAAGCATCAGAGGCATCATCTTTTTTCCGGTCTTTCTTTTTAAGATCAAAACTGCTTATATCAAGCAGTTCTCTGGTCATAGCTTGCACCTGCTTTTTTTCCGCTTTTCCATATCCTACCACCGTCATCTTCACCTGCAATGGAGTAAATTCCACAACAGGAACATTGTTTTTAGCTGCTGCCAATAAAATAACCCCTTTAGCCTGGCTGACAGGCATGGCAGTTTTAAGGTTTTTAAAGAAAAAAAGATTTTCAACAGAAACTACATCTGGTTGGTGTTTTTTAATTAAGCTTTGAATTTGATCATGGATTATTTCCAGTCTTTTTGAGGCGGAGGAAGATGGATGGGTTATAATGCATCCAAAATCAATTACCTTTGGTTTTTCGTTTCTGTCTTGTTTTTTGCTTTTATGGATGACAGTTGAAATAATGCCGTAGCCCGTGGTCGCAGTTCCCGGGTCAATGCCAAGAATAATCATTGAATAATCATTTTAAATTTGAGTAAATGTTTTGTATGGCGTCATTTTCGTCTAAGGCTTCAAAAAGGGCCCGTGCTTTTTCTTTGTCTTTTTCAGTAATTTCAATTTCTTCTTTAGCAACCCATTCTAAAAGAGCCGATTCAATTGTTACGTTTTTTTCTTCCAGGGATTTTTTAACTTGTTCTAATTTTTCGGGCAGCGTGTAGAGTTGCAGTGCGTTGTCTCGCCAAAGGATATCGTCGGCTCCCGCTTCTATTGCCAATAATTCTAATGCTTCTTTTGACCCTTCTTCGTTATGGATAACAATAACGCCTTTTCTTTCAAACATCCATTGTATCGCTCCTTCTCCCGCCATTTTACCTCCGTGCTGGCTTAAAATTCCTTTGATTTCGCCAAGAGTTCGGTTTTTGTTATCGGTGATGCCATCCATGATAATGGCAATTCCTCCCGGCCCAAATCCTTCAAAAGAAACCTCCTCTAAATTTTCGCCCGCTAATTCTCCGGTGCCTTTTTTAATAGCCCGTTCAATATTTTCTTTGGGCATGTTAAATTCCTTCGCTTTTTCTATGGCGGCTTTTAATTGGATGTTGCTTGAAGTATCAGGGCCTTTATCTTTTACGGCAAGAGTAATAACCCGTGCCATTTTAGAAAAAATCTTGCCCTTTTTAGCGTCGTTGGCATTTTTAGTAGCCGCAACAGTTTTGAAATGACTATGGCCCGACATGAGAATTCTTTTTTAATATTTTTAACTTTAAAAGTAAAACTACTACTGCGAAAATAATAGTACATCCAAGAGCTGCAGAAAATAAAAGCCAAGGATTATTGTTAGGGACAGAATCAGTGGCGCTAATAGGGTTCGGTCCGCCACTCACATCTGCCGCCAAGTTTTTACTGATTATATTACTATCAGTTTTTTGGGTTTTTGACAATGTATCTGTTGGTTTTTTAGGAGTTTTTGCAGGAACTGCTAGTGCCGTAATAATATTTGCTGATGCAGGAGTTAATGTGGCGCTCCACTGCCAGCCGGATTCTGTGTAGTTGTATGATTGATTGCGCGGAGCTTTGGTAAACGACATTGAACTGGTTACGGTTTCATTGGGAAAAATAAGATTTAAGCCATCTTCATCATTGTTGAGCATAATATTGGTGTCGGGTCTTTTTAAAACTACGTATCCATTAGCTTTAATATTGCTATTATTTGGGAAAATATAGGTGCCGATAGTTCCTTGGGTATCTTGTAGTTTCCAGTTGGATACATCAACTAAAGCGTTGTTGCTGTTGTAGAGTTCAATCCACTCGTTGGTTTCATCGGCACCTTTAGGGCTTGGCAAAATTTCGTTTATGATAACACCGCTTGGATAAGTTATTGCGGGCGCCGGTTCTGTTGCGGGTTGGGCGGCGGGAGATATTTGGGGTTGAAGTTGAGGCGCGCCGGTTGTGTTTTGTGGTTGAGCATTTTGGGTTTGAACAGTTGTCTGGGTGGTTTGTTGGGGTTGGTTTTGAATTTGGCCATCAATATAAGCCAATCCCTGATCTTTTATTTTTTGCAACGTTTTTGCTCCAATGCCCTTTACTCTTAATAAATCATCAACAGAAGAAAACGGCCTGGCATCTACAATTCTTTGCGCCAATGTTGGGCCGATACCTGTTAATTGGTCTAATTGTTGCAGAGAGGCAGTATTTATTTCAATGCTACCGGCTGCGAAAATAGCAACTGGACACATAAGTAGAATTAAAAATAATAAAACTTTTTTCATATTACAATTATACATTTTTTCATAAAAAAAGTCGCCACTAAGAGTGGCGACTTTCTTAAATAAAGTTACTAGTTTTGTTGTATCTAACCCCTAAATGCTCGTAAGCGCGACGAGAAGCCACGCGGCCTTTAGGGGTGCGCTCAAGAAATCCACATTGCATTAAATAGGGCTCATACATGTCTAAAATGGTATCTTCTTCTTCAAGGGCAGCCGCTGCCAACGATTGCAAGCCAACGGGTCCGCCATCAAATTTTTCAATCAATGCCAATAAAATTTTAATATCGCCCGGTTCAAGCCCCATATGGTCAACTTCTAAGGAATCCAACGCGCCAGAAGCGATTTCTTTGGTAACAATCCCTTGATTTTTTACTTGGGCAAAGTCGCGCACCCGTTTTAAAAGGCGGTTAGCAACTCGCGGTGTAAATCGTGACCGCCTGGCAATAATTTCAATAGCATCGGGCTGAATTTGCACTTTTAAAAGCCGGGCGGAGCGCTCAATAATTTTTTCAATGTCTTCTGGCTTGTAAAAGTTAAGCTGAAAGGTTCCTCCAAATCTATTTCTTAATGGAGCAGAAAGTAATCCGGGTCGAGTAGTGGCCCCAATGATGGTGAACCTTGGCAATTTTAACTCCATAGTGCGCGCCATGGGGCCTTTGCCTAAAATGAGGTTTAACTTATAATCTTCCATGGCCGGATAAATGTATTCCTCTATTGTTTTATGCATGCGGTGGATTTCATCTAAAAAAAGCACATCGCCTTCTTGTAAGTTAGTTAAAATAGCAGCCAAGTCTCCCGCCCGTTCAATGGCGGGGCCTGAAGTCATGCGTATTTTTTTACCCATTTCTATGGCTACCAGTTGGGCGAGCGTGGTTTTACCCAAGCCGGAATTTCCATACAACAACAAATGATCGGGGGATTGGCCCCGTTGTTTGGCTGCCGTAATAATAACCTGAATATTTTCTTTAATTTTTTCCTGGCCAACATAATCAGCCCAGTTTTTTGGCCGTAAGGAAGAATCCAATATCTCGTCATCAATAGTAGGTTTGTTGTCTAAAATACTTGACATAGATATTTATATATGCTACAATAGAAACATTGGGTGGTTATAACCCAAATATCTTGTTTAAACGTATTATAGTTGCAAAAACAGCTCTGGAGTTGGAGGTTTGATATGGGCATGTCTTAGCATGGATAATCTTGCTCCGGCTCGATTATTCCCTAAACACGCTTTTACTTGTATCCCAGATACAATGACGCCTCCAACTCCAGAGCTGTTTTTTATTTATAGCAATATATTAATTTTTATTCATCTTTTTCCACTACTCTTTGCAATTCTTCGAACGTCGTAACTCCGTTAACAATTTCAATTAATCCCGACTGGTAAATGGTGATCATTCCTTTTTTAATGGCTAACTTTTTAAGTTCTGATACCGGCGGATTTTTTAGAATCACTCTCTCCATTTCGCTGTCAACTAAAAACACTTCGTAGAGGCCTTTTCTCCCTTTATAGCCCGTATTATTACATGCTTTACATCCTTTTGGTGAAGATTTGGCAATTTTTATTTTATCTAAATTTTTTGGCAGGCCTATTTCTTTGGGAATGTTTTTTAATCCCTTTTTAATTTCTGAAAGTTCACTGGCATTGGGTTTGGCAAGCTCTGAACATATTGGACATACTTTTCTCACCAATCGTTGGCCAATGGCCATTTTAAGCGCGGGGGCAATCGATGAGGTTTCTATCCCCAAATCAACCAGCCTTGGAATGGTGCCTGCTGCATCGTTAGTGTGCAAGGTAGACAAAACAAGATGCCCCGTGAGTGAGGCCTGCAGGGCAATTTTGGCGGTTTCTAAATCTCTGATTTCGCCTACCAAAATCACCTCGGGGTTTTGCCTCACAATAGATCGTAATCCATCTGAAAAATCGTACCCTTTTTCCGGAGACACCTGTGTTTGTGACACGCCTTGCAAATGGTATTCAATAGGGTCTTCAATGGTGACAATTTTAATTTCCGGTTTTTGAATTTTTACCAAAAATGCGTACAATGTGGTGGTTTTTCCTGCGCTGGTGGGGCCGGTTACAACAATAATTCCATTGGGTTTTTTTATTTCTTTTTCAAATATGGCATACAAATCTTTTCGTAGGCCCAAAGAATCCAAAGTTAAGTTATTGGGATTTAGGATGCGCATGACAATAGATTCTCCGTATTCAGCAGGCAAGCTTGAGGTTCTTATTTCAATTAACACGTTTTCTATGGCAATGGTAAATCTGCCGTCTTGGGGTTTATCGGTAATGTTAAGTTTGAGTTTTGATAACAATTTAAGGCGGCTTAGTAAATGGTGGTAGATATCTTTTTCAAAAAAAACGGCATCTTGCAAAATGCCGTCAATTCTCACGCGCAACCTAATTTTTTCTTCTTGTGGTTCAATGTGAATATCAGAAGCCTCAAGGTGGATGGCTCCAAATAAAATGATATCGAGTAAATTGGTGGTGTTTTGGGTGATGTACCTTTCAATTTCTTTGCCAAAATCAGCGATATTTTTAACCGATTTTTTAATGTCCTCAATAATTTCCGGGGTAATGGTTACCGACCCCAATACATGTTTGTTGAGTTCTTCCATACTATTACGAAGATTTTACAATCTGTTGTTGCGTAAAATTAATTTCTTGTTTTTTAGGCTGGTATAAGTTTGATAATATTTCTTGGCGGTTGGCGCCATGTTTCATTAAGTTGGCGCATAGTTCAAATACTTGGGGGCCAATGGTTGGATTTTGAAAATTTTCGTAGTGCAGCAGAATGCCCGTTAGTAAACAATCAGCCATGTGTTTGGTGGTTGTTTGTTCGTAAATAGATTTTGAAAAGTGGTTGGTCACTTCAGCCAGCGATGTGTTTTCTACAATATTTATTTGGCCAAATTTTTTGTTTTCTGGATTTATATCAAGGTTGATAACAGGAGAGTCTAATAAAAATCCAAACGAATCTAATTTCCCCTCCAACTCTTTTTGAAAGTCTTGGATGCCCAAGGTTATGGTGACATCGGGTTTGGCATCTGCAAAATAAAAAGAAATAGCTTCTTTTTTTATAGTTCCTTTATCTATGGTTAAATGTATTTTTAAATTTTCTTCGTTTTTTTCATAATACACTTGCGATACATCAGCAACATTGCGAGGAATTGAAATGACAAAATTTTTAGGGCTTGAAATAAAGTCTAATGAGGGAATGAGAAACTGTAACGTTTCCGGAATATTTTCTGCAATCAGGTTTACATTTTTACCTAATTCTTTTAGAGTATAAAAAAGAGCCAATGCAGCAGCGGTGCTCTCTGGCTCGTGTTGAGAAGGAATAAGGCAAATATTTTTTGCTTCATTAACAAGTTTTTTTATTTCTTCTAATGATTCCATAGGTTTTAATTCAAACTAATTCATTTATGTTTAAAAGTCAAATAACAAATAATTTTTCTGAAACCCAAAAGCTCGGCCAAGATTTCGCGCGAGAAATCTTGGCGTTAAAACGGAAAGAACCAGCAATAGTTTTAGGGCTATGTGGAGATTTAGGGGCAGGCAAAACGACATTCCTGCAAGGATTTGCAAAAGGTTTGGGAATTAAAGAAATAGTGAACAGCCCAACCTTCGTGATTTTAAAAAGATTTAAGATTAAAGATGTAAGATTTAAGAATTTTTACCATATTGATTGCTATCGCTTGGAAAATCCAGAAGATATTTTGCATTTGGGATTTGCCGAAATTATTTCAAACCCGGAAAATATTATGGCCATTGAATGGCCAGAAAAAATTTCAAAACTTCTGCCAAAAAATATTATTTCAATAAAGTTTGAACATTTGGAAGAAAATAAAAGAAAATTGACGATTCAATAGACTAAAACTGCATCATAAGTCGCTGGATGTTCGGCGGCTTTTTTTTGTTTCAAAAAATGCTAAGATAATAGTATGAATGATAAGCGACTACTCATCATTGACGGGTACTCTCTATTATATCGGGCGTTTCACGCGTTGCCGCCGCTGTCCCATAACGGAAAGCAAACGGGAGCAGTGTACGGATTTTTGCTCATTTTATTTAAAGCCATAAAAGATGTGCGGGCCAACTATGTTGTGGCTTGTTTTGATACTAAAAAACCCACGTTTCGCCATGAGCAATTTAAAGAATATAAAATTCATCGTCCGCCTATGCCTGATGGCATTATTTCTCAAATGCCCATCATAAAAGAAGTGTTGTTGGCGCTCGGCATTCCTTTGTTTGAAAAAGAAGGGTTTGAGGCCGATGATTTAATCGCCACCATTGCCAAAAAATATGGAGGTGATTCAAAGGTATTTATTTTAAGCGGTGACTTGGATAACTTACAGTTGGTTGATGAAAAAATAAACGTATACACCATGGGTAAAGGAATAAAAGATGCTGTGATATATGACAAAGCCAGGGTGGTTGAGCGTTTTGGCGTAACTCCAGAGCAAATGAATGATTTTAAAGCATTAACCGGAGATAATTCTGATAATATCCCTGGAGTTCCTGGAATTGGAAAAACCACGGCTGCCGACTTAATTCAACGATTTGGCAGCATAAAAAATTTGTATGAAGAAATGGCCACCGATACGGCCGTACTAAAACCAAAAGTAAAAGAGGCGTTGAAAAAAAATAAAGAACAGGCGCTGTTGTCGTTGCAGTTGGTTCAAACCGTAAAAGATGTACCGCTGGATTTTACCTTAGAACACTGCAAATTTGGCGGCTTTGACCAACAAAAACTAGAAGCGATGTTTAGGGAGCTGGGATTTCTTACGTTAATTGACAGGTTAGCTTCACTGTTAGATTTTGATTGATTATGGTATTTGGTGTAGAATAAAGATAATTTCACCAGCACTAAATTTTTTATGCCACGACTTTCTTTTAAAATAGCGTTTCCTATTATTGTTGCCGGTCTTTTTGTGACCGTTTCTTTTATTGCGATAAACTACAATAACTTAACTTTTGGTTTTTACATCATCCTTGTTTTCCTGGCTATATATTTATTTTTATTTGGCTTTGCAATTGGCCAAAATTTTACTGCGCCAGTTAAAAAATTACTGAAAAAAGCTAATGATTTAAATAAAGGAGATTTGAAAAGTCGGTTTTATTCAGAAAGTAAAGATGAAATTGGGGAATTGTCCAATGTGTTTAATAAAATAGCTGACAAGCTTGAAGAAAGCAGTTACGAAAACGAAAAAACAAAAAGATCGGTTGACATTAAAGTGGAAGCGCAAACCCAGGGATTAAAAGAAACCATTAATAACTTAGAACAAAAAGTGCAAAACAGAACGCTGGAAATTCAAAAAATGCTTGGCGATTTGGAAAAATTTAAAGAGTATTCAAAACAACGAGAAGTGGAAGCCAGCGAGTTGAAGGAACAGGTATTAGAGTTAAAAGATAAATTAGAGAAGCATGGAGGCAAGAAAAATCAAGTAGAACAAGAAGAACATGGACAACTGCCTCCCATGACCAACGGAGGAAAACCATTGGCTGAAGGAGAAGTGCTCAGGGTAGATTCAAAATCCCAGTTCTTATCCAAGGAAGCCGAAGTT
>Ga0210400_10000277_pt1 | contig 60380 bp, 39 predicted proteins | sample IncBWH26MmetaG_FD_155456 | JGI IMG/M metagenome (GOLD analysis project Ga0210400, IMG submission 155456) | Forest soil microbial communities from Barre Woods Harvard Forest LTER site, Petersham, Massachusetts, United States - Inc-BW-H-26-M | ecosystem: Environmental > Terrestrial > Soil >...
CGTGGTTTCCGCAGCTCTTGCGTGATGCCGAGACGGCCTATTTGGCAGTAGCTTACCGCTTTTTTCCGCTGCCCGCGCTGTGGGCGGGAAAAATATCGACCGTTTTCCATCGCGGTGAACCGGCCGAGATCCTCGACCTTTGCTCGGGGTCTGGCGGCCCGATGCCGGCAATCCTGAAGGAACTCGAAGAGCAGGGATATCAAGCGAGCGCAAGGCTTACCGATCTTTACCCGAATCCAAGGTCCGCCCCGCACGCGCAGATCTTGTGGGTGGGCCAACCGGTGGACGCGACACGTGTGCCGTCGAACCTTGCAGGCGTGCGGACCATGTTTTCGGCGTTTCACCACTTTCGTCCGGATGCGGCCAGGGCAATCCTCAGAGACGCGTTTCAATGTAGTCGCGCGATCTGCATTTTCGAGTCGGGACCCGGCTCGCTCCTCGGAGTTGCGATGATGGTGCTGGTTCCTTTCAATGTACTCGCGCTCATGCCGTTCGTGCGACCGTTCCGGTGGGGCTACGCCGTGTTCACCTATCTGATTCCGGTGATTCCGCTGATCGTACTGTGGGATGGCATCGTCTCGATGCTGCGCATCTATTCGCCAGAACAGACGAAAGAGCTGACTGGGGGGCTGGAGCGCGCGGACTATGTGTGGGAGATCGGCAGAATCCAGGTGCGCGGCATTCCGGGCGGGCTGCCCTACTTAATTGGGCGGACGACTCGGTAGAGTTGTCGGCAAGTTACTTGACTGCTCAGCCTCGGCCCGACTGCCGATAATGCGCGTTATCAGGCGTCACAACCGCGGATCGACGGGCTCACTCTCTAAGGCGAGAACCCCGAATACGCATTCGTGCACGCGGCGCAGCGGCTCACAACGGACGAAGCGCTCCAGTCCTTCGATTCCTAGAGCAAACTCGCGAATCGCGAGTGACCGCTTGCCCGCGAGGCCGCGTTGCCGCAATCGGGCAAGATGTTGCTCGCGCGTGTATTCCGGACCGTAGATGATCCGCAGGTATTCTCGCCCACGGCACTTCACCGCCGGCTGAGAAAGGTCGCGACGCCCGCGATGGACGAATGCGAGTGGTTTTACCACCATTCCCTCTCCGCCGGCTTCGGTGAGTTCCTCCCACCACCGAATCGCATCGCGCTCGTCCGTTTCCTGCAGCAGATCGACAATGCGATAGGGGGTTGACGTCAAGAGACTTGAATCGACGGCGCACAGGCGCGCCAGCGTCTCCATATGCCACACGTGGTCTTTGTCGATGTGGACGTGTCCCTCCGACGCGAGCATATGAAATGGAGCTAACCTCAAATCGCCGAGCGAGTGAACCGGCCAGCAGTATCGCCGGTACGAGTCAACGTACCGTTCTGCCAACCCCAGCCGCTCGCGATATTCATTCAACACAGGAATCAACTCAGCATTCGTGCTTGCGGCGGATGCGAGCACTTCAATTGCCTGAGGAAGCGCAGCGAGTGCGGCGGCACCCGTGGGTGCGTATTGCTGACGAAGCAGTTCTTGCGCCTTCGCCGACCAAGGCATCAGTTCGCAGTCCAAACACAACCAATCGGTGTTCAAGTCTTCCCATAAGGTCGCAGCAGTTGCGGCGGCATGGATCTTTGCAAGGAAGTCTCGCTCCAGTTCCGAATTACCAAAGAACCGCCGGCCCGTGCGCGTGTAGCATATTCCGATTCCCTCCTCAACGATTCCGAATCGCTTGCGCGCAACCTCCTCATCCCGGCAAAGGATCACCACGCCGCGTGACCCCATGTGTTTCTGCTCGCAGACAACCGAGGACGCACCTTCATGGCGGAAGTAGCGAAACGCCTCGTCGGGATACTCAAGGTAACCGTCCTTCGGGCTTGTTTCCGACGGCGACATGGTTGGCGGCAGGTAAATTAACCATTTTGGATTCACGGCGAAGCGGCTCATCACCTCGAGCGCGGCCGCCGCATTCTCTTCCCGAATCGTGACGGAGCGGTGCAGCCTTGTACCGATGATCCGTTTGCCGAGTACATCCTCCATGTCGAGCAGCTCGTCGTGGCGTTGCTGCGACGTGAGTTCAGCCACCGGAGACGCAGACGGTTCAGTTAAGAAGGGTCGGACCGGTTCGTAATATGTCTGGCGCGCGGGAACCGAAACGAGTTCTTTTTCCGGGTACCGCAGCCCCGTGAGCTTTCCTCCAAAGACGCAACCGGTATCCACATTGATCGTGCGATTCAACCATTCCGGCTCCGCCACCGGAGTATGGCCGTAGACGACCATTGCCCGGCCGCGGTATTCGGACGCCCAATTCAGCCGCACGGGCAATCCGAACTCGTCCGTCTCGCCAGTCGTTTCGCCGTACAGCGCAAACTCACGCACCTTGCCCGAGCCCCGTCCCTGCATCTCTTCCTTCATTCCGGCGTGCGCCACGACCAGCTTTCCGTCGTCCAGTACATAGTGACTGACTAACGCATCCAGGAACTTCTCAACCTGTTCACGGAACTCCGAAGACTCTGTCTCAAGTTGACGCATAGAGTCCGCCAGCCCATGCGTGATCTGAACGTCGCGGCCCCGCAACTTGCGGAGCAGTTTCATGTCATGGTTCCCCGGAACACACAGCGCGTGGCCGGCTTCCACCATGGACATCGCCAGCCGCAGTACCGCGGGAATCTTCGGGCCGCGGTCTACCAGATCACCGACGAAGATTGCTTTTCTTCCCTCCGGCGGAGTCACCTGGTAGTCATCCGAAACCTTATAGTCCAATCGAGTGAGCAGATCGAGCAGCTCGTCAAAGCAGCCGTGGACATCGCCGATGATGTCGAACGGTCCATGCTCCTGCTTGCGGTCGTTCCACAACGGCTGACGATCGATCGTCGCAGCTTCGATCTCTTCCGGGCTTTTCAGAATATGAACGTGCCGAAAGCCTTCACGCTCAAGCCCTCGCAGCGATCGCCGTAGATCCTGCGCCTGGTTGCGAACCACATGTGGGCCGAAATCGCGATCCGCGCGCGACCGGTTCCGATCCGCGCAGATCCGTTCGGATACATTCAAGACGATCGCGACCGGTAGGACGTGATACTGCCGCGCCAGCGCGACAAGCGGCTTTCGCGATTCAGGCTGCACGTTGGTTGCGTCGACCACCGTGAGCCGGCCTGCGCTCAATCGCTTTGCGGCAATGAAGTGAAGGATCTCGAAGGCATCTCGCGTTGCAGCCTGATCGTTTTCGTCGTCCGCAACCAGCCCCCTGCAATAGTCCGACGAGAGTACTTCCGTAGCCTTGAAGTGTTTCCGCGCGAAGGTCGATTTTCCGCAGCCCGAAGGCCCGATCATGACGACCAGTGAAAGTTCGGGTATGGTCAGCTTCACTTGCTGAACACTCCCATCTGGGTGGGTGGTCCGACGACTTGATCCTCCGGCCCGACGGGCACAAACCGAACTGAGTAGTTGAACCGCGCGGCTACTGCATTGGCCCACGCGCGAAACTGGTCCCTGGTCCACTCGAAACGATGATCCTTGTGCCGAAACTGGCCGGCCGGCAAGGTGGGGAACCTCACGTTGTACTCGGCGTTCGGAGTGGTCACAATAACGGCGCGTGGCTGCGCGCATTCGAAGACCACGCGCTCGAAAGCAGTGAGTCTCGGAGGATCGAGGTGTTCGATCACCTCGATAACGGCTGCGGCATCGAATCCGCTCAACCGTTTGTCGCGATACATCAGCGAGCCGTGGATGAGTTCAATCCGCTGCCTGACCGTCGGCGGCAGCTGATCGAACCGCAGCCGCTTCTGCGCGAGTTCGAGACTCCGCCAGGACACGTCCATCCCTACAATGCGCTCGAAGGAGCGATTCTCAAGCAGGGCTTTAAGCAGCCGTCCCTCACCGCAGCCGAGATCGATCACGCTCTTGGCTTCCACGGCGCGCAGCGCTGCAGTGACGGCGCCGATTCTCATCTCCCATAACTTCAGCGGTGCTTCGATTTCCTGCTCTTCCTTAAGATGCGTGATCTCCTCGCCTTCCGGGTCGGGCACGTCCTCATCGGCGAGCCGCGCCAGCGCTTCTCGCGTAAGTTTCCGGTCGAAGCGCAGATATCGAGCGGTGATGGATTTTTTCTGCGGGTGCCCCGCAAGCCACCCTTCTCCCTTGCGCAGGAGTTTTTCCAGCTCATCTTTGCCGACCCAGTAATGCTTCTCCGCATCCATCACCGGGATGAGCACGTAGAGATGGGAAAGCAGGTCCCGTACACGCGCGTGACCCCGGAGACGAATGCTGAAATACGGTCCCGGCCCCCACTCGGGAAACCGATCGTCGAGTGGATGATGCTCTGCCTCGACTGCATATCCGAGCGGCTCAAAAAGACTGCGAACAAATGACTCGCCGCCGCGGCATGGTAGCGCGGCGATTGTGGCTTCCAGGTTCATCGCCTGATCCGCGAGTTGCTGGCGTTCCTTGCTCCGGCCGTTCATCGCCGTACCGAACACTTGTGCGACTGCCACGCTGTCAAACGACGACGCAGCGTACGGGCGATCGTTCACGTACTGATCGAGCGCGCCTTCGCCGGAAGAATCGCGGCGGCCTCGAACCAGGCCGACTGGATCAATGTCCAGCAGAAGGGCGACCTGGGCTCGATTCTCCGAAAGATGCGGATAAAATACATACGCTTTTCCGAATGCTAGATCGAAGGAATGCGATCGGGCGGGATTTTTATGCAGCAAATATCCGAGATCGGAGCCACTAACCGGCGCCGTAATAGTAAGGAGCACTCTTCGAGTATATTGGGTTGTCCGCCACTGACGCTCCATTCGTCCCGACAATGATCGACCCTCGCCGAAGTGCGATGCGAGGTCTCAAACAAGCGCAGCCGATAAGCAGCATTAACGGAACCGCACACGGCCACTTCGGTTAGCATTTTACGGTCGGTCGCGGGACAGGCAGCAAACGTAACGAGCCAAGATCCGTTAAAACGCGATCGAAGTCCACGCAGAATTTGATTCTCACCTCAATGCCGCGGGCTTGCGCTCGCGATTCAAGGTCGAATCTCGGCTTGTCGCGGCTCGCGAGGGAACCGGGATTCACTCAACTGAACAAACGACGGCCTAACACGGGAATGGTCTATTTGAGGTACGCACGCAAGGCGGTGACCAGATCGTCAGCCGCGCGCGTTTGCTCGTGGGTTGCTCCTCCTTTTGCAGGAAGGATGTGGAACCGAATGTGGCCTTCGATCACTTCGGCCATCAGCGCATCCATGGCCCCTCGGCAGGCGGAGATGTTGTGAAGTACCTCAGCGCACTCCCCTTCCTGATCCAATGTCTTCTCGATGGCCGCGACTTGGCCCATGATCCTCCGGACGCGGTTCAGCAGCCTTTTCTTCTCTTCCCGGGTGTGTGCCATATGAATACTCTTTCACAAAAATAGGTGCAGAAAACACTTTACAAGGATACCCCGGCCGGTATACTCTGGTCTTGGCAGACCGGATCGGTCCCGCCGAATTTAGGAGAAAGGAGGCCCATTTTATGTCTGACGGTGGAAGTCGGTTGCGCGAACTGCAAATTGACGCCGAGTCAGCGGAGCCTCCGTCTCTGACGAATCTCTCCTTCTGATTCGATACCTTCGCAATCCGCGCTTTTCCGAAATCTTCCGACTGCTTGTTCCAACTCGCACGCTAGCGAGTTAGCCCTGGAAGTGTGCCTTGCGGGGGGACAATAGCGGCCGTCTCATGACTTTGGGAAAACTCCCATGGTGACGATGAAGCATGCAGATTCGAACGAAATCCTGACGGCTAGTGGAGCAAAGCCGATCCGCGTTTCCAACAAATGGGTCGCACAAGCTCTCACGTTCTTGATGGTCCTCGGTCCCGGCCTGATCGTGATGGAGGCCGACAACGACGCCGGCGCCGTCTCGACGTACGTCCAAGCCGGCGCTCAATACGGTACGCACCTTCTGTGGCTCCTGCTGGTGTTACTGCCCATCTCTTATTTCGTTCAGGAGATGGTGGTCAGGCTTGGAATCGCGACGGGCCAGGGACACGCCGCCATGATTTACCGTCGCTTTGGGAAATGGTGGGGACGATTCTCACTGGGCGACTTGTTGCTGCTTAACTTCCTCACGCTTGTGACCGAGTTCGCTGCCATCGCTCTGGCCCTCGACAAGTTGGGCGTTAACCCGATGTTTGGCGTGCCGCTGGCGGCCGTTGCGCTCACGGCTTTGGTGCTGACGGGAAGCTACCGGCGGTGGGAACGGATCGTGGTTTTTCTGTGCCTGCTTGACCTGGCTTGGTTCGCCATCGCTTTTCGAGTCCACCCCGTTGCCGCAGATGTTTTTCGGCATTCCGTGGTACCCTCGCTTCCGCCGAGTGGTTTGACTGGAGGATGGCTGTTCCTGGTGATTGCCACGGTTGGAACCACCATCGCTCCCTGGCAGTTGTTCTTTCAGCAAAGCTGCGTCGCCGACAAACGGCTCCGCTTTACGGACTTGAAGTGGGCGCGGCTCGACACGTTGATTGGCGCCGTGTTCACCATCCTGGTCGCCGGCTGCATGATGCTGGCTGGCAACGCAGCGTTCTTGCGGCATTGGAACTTCACGGATCCGGCTCAGATGGCCGTGCAGCTGGGCAGCGCCTTAGGTCCGTTCATGAAAAACGCGATCTTGCTCCTGATGATCAACGCGGCGGTTCTCGGCACGACGACCATCTCCTTGTCGAGCGCCTGGGCATACGGTGAAGTTCGAGGCTGGCCGCATAGTTTGCAAAAGCCCATCCGGGAGGCCCCCGCCTTTTACGCGGTCTATGGGATGTGCGTGATGGCCGCGGCCGGCATTGTTCTGATTCCTCGGGCGCCTTTGCAGCTCATCATTTTGAGCGTGCAGGTGCTTGCCGGCCTCATGCTGCCGTCCGCAATCATCTTTCTGCAGCTTTTGCTGAATGACACAAAAGTGTTGGGCGAAAGATTCGCTAACAAGCGTTGGAATAACTTCGTGAACTGGACCATCGTGATTCTGCTGTTCGTCCTGTCGCTGCTGCTGGCAGCCCAGGTCGCTGCGCCTAGGTTATTTCCGAATACATAAAGGAGAAAAACGATGACGACTTTGACGACCGAACTAGATGACAGGATGGAGCGCGACCGGCCATTCGTTGTCGTACACCCGCTGGATGACGTGGCGGAGCAGAAACTGGAGACCGAACATCTCGGACCTATGCCGATGACTACGACGGTAAAGATCTGCCTCTACGCACTGCGGGGCTACCTGTTGCTGATGTTTGGACTGCTTGGCTTTCGCGTGTTGCAGCTTGCAGGCGCGATTCATGGCTAAATGCCGTATCGATAGGAAGGGAGGTGAGCGAAATGCGGATGAAAACCGTAGATGTGGTTTGCAACGTGGCGCGGTGGGTCGGAAGACTCCTCGATGTGCGTCTCCGAATGGATGTCGTAGCCGGGCTCCGCACCCGTTGAGAGGAGGTGTCGACTATGTTTGAACTCATAGATGATTCGAAGGTGACGGAACCTCCGAGTAGACCGGGCGAATCCGGCTCGGCAAAGAATTAGCAGGCTCGCTTTTCTGTGCGGCCTGCCGTTCCAGCCAGGCCGGATTCCCCTGACAAGCAAAAGACATTTGACGAGGCGACGAGTGGATTCGGCCTCTACAGGTGAAGTGTGCCCAATCAAAAGGAGATGGAAATCATGATTTTCCGAAATAGACTGGCAAAAGTTGCAGTGGCGCTCATATCATCCTCCGCAGCCGCGTTTTCGGCGGACACCTCGGGCAAGATCCTGGGAACTGTAAAGGACCCTACGGGGAATCTCGTTCCTCACGCTGCGGCGACCTTGACGAATAAAGCTACCGGCGCAAAGCAAACGACCCAGTCTGACGACGAGGGTACATTTGCTTTTCCCGTGGTGCCCGTCGGCTCATACGAACTGGTGGTCACCATCGAAAGCTTCCGGCCTTATAAGAAGTCCGATATCGCCGTCGATCTTGGCAGCGCCGTTCAATTGGAAGCGCGGCTGGAACTCGCCGGCGTGAACGAATCGGTGACGGTCACCGAAGACGCAGCGCAGGTTGAGACCTCCGACACCAAGCTCGGCCAGGTGATCGGCAGTAGACAGGTGACCGGATTGCCGCTGAACGGTCGCAGCTATACAGACCTACTGGCCATTCAGGGCGGCGTCACGCCGATCACGACGAGTGGCGCTGGCAACAGCACCTCCGGAGGCGGCTTTGGCACCGTGCCTGTCGCTGGAAACGGCAACACCGGACAGTTTTCGATCAACGGGCAGCGCGAGTCGGCCAACGGCTTCTATCTGAATGGCGCGAGCGTCCAGGAGACCATCGGCCAGCAGGCTGGCATCGTTCCAAATCTCGATTCCATCGCCGAGTTTCGTATTCTGACCAGTAACGCCGATGCGGAGTACGGCGGCAATAGCGGCGGCTTGATCAACGTGGTTACCAAGTCCGGAAGCAATCAGGTGCACGGCTCGGGATTCGAGTTCCTCCGCAATACCGACCTCGATTCGCGCGGCTTCTTCTCGCCTGAGCGCTCGGCGTTCCAACAAAATCAGTTCGGCGGAACGCTGGGTGGTCCCATCCGGAGAAACAAACTGTTTTTCTTCAGCGATTATCAGGGACAACGAACCATTCAAGGCGTGGAGACTGGGCTGGTGCAGGTCCCCTCGCTGGCCAATCGCGCGGGCGATTTCTCCGATTCAGCGAATACCTTGACAGGACAGGTGAACGGCTCTTTTCTGGCGAACACCCTGACCAATCGCTTGGGCTACGGCGTCACAGCGGGAGAGCCCTTCTACACACCTAACTGCACCTCCACCGAACAGTGTGTGTTTCCGAACGCGGTCATTCCGCAGCAGGGCTTTTCACTACCCGCCACTCGTTTACTAAAGTACATCCCCACGCCCAGCCTGGGTGCGGGTCTGTTTTCATCGGGCGCGGAGAAGAATCGGATCAACGATGACAAGAGCGCAATGCGCCTGGATTTCAACTCCGACAAACGCGGCGCGCTTAGCGCTTACTATTTCGCTGACAAGTATGACCAAAACAATCCCTACCCGAGCGGATTCGGCGGAGCATCGGTACCAGGATTTAACGCGCTCTCGAACGGCCTCACGCAACTGGTGGCTCTGAGTTACACCCTCAGCTTTGGTCCGACCGCCGTTAACGAAGCGCGGGTCAGCTTCACTCGCCTCAACAATCAACTTGGCACTCCGCAGGGCGGCGTGGGTGTCAGCTTGGCGGATCAGGGGTTTTCAACTGGCCCGACAGGAATTCAGCCCGGCTTCCCCAAGTACGTGGGCGTCGAAACCCTGTACTTCAATACCTTCACGATCGGCACGAATCCCTTTGCGCTGGGGCAGGTGAATAACACCTATGAGGCCAGCGACAACTTCTCCAAAGTCCTCGGCAATCACACGCTGAAGTTCGGCGGCCAATTCACCAGATTCAACGTGAAGCAGCGTCCCGACCTGGTCGCTAATGGCACGTTTTCATTCTTCGGCTCGGGTGCCCAGACAACCGGCAACGGGTTCGCCGACTTTCTGCTCGGCCTGCCCGACAATTACTCGCAGCAGTCTTCGCCCGCGTTCTACGAACGCTCCGCTATCGGGGGAGTCTTCGCCGAAGACAGCTGGCGCATTCGGCCAAATCTAACGCTGAACTACGGCCTGCGCTGGGACTACATTCGGCCCTGGTCGGAAGAGCACAATCAAACATCGACCCTGATCTATGGCAAGAATTCCGCTCAATTTCCGGGCGCGCCGACTGGATACGTCCTGCCGGGCGATCCCGGCGTAGCGTCTACGATCGCTCCAACTCCTTTGAACGATTTTTCCCCGCGTTTCGGTCTCGCGTATTCTCCGGGCCGGTCGAGCGGCTTGTTGAGCAAGTTAACGGGCGGTCCGGGCAAAACCAGCATTCGCGTGGGCGCTGGACGGTTCTTCACCGCCATAGAAGGATTAACGGTCGCCTATCCCACGGGGAATCCGCCATATGGGCTGACATATCTCAGTCCCGAGCCTCCGCAATTCGCGCAACCGTTCGTCGGAGCGCTGACCGGCACGCAGTATCCGCAGCAGTTTCCCGTAAATGTGCCGCCCTACAATGTGTCGCCGTCGAATCCATTTGCGACCGACTGGAGCCGCTATGTTCCGATCAACGGAGCGATCAGCTACTTTTACAAGAACCGTACGCCTTATGCCATGACTGCGAACTTCACGATTGAGCGCCAGATCGGTTTGAACTATCTCGCGACCGCGAGCTATGTGGGTTCGCTCGGGCGCCACTTGCTGACGTCGCTGGGAGCGAACCCTGGCGTTCCATCGCTATGCCTGGGCCTCAGTCAACCGCAGAACGTAGCTCCTGGCACGCCAACTTGCGGTCCGTTCGGAGAAAATGGCGTCTACACGCGAGCGAACGGAACCATCGTGAACGGTACGCGCGCGCCCTTCAGCAATGCGATTGGCAGCGACGGCTACTTCGCCAATATGGGCAATTCGAACTACAATGCGCTGCAGCTCACGTTGAAACGGACCAAGGGGGCCCTTACGCTGCTTGCCAGCTACAGCTTCAGCAAGTCGCTGGATTGGTCGTCGAATTTGCAGGAGCAAGTCGACCCATACGACTATCGCAAACAGTATGGGATTTCGCATTTCGATATCAAGCACAACGCCGTGGTCAGTTACAACTACGACCTTCCCTTCGAGAAACTGTTCCACGCCCGAAGCCGGTTGGTGCAGGGATGGGCGATCTCAGGAATCACTCGCTTGTCGACGGGTCTGCCGGTCACATTCACCAGCTTCGGAGACAACGCCTTGCTGGGCGTGCAGAACAACGGAGTCAACGGAATCAGTATCGATCTTCCCAACGTGGTTCCGGGCGACCTCCATATCAATCAAGATCCACGCAACGGCGAGCCCTATTTCAACACCTCCTTGTTCAGTCCCAACCAACTCGGAACTCCGGGCACTTCGTCGCGGAGATTCTTTTACGCGCCGGGGATGGCCAACTACAACGTTGCTGTTCACAAGCTCACCAGGGTGACGGAGTCGAAAACGCTCGAACTCCGGTTCGAGACGTTCAACGCGTTTAACCATGCACAGTTCTTCGGTGACGACTTTGTGGATGGGAACATCAACAGCGCTACCTTCGGCTATGTGACGCATGCGGCCGCTCCCCGCATCTCTCAGATCGCCGCGAAGTTTATGTTTTGACCACTGAGAAGAATGGAACAACGTATGAAAGAAACTTCAGAGCTGGAAAGAAACGAACGTGAACGAACCTCGCTATTGGCCGAAGCAACGCGGATCGTTCGGGCCGCGGAAGCGGAGTCACGGGAAGTTACCGGCGATGAGGATGCGCGCGTTCTGGAATTGATGGCGCGTATCAGGACTCTGGACGAGCAAATCGGGCATCTGGGGCGGCATCATGAGTCTAGCAATCAGCAGAAAAGGAACGGCAACCAATGATGAGGGCACATTACGTTCAAGAACTTGAATCAGTTCGTCAGAATTTAGTCAAAATGGGCGAGACGACTCTCTCTCTTTTGCTAGGGGCACTGAGTAGGGTTGCCGATTTCAGCCCCGGTCTCTCGGCAAGAGCCAGTGAGCTTGAAGCCAAAACCGATCACCAGCACCGACTTATCCACGGCCAGTGTTTGAGCGTCATCACCCTGCAGGCGCCGGTTGCGCGCGATGCACGCCTTGTTACGGGCGTTCTCGACGCAATCGTAGACTTGGAACTGATCGGAGATTATGCCTACGAAATGGTGCCGTTGAGCATCAGGTCCACAAAGGTCGTCCCACCCGATGCAGACGTGAGTTGAGAAAGCTTCTCATACAGTACTCCGCATTCGGCTCGGAGTGGGGCTTCCTGAGGCTGCACCGAAAGCGCCTGAGTGCGATCCAGAGTGCGCCAGCTTTCAATCGCCGCCGACAGACAGTCTTTGATCATCATTCGCGCTCGGGCTTCCTTGGTTCTTTTGGCTCCTTACCAGTCATAGCTGAGAGACGCTCGGCAAACTCGAATCGAATTGCCTTCAGTGCATCGTGGATGGTCCCGGCGTCCCGTCGGACCAAGTGCCGGCCAAAACCATGAAGATGGTCACCCGTTCTTCCGGATCGCTCCCCGCTATTACCGGAGAACCAGGGAGATTCGCTCCCCAGCTTTTCACGGCATCACCCGAAACGAAAAACATGAGATGGGGATGCCAGCTCATGTCGTCGTCACTCAGATACTGCTGCTTCGCCATCATGTAGCACATCGCTCCGGGAGCCAGCGCGGGTAGTTCCTTCTTTTCCAATGCGGACGTAGTAGCCGCGAGGATCTGTGCTTTCGATTTTCCCGCCAGCACGAGTTTGGTTTTCTTCAGAAAGATGGGCAGAAACGTCCTTGAGGCTGCCGGATTGAAGCAGTTCGGGGCGCGGACCTTAGAGTTCCAGAACTCCGGGTCATCGGTCGGCTTCGCCCAGGATCGCTCTACGATGCAGACGAAGCCGTTCGAGCCCTTCACGGCACTTGCGTAGCCATCCCGTCGGAGTACCATCACTTCGGCTGCATCCGAAATCGATGCCGGAGCGGAACTCCGGGCCAGCGCGATCTCAGCCTTCTCATCCGGAATCAAATACTGATCGAGAGGAGCCATGACCGGATAGGGAGCCTTCGCAGCTTGCGCTCGTGCACACGGCGGCCAGAGGAAAAGAATCGGAATAACGAATGCTAACGCTGTGACCCTCATATTGTCCTCCGCACTTGATTCTCCGATGAACACCATTTTTGTCAGGTTTTGATCCGCTGACCGTCAGGCGGCGCAATGCATACTGATGATGGTATCCGATTCGTCCTGACAAACGCGCGTCTGTCCGAGAATACATTGGCCGAGTCGCCGGGCAACGGGATAAGTCCAACTGCCCGTTAAAGTGTTATCGGTAGTGCGCCTACGTTTCGGGAACGGTCATCGTTTCGCGACGGCAATGCCGGCAACTTCGAAACGCGCGCCGAAGAGCAGTTTCGCCACACCTACAAAAGCGCGCGCCGGAAAATTCGCGTGAAAGTACTTACTGTAGACGCCGTTGAATGCATTATAGAGAGCGAGATCCGTGCAATATACCTGAATCGAGACAACATCATCCATGGTCATGCCGGCGCTCTCGATTGTCTTTTTGAGCTGCTCCATGATGTTTCTCGCCTCTTCTTCCGCCGAAAGGCCGGCCGCGAGTTTGTCGGTGTCTGCGGTAGTTCCAGCAATATATAACGTTTGGCCGACCAGAACCCCGCTGCTGAAAGGCAGGTGCCTCTCGGCGGCCAGCTGCGATGTCAGAAATTTGCGATCGCTCTGCGCAGCGGCCGTTGCCGCGAGGAGAAGAAAGCCGACTAGAAGACGCGATTTCATCTGTTTCCTCCAAGATCGAAGTACGTGGATGCTTTGCAATGCGCAGCGGCCGACAACACCAAGGATGCTGCGCATAGGCGGATTCTATCGCAATTGCGTAGGACGCGCTGCGATGTATTGCTTCCTATCTTAAATTTTGGATACGCCCGGCCTTTGCTTAGCGGCGATTCCTTCAAAATCGCTTTCGAACGCCGCCGAACAGAGCGGGCAATGCTGCACGCAGAAAGCACCCGGATGCCGCGCTGCAGTACCGACAGGTTACGACGGCACCAAGCCGGGTCTAATTGCGCGGGTTCCCGCGCATCCGCCGTTGCAGCGTTTGCGCGCGCACCAACTCACGGGCGATACTCTGCGGATTAGATCGACGTAGAATATGGTGAGACCGTTCGCGCAAACAAGATGGGCGCACACGACATCTGTCCCACCACATCCAGGAACGTTTGTTTTACAGTGCTTGTTTTGCTTTGCTCATCGACTTCGCCCGCTTGGGCGCCGCGGACAGCGCTGAGTGAGGTGATCTCGCAGACCGGGCAGATCCGAAGCAAATCAGTTCGGCTGCCGACACTGCGCGCGCCGGCAACCTATAGTTTGCTATTCAGCGTGAAGGCTCCGGACGTGCTAACGCCGGACGTTCGAATCCTTCTCACACTCAGGGATGGCGCTTCTGTTCTAGCCACCAAAGTACTGCACGCAGGAGATCCGGACTTTTATGCGCCGTTTCACATGTCTCGAACGAGCCGTCCAATTTTGACAGTGCAAGTTCATGGGACAGTCTCTGGGCAATTTCATCTGATGGTGAACCGGTGGCCGAGTTCTAACGAACTCGACGCCGGGAGCAATCATGTGTGGGAGCAAGCGAGTCCGATGGAACTAGGCACGACAGTGTTCGGTTCGGGCGACACCGTGGATTATATTCCGGTGCCGGGGACGCCGCGAAGAGTTGCCATTGAGGGACAGCTGGGAGAGGACTGGTACAAGTTTCATTTCGATGGCAAACGGCCGAAGTTGGTGTTCTTTCAATTAGAGCTGATGGACCGTGACGATTTACCGGCCGATGTATCGGTATTCCGTCGAGCGGACAGAAACATCGAGGAATTCACGGACGGACAGGACTCTGTTGCGATCCCCCACGAAGTACAAGCGCTACCGAGCAACATATTCGCGCCGCGAACGCTAACCGAAGCCGGTGAATACTATTTACGTGTGCGCGCGAATCATCCGGAGTACAAGCTGCGAACACGGCTATACGATCCGCCCCCGTACCGTGATCCTCAAGACGCCGTGCGTACGGGCGTGGATTACATCATGGGCGCGGGCGATTCGTGGTTCGCCAATACGCCGCGCCGCGGGGGACGGCTGGACCGGGTGGCGAGCGTACATCAGGAGACCTCGCTCTGTGTGGCGTGTCACGTGAGCCATTTCTCCCAACGTGCGCAATTGTATTCAACCCTATCGGGATATCCGGTAGTGCAGCGGGCACAATTGAAATTTTTGAGCGACCGTTTCTACAACAATCCACGGCCGTTTTATGGATTCGAGAAGGACGGCGCGGTGTGGGCGCGAATGATTTCAGCGCCTGGAAGTGTTCTCAGCCGCATGTCGCAACTCATGTCGATGTTCGAAGACGAGGTTTCGCGCGAGCCGTTTCCGGCCTATCACCAGGCGATCGCAAAGTACCTGGACATTTATTATGCTGCCCGTAGCGATTTGCCTCCGGACGAGACCAACGGCAACACGCCCCTTGTCAGCGCGTTCGAAGTTGCTTGGTATTCCTGGAAGAGCACGCACGACGCGCGCATTCCACAGATGATCGCCGTCGGTCCTGTGAAGAACATGATCGATCTGTGCTACCAGACGCTGGCCCTCGCCGATATCGATGGCGGCAAGTACAAGGAACAGATTGCTGCCAATGCCGCGCGTATCTTATCGCTGCAGCGGCCGAGCGGTCAATGGTCAATGACATTCGATTCGGATGCCGCCGAAGTGGAATTCCAAACGGGCCATGCTTTATGGGCACTTTGGGCGGCGGGCATTCCACGCGATCATCCACAGGTAACGAAAGGATTGCAATATCTGTTGAAGCGGCAGCAACCTTTCGGCGGATGGTTCGATCCGAAGCAATCGTTCGAGAATTTCCGTACGCCATTCCGGGAAACGCAGTTCGCCGTTGTGGCGCTAAGCGCGTATTATCCGCGGGAAAAGCACGAAAAGGGATGGAACTCACCTCAGCCAGAGAAGCTGCCGCAAGATCCAGTCGAGCTCCTGAAAGCGCTGGATCAGATTTGGGACGCGCCGCGAGCCGAAATCGTCCACCAAATGGAAACGGCTTGCAGTTCTGGAGATGTGTTAATCCGCCAGGCGGCAGCGGAAGCCTTGGGCAGGATTGCGCAGCCGCACACTGCCGTAACCCTGGCTTCTCTTCTGGGCGACGAAAGCAAACTCGTGCAGCGCACGGCGGCCTGGGGATTGAGGCAGATTTATAGCCGCCATCCCCAGGAGCCGATCTCGATGTTGCTCGCCGCGATGCAATCACAAGATGCTCGCGTTCGGTGGGGCGCAGCGCGTGTGTTCGCACACCATTTTGCAGCTCTGGCGCGGAGGGACGATGTCGTCGCGGTCCTCGAAAAGATGACCTCGGACCCTGTGTTGGCGGTGCAGATGGAGGCGGTCCAAGGGTTGTGGCAAAGCTGGTTCTGGAACGCCGACCCGGTCGTGCGTGGCCGCATCGAGGATGCGTTGCTCGCAGAAATCGGCAAGCCTCAGCATCCATCGATCGACGGGAACTTACAGGCCGCGCTCTACAATCTGGCGGACGAAAACATCCGGTATCTATACAACAATTGGGTACCGTTACTCGGGCGCGAAGAGGATCGGCATCGGGCGATTCTCGGCCGGCTTGGCGTGGAGGCGCAACTGGCGGACAAGTTCGCGGGCGTGCTGACTTCGGGCAGCGATCAACAGAAAAAGACGCTCCTGGCGGCGCTCGCGCAACTACCGTTACGGCGCGCCGACATCTACGATCTCAGCGCCGATCTCCAGAAGGAGGGATCACTGGTTTACAGCCGAGTCGGCAACGACATCGAGCAGATCGCTTTTTTTGGCCCGAGCGCCAATGTATTGTCGAAGGCCCTGCTGGCATTGCTCGATTCGCCTGATCCCGAGATGCGCCATCTGGCCCAGCGGGCCTCCCCCATCGTGCGGGAGACAAGGTTCGCGGAAGTGGACAGAATTGCGGGTGGTCAGGGCGAGGAGACGACACGGCTGCTCGCGAAGCTGAAGACGATGCCGGATGCGCTGGAAGTCTTAGCGCTGTTCGAGCCCCCGCGCCCGGCGACTCAACCTGGCGCGCCAACACAGGGGTCGGCGACGCGCACGAAGGTGCAATTGGACGAGACGTACTTCCACAAATACGTGGAACCGATTCTTAATAAAAAGGGCAAGGACGGTTACGCGTGCGCCAACTGCCACGCGACGCACACGCTATTCAACGCGACCTGGTCGACGGTAATGAACGTAGTGAACGCGGCTGAACCCGACCGCAGTCTGATTCTGCAGAAACCCACGTCGACGGCGGAATCGGAGGGTGTTGCACGCTCAAATCAATTGGCGCACGGCGGTGGGATGCGGTGGCCCAAGGGATCGGTAGAGTACGAGACGATTCTGCACTGGATTCAAGGTGCCAAAGTGGAACCGCCGCAGCCGCGGTAGCTACGTTTCCGGCGGTTTGGCGAGCGGGAAGCGAGGATCCTCTTGATACGGTTCATATCGGTACTCCTGAGAAGAAATCAGTTGACGTCGCGCTGAAATCTCCACATGGTCGATCGCAGGTCCAAACCAACCGCCATGATCCTCCCATCCGACGTCCATGCCATGGAATGGAAATCCGTGCTGTTGTCCACCTGGATTCGCGTGGAACGTCCAGTACTGGGATCGATCAGGCCCGGAAGCCATGGCCATGTAGATGCTCCTAGCGGCGTTAAAATTCGGCCGTCCTTGCCCATTGCGCCGGCGTTGATGATCGCCGCAGGCCCAAAAGGCTCTACTCGCGGGATCTCCCGTTCGGCCCCGCCGTTCAATGGCACTCGCACGAGCCGGTCCACGGGGGCTGCAATTATTTCGACCAGCAGTGCAAGCCCAGTCGGGTCCACGGACACTGCGTCTCCCGCGCGAATCTTCCTTGGCTCCTCGCCGGAAACTGGGATGGCCCAGACGGTCCCGCCCGCCGCGCAATACAAAGTCTTGCCGTCGGGCGCGGATGCGAGCGACTTGATCGGTCCTTTATCGAAGTGAATCCGGCGCGTAACCCGGCCGCTTGACACCTCTACAATGGCGATGATGCGGCGCGGCTCAGGTCCGATCAGGAATGCAACGTCCGCATGTCCAACCGCCGCTGCGGGAACGGCGGTGTCCTCGGCCGTGTTCACCAGCGGAACAGGGTCCTTCCCTGATTCCAGGATCATCAATCGGGTGCGGCCCCCCACCGATTCCTGCAATACGGCCCGGCCATCCGGGAGCACGGCAAAGTCGTCGACCGTTTCCCCCAGCACCGTAGCAATCCGCTCTACGTGCCCGCCCTCCGGATGAAACCGAAGGAGACACTTCGGCCTCTCGACTTGGTCCAAGTAAATGCTTTCGCCGGCGCCCCTGTCGAGCGACCACACCAGGCTCGTAAAAGTGAGCAAAGTACGAGCCGGACCGCGGCCGCTACTCGGGACGGCACTAATGCGCGTAAAGCCTGTAAAGCTGGCGACCAGGACCGTCTTCCCGTCGTGCGCAACCGCGACAGCGCTCAACTTCGAGTCATCCGCCAAACCGGATGGGAGTTGGCGCACGCTCCCAGATTCCAAGTTCACAATATATATGTGCTGGCCTGCCTCACGACCCGCTCCGATCAGCGTCCCGATACCAACGGCCTCCGTTCCATCCGGGAAGATGCGTACTGCCGGTAAATTGGGATCGAATGCAAACGCCAGTGGGAAGGCGCGCAATTGCCCGGTCTCGGGCCAAAAGCGGAATAACTGCAAGCGACGCTCGGCGTTCTGACGGACGACCAGCACGCTGCCATCGGATAGAGCCTCTGGTGACGCTGCGTCTTCAAGGAGCAAGCGCTCTTCACCGCCGAGCGCCGGTACACTAAATACGCCCCTGGGCATGTCGTTCCAGCGGTCGAAATAGAGGCGGGTTCCGTCCGGGGACCAGCTCACGGCATTCACCGAGCCAAAGTCATTTCGATGCGAGAGCATCTGCCGGTTTCCGGTTTCCGGCTTCATTATGCCCACCTGTAGGTTGTCTCCAACCATCGCTGCGAACGCCAGCGTATGGCCGTCGGGCGATTCACGCGGACCGACCGCTACCTCGGGTCCTCCAAGGAACACGCCGGACCACGCCGGTGCTGGGGGATCGCGCCAGAGAAACGTGCTTGCTCCCACACTGACTGTAATCAAAACGAACGCCGCCAGCGCTGCCAATCCAACGGTCGGCCAGGCCGCAGCCTTCCATATCGACCGGCGCGCCAAAGGGGAGGCGGCGTCTTGAATGCCGCTCTGCGAATATGCCGACAACACGAACGAAAGATCTCGCGCCGACTGGAACCGAGTCTTCGGGTCTTTCTCCAGACAGTGCGCAACGATTTGGCGAATGGGCCCCGGTACGGAGTGAGGCAGTTCGGGTGGATCGTCCTTCAATATGCCGGTCATTGTTTCCACTTTGGTCCCCCCATCGAACGCGCGCTTTCCCGCGAGCAACTCGTACAGGATCGCTCCAAAGCTGAAGATATCGGACCGGTAGTCAACCGTGAGGCCGCGAACTTGTTCGGGGGACATGTAGCCGGCGGTTCCCATGACTTGACCTGGTTCGGTTTCGAACCCCATGGTTTGAGTGGTTCCTGCGTCGGCTGGAGCCGGAGTGACTTTCGCTAAACCGAAATCAAGAATCTTTGCTCTCCCGGCTTGGGTGAGCATGATGTTGTCAGGTTTGAGATCGCGATGGGAGATGCCAGCGGCGTGGGCCGCGGCGAGACCGTCGGCAATCTGCACCGCGACGGCCAGCGCCCTCCGCAACGAGAGTTTGACTCCCCGTAACGGCTTACCGTCCACCAATTCCATCACGATGTAGCTGTGGCCGGCCTCCGCACCAACGTCATAAACAGACACAATATTCGAATGGTTGAGCGCTGCCACGGCGCGCGCTTCGAGTTCGAAGCGTTGTCGTCGGGAAACATCCCCTAAGACGTCAACTGGCAGGATCTTCAATGCAACATCGCGGGCAAGCCGCGCGTCACGCGCCTTGTAGACTTCACCCATGCCACCTGCGCCGATCGGAGCGAGGATTTCGTAGGGGCCGAGCTTGTCGCCAACAGAAAGGGGCATACACCGGCTTTCAGTTCAGTCTAGCCGAATGCGTGTCGATCGATCCTGGATCACTCCGCTATGGGCAGCGTTTTTTTGGTCAGTCTCCGAGCGGACGATCACCAACGGCAGCTAGAGGACGGCTCTACTGTCCCAAATACCGCGAGAACGATATCGGCCATTATCGGACGGTCCAATCTACCAGGACTGATTATCGTTCATGCATAAACTTGCTGTGGATGAGTTGCTTCTAGGGTCGGTGGTGCATTCCCTGACCCAAGCCCTGCCAAACCTAACCACTTCGGTACGCTACCCGTGGTCCAGAGCCTGAATCTGGGAAGGTGAGCCCCGAGACGGATTTAACTCCCGTGAAACGCCGATCACGCCAGGGCAGACTGATCTCAGATGGTCCGCCAAGTCCGCTATTTCCCTCCCGCCGCCAATGCAACCGGCCCAGTCCCGAGAGCATCACATCAAGAAGCAACTCGCAATCATGACCCAACACAACCTCCCCGAGACAATTTCCGTCCTCTCCCGCACGCCCGCCGCGCTCAACGCGCTGCTGCGGGACATGCCGGAAACCTGGACCCTGCGCAACGAAGGCGAGGGCACCTGGACCCCCTTCGATGTGGTGGGCCATCTGATCTATGGCGAGCGCGCCGACTGGATGCCAAGGGTCAGGATGATTCTGGAATTCGGCGACAGCCGAACGTTTGAGCCATTCGATATGTCAGGGCACATCCAGGTGTGCAGGGGGAAGTCGCTGGGCCAGTTGTTGGACGAATTTTCCCAGTTGCGCGCCGCGAACCTCGCTGACCTGAAAGCACTGCACCTTCGGCCAATGGATCTTGAACGGCGCGGATTGCATCCGGCGCTGGGGCCAGTCACGATGTCTCAGCTGCTGGCCTCCTGGCCCGCTCACGATCTGACGCACCTCCATCAGATCTCCCGGATTATGGCGCACCAATACTGGGATGCGGTGGGACCTTGGGCCGAGTATATGGGCGTCATGCGGTGTGCTGGGCACAGCTCTGTTTGATCGGCGGGCCGCGACCGGCCGTTACTTCTTTTTCGTCATCGACTCCTGGGACCCGCCCACCCGCTGATCTGCAGATTGAAACCGTCCGGGGTTGCAGTCCGTCCGCGGCCGGACCAGACGGCGCGGCGGACCGGTTTCATCGCAACTTCAGGTTGAAGCCACGCGATTTCCCAGGATCTGCCCGCTCGGGGGGAGGGTCGACGCCGCGGCGATGCGGCCATTGACCGCCGACGATAGGTCTTCAGCCTGTGAGACAACCACCCGGCGGATACACCTACAACTTTTTCGAAGCCGACTTCCGGAGGCCGGGGAAAGAATTGTTCTTGCAAGGTGGTGTACTGCGTGTTATAGTACACGTGTGATTCCGTTCCGCCTGACGTTTCAGCCCGGTGTCTCGATTTATGAGCAGGTGGTCTATGCCGCCAAGAAGGCGGTGATCGCGGGCCAGATGAGGCCCGGCGACGCCTTTCCATCGGTCCGCGCACTGAGCAAAGAGCTAAAGATCAACCCCAACACGGCGCATAAAGTAGTTACGCAATTGATGGCCGAGGGGATGCTGGAAGTCCTGCCAGGCATCGGCACAGTGGTGGCCGCGCCCGCCGCGTCCACCGCCGCCGAACGCGGACGTCTGCTGCGAACGGAACTCGAGCAACTGGTTGTCCAGGCCAAGAAACTCGGCCTGGATCTGGAAGACGTCACCCAGGCTGTCGCCGATCATTGGGAACGTCTGGACGGTTCACGAAACGGAAGGAAATCATGAGCGACGTTCTTACTGCGCACAACCTCTCCAAGCGCTACCGCAAACTGGTGGCACTCGACAAACTTTCGTTGGCCGTGCCGGAGGGCAGCGTCTACGCGCTGTTGGGAGCGAATGGCGCGGGCAAAACCACAGCGCTCAAGCTGATGATGAACCTGCATCCGGCCACGTCCGGTGAAGCCACGGTGCTGGGCATCGACTCGCGCCAGTTGCAGGGCCGCCATTTCGAGCAGATCGGTTACGTTTCGGAGAATCAGGATCAGCCTGGCTGGATGACCTTGAGCTATCTGCTCCGTTATCTCAAGCCGTTCTATCCCACGTGGGACGACGCGCGGGCCTGCGAACTGGTCACGCAGTTCCGCTTGCCTCTCGATCGCCCAATCAAACATTTCTCTCGAGGCATGCAGATGAAGGCTTCTCTCGCTTCATCCTTGGCCTACCATCCTAAACTGCTGGTGTTGGACGAACCATTCAGTGGCCTCGATCCGCTCACTCGCGAGGAACTGATCGAAGCGCTGCTCGAATGCGGCCCGGAAACCTCCATCGTGGTTTCTTCTCACGATCTGGCGGACATCGAGAGTTTCGCGAGTCACATCGGCTATCTCGACAAAGGCCGGCTGGAGTTCGGAGAGGAACTGACGTCGCTTTCCGCGCGCTTCCGCGAAATCGAAGTGACACTGGATGAGCCGGCATTGCCCGCGCCTTGGCCTACGCATTGGCTGCGACCGGAAGCTTCCCCTGCCGTGGTTCGATTCGTGGAAACGCACTTCGATTCGGAGCGTACCATCGGTGAAATCCGGCTCTTGTTTCGTGGTGTCACACATATCGAAGCGAACCCCATGCCGCTGCGCTCTATCTTCGTGACGCTGGCTCGGTCAACCCAAATCGCTGCCTAAAGGCCAATGACTTATAAGGAAAGACCCCATGACCACCATCCAACAAGCTCTACATATCTTCCGCAAAGACGTGCGGCATCTGCGCTTCGAGATCGCCGGTATTCTGCTGTTGCTGATCGTTCTGGTCCTCACTGGCGTGCAAACGTGGGAAGGGTTGCAGGCGCGGGGCGGGCCGGAATCCTCCGACGGCCCTTTGGACTTGTTGCTGCCTGTCGCGTGGAGCCTGCTGATCGCACGCGCAATTCAAACAGAGGCTCTGCCCGGAGACCGGCACTTCTGGCTGACACGACCCTATAGCCGACCAGGGTTGTTGCTTAGCAAAGCGCTCCTCATCGTCGCCTTCATCAATTTGCCTCTTTTAGCGGCCCAGGCCGCGATTATCTCTCTGGACGGACTTCCGCTCTTGTCGAATTTCGGCGGACTATTGTGGAACCAGGTACTGATCTCGGTTCTTCTACTGCTTCCCGTGGCGGCCGTGGCCGCCCTCACGCGAAACCTGGCGCAGTTCCTCCCACTCGTGGTTCTTACGGCCGCCCTGCTCGCGGGTCCGGTGGCCGGACACCGCTCGATGGGAGACCTGGAATGGATCCGCTCGTCGCTGGGGCTCTTCATCGCAGCCGCAATTGGGTTACTCGTATTGCGGCGGCAATACGCACTGCGGCGATCCGTGAACACAGCGTTCCTCGCGCTCGGCTCCACAATGGCTGGAATGATTCTGTACCTCGCCTTTCCGCAGAGTCTCGCTTTCGCGATCCAATCCCGGGTCATTGGTTCGCGGGACGGCCAGTTTGCGCTCCGTCTGGATCAAACCGAACGGCGCGCGAAGGACCTCAAGGATGCCAACCGCTACCGGCAAATGGTTGCGTTGCCGATTGCAGTCACGGGCGCCGACCCGCGCGATCTCCGAGTGGATTCCTCGGAAATCACGTTCAAGACCCTCTCAGGCATTACACGTCACTTCAGGGCGCGCGTGAATCTGGTGGAACAAAGGCTTGTGCATTCGGCGTCCCTGGATCGGACCTTTTTCGATGCAGCCAAGGATTCTCCGGTCAACGTGCGAGCCGAGCTTTATCTCACTCAGTTCGGCAACGCGCGCTCCATCAACGTTCCTTTGGACGGGACTCCGGTATACCTTTCCGGGCCGGGCCAGTGCGGAGTCGTGGCCGGCTACGACCGGCGAACGTTCGTTTGCAGGTCGGCGTTCGAGGCGCCCAGACCGTTCCTTTCCGACCGTGTGACCCGAGAACATAGCTACAGCCGTTGGTCGGATTCTTATTCGCCTTTTCCTTCCTTGCCGCGCCTAAACCCGGTGATCTCCGAGACGTATGAATTGGTTGGCCGGGCTTCCGACGATCTGGCTCCGGCAGTCCCGGAGCGCCCTGCGACGCTGGTGGCCCGCGACCCGGTTGCTTATTTCCGCTATACGATGGAGGCTCCGAACGTGCGGCTAGGTAATTTCGCGATCACCGAGCCGACGGAAGACAGGGAGCAGTAGAATCCGCCAGGGCCGCGTTAAACATTTTGGCGGTCACGAGAAGTCAGCCTTTGTTCAGAAATCCAATTGTGGAGTTGTGATCCCGCGCTGATTGGTCACGTGAAACGCCGGTCATGGAAACCGTAGAAGAACCGCGTTCAAAGAGCCTGTTAAGTCATTATCGGCAGCGTGTTCACGCGACGCTCTCATGATAGTTTCCGCGTAGCCGACCATCCATCCCCTCTCCAGACAAGATATTTCCAACGGAGGATTTAGCGAGGTCTCCTCTTGCTCGCCGTGGCGCGGCGGCGGAGTTCGTCGAAAGAGTTCAGCAGAAACGTCAGGTGCGTGGGCGGTTTATCGCCGCCATTCTGCGACTTCGAGAAGCGCAGGATTCACCCCGCCGCGCAGCACACTGGCGGCATCGGGATCGGTGTTGCCGCCGGGTCCGCTCACAATTCTCCGTTCGAGGCTAGTCGATGCGGCGGCTTAGCCTTTCGGCGCGGGCACACGACCGGATTCTGAACGTTGCGCGGACGGTGGCGGATCTGAACGGTGCCGAAGGCGTGGCGGCTACGCACGTGGCCGAAGCGATGCAATAGAGGAGTCCGGACCGGAATTGCTGGAACTGAGCGCTACGGTACGCGTTCGAGAGTGAGGCGGCGGGTGAGCTGCTCTGACCCCAGACGGATGGTGTTGGGCAGGGTGCCGAAAATGAGCCTACCGTTTTCGAAGTGGAAGATTCGTTTTTGATCGGTGCCGACGTAGTTAGGCTGCCAGGCGGCGTCGACTTTCAGGCTTAGCGTTCCGTCAGCATCAGTGTAAGTGCATAGACCGGAATAAGCGATGTAGGAACTGAGTAGCTTCGCTCTCATCTGTTCCACCACTGGCTGGGAAGGGTTGAACTGCGGGGTGTCGGTGGACATGATCTGGAGGTAGCAGGCAGACCCTTGAGGGCCGGCCTGGACGACGATGGAGCCGACAGGATGCTCGCCCCAGGGTTTTCGGACGACTTCGCCGTTGGCGCGCACGTCCTCGGCGGCAACTAACTTCCAGCGGCCTTCCAGCGTGTCGGCAGCAAGCAGAGCCGCGGGAAGAAGAAGGGCGATCCAGGCTGTGGACAAGCGGCGCATGGTTCGTATGATATCCATGTTTGGCTTAGAAGTGTTTGGCTTAGAAGTGCGAAAAACGATAGACTGCGGTTGAAAGCGTTACTTCGAGCCGATGGTAGGGTTCACCCAGCCGTTCTTCATCACGCCATGCGACGGGCGGAAGCTGAGATAGTCCACATGATCGGGAATGTCGGCCCATCCATGTATCACTCCCGGCGGAACGATCAGCACGTCACCGACCTTCAACTCGACTTTGCGTGAGCCAACCGCCAGGCCGCCGCAGCCCGGACCGTTCGGTCCGCCGTCGGGGTTGGCCGTGCTGTGCCGGCCATTGACGACATGGCCATCAATGAACGCCGTGCCGCCGCCAGAAACGATGTAGTAGCCTTCGGTCTGATTATCATGCGTAATGGCGCCCGGAATTGCGTCCGCCGGCCGGTCTGCCATTTGTTCTCCACACGGGATGGGTTGGGCCGCTGCCTTGGCATTGCCCGCCCCGGCGGCAGGCGCGGGCGGCGGGTTCCGAGTAGAGGCGCGATGAACGATGCCCAACTCCATGCTCCAGCCATCGCCGATATCGACAACCTTGGCATTCTCGTCACGGACCCGCTGAGATTGTTCTGTGGCGCTGATCTTGTCGATCTCAGCCTTGGTGATGACGGTAGCAGTCGTCGGGTTTCCCGGCCTGGGCTGGGCGTAGACGGCCACAGGAATCAGAACCGCCGCCGTAAGCAAAACTTTCAGTGCAGTGTTTTTCATGTTGCTCCCCTGAATGTAAGAAACCTAGGTAGATCGGATGACAGAGGATTTGCCCATAACATGGCCTCTCCTATCCGAGTGGACCATGCGATTATCCGTCCTTCGCAGTCGCTTGTCAAAGGAGGTCGTCCCGCAGCGCAATGGACCCGCGGCGTTAGCGTATCTAAAAAACGAGGTCGAAGGGGCTCCCGCAGAGGAAGGTCGCCAGCCATCGCGAATCCTTCTCCAAGACGTTCTTTCACAGGCAACGATTGACTTGGGTCTGTCGCTCGCTCACCGCTTTATTCGCTGCGCAAAGCCTGCATCACATCCACTCGAGCTGCCCTCGCAGCCGGCATCAGTGACGCAGCCACCGCTGCCGCCATCAGCACCGCCGCCGAACCCGCCAGCACCAACACTCCCGGGGCCTGCGTCTGGTTCACCCAGCCTTGCGCGAGTGTCATCAATCCATACCCGCACGCCATTCCTGTGACGATTCCGATCGCGGCGATCACCGCACCCTCGGCCACCACGCGACTCACCAGTTGCCGCGGCTGGGATCCGATCGCCAGGCGAATCCCGAACTCGCGCGTCCTACCACTCACCGAAAACGCAAGCACGCCCGCCACTCCCACCACCGCGATCAACAGCGCCACGCCCGCGAACCCTCCGAACACGATCGTGTTCAACCGGTCCGGCGTCAACACCTCGGAGCGTACGTCTTCGAGCGTCGCTGCCCGTTCCACCACCTGGTCGGCCGACAACCCCCGGATGGTGCGCAGAATCGGCGCCACCACCGCGTACGGGTCGCCGTGCGTATGCACAAACAGCCGCCCTCCGAATAACTGCTGCTCGAAGGGCTGGTAAACCGTGACCGCGCGGCCCGGCGTCACTTTTTGGTCTTCCAGATCCGGGACCACGCCGATAATCCGCATCGGCTTCATATCGACGCCGACAAACTTCATCACGGGATCGCTCCACGTCAGGTGCCGGTTCACGGCGTCCTGGCCCGGGAACATACGTTCCGCCACGCTCTGGCTGACAACCACCACCAGTTCGCTGCCTTTGCGGTCCGCTTCATTGAAATCGCGCCCCGAGAGCATGGGAACCCCCAGAGCGGCAAAAAATGCCGGAGACACGACCCGCCACCGCGCCCGAGGATCGTTTTCGCTCGATACGTGGCCATCTCCCGTGAATTGAAACTCGGGATCCTGTCCTGCATCGCGCCACGGCACGGAGCTGCCCACCGCCACCTGGTCCACGCCCGGCAATTGCATCAGGCGGCGGATGCATTCGCGATAGAACTCCCGCACCTGATCCTGCGACTTCCCGTACTCCATGATCGGCACGTTGACCGCCAGCACATGGCGTGTATCCATTCCGGTCTGCGCCGCCTGAAGCGTCATCAGCGTCTTGAGCAGCATACTCGCGCCCGCCAGCAGCACGAACGACGCCGCGATCTGGACCACCGCAAACACCCGCTGCCGCCCCGTCGCGCTCCCGGTGATGCGCGTACTCCCGGTTGCCAGTCCGAATCCATGCGACGACTCGGCCGACGGCAGCCGCGGCACAAACGCCAGAAGCACGGCGGCGAGCAGCGCCAGCAACGCGCCCACCCAAAGCATGCTCGAATCCACCGTCAAATCGAGCGCCCTCACCGAAAACCTGGAAGCATATCGCGCCAGAATCGAGACCATAGGCCGCGCGCTCAAAACTCCCAGCAGCGCGCCCGCCCCGCACAACAAAAGACTTTCGGACAGGAGCGTCCGCCGCAGCGTCGCGTTGCTCGCACCCAGCGCCGCGCGAATGCCGAGTTCCCCCTCCCGTCGCATCGTCCGGGCCAGAATCAAATTGGCGACGTTGGAGCACGCGATCACGAACACCAGCACGCTCGCTCCCATGAGAACCACCAGAATGGTTCGTGCGTTTGACGTGATCTGATCCCGCAGTTTCACGGCGCTGATCTGGAAATGCGCCTGTGCCGGATACGCTTCGTGATGGTCCCTTACCATCGCTTCGTAAACCGTATTCAGCTCCGCGCGGGCCTGCTCGAGCGTCGCGCCCGGCGCGAGGCGTCCGAACAACTCCGTCATTCGGTGCACTCGTCCATCCACCATAGTCGCCGACAGATGATGCGGGCTGGTCACGATATTCGCGATGATTTCCGTATCCGCCGGATACGGTATCGACGGCTCCAAGACCCCAACAATGGTTGCCGCGCTCGCCGGCCCGTAGGATTCCAGCCGCACCGTCTTGCCCAACACCGACGGATCGCCATGAAACGCCGTCATCCAGAATCGATAGGTCAGCACCACCGCGCCGGCAGCTTTCGGACCGTCATCCCGCGCGTCCAGCAGACGGCCTAACACGGGATGCAGCCCCATCGTCTCGAAATACGTTCCGCCCACCACGCCCGCGCGGATCTCCCGCGGCTCGCCCATCCCCACCATGCTGAATCCGATGGTGGAGAAATCGCCGAATTCAGTGAGCGTCTTCACGCCCGCGCGCAGATCGTTCAACTCCGGTACCGAGAAATTCACATTGTCAGCGCCGATTCCCGGCGCGCTCTGGTGAATGTAGATCAGCCGGTCCTCGTCGCGGTTGACAAGAGGCTTGAGCAGCACTCCGCGCACGAGGGTGAAGATGGCCGCGTTCGCCCCAATTCCGAGCGCCAGTGTGAGAACCACGACGATCGCCAGCCCTGGACTCCGAACTAACGAACGAGCCGCAACTCGCAGATCGCGAATGAAAGACATTTTTAGACTCCCTGCCGAACATTTGTATCACGCCTGCCAGAACTAAGCGGACTCATCATTACTTCGCTCGTGGACGACCTCATCGCGAGGCCTTTCGCCGCCGCTGCTGGCTCGCATTCATGATTTCGCTCATGTCCCCGACTGGCCGAATCTCCCAAACGCTGCCGTACTTCAGAGACGGATGCTGCGCCACCAGTTGTACAGCATGATTCATGTCCCGCGCCTCGAGGATTCCGATGCCGCCGATTTGTTCCTTGGTTTCCACATAGGGGCCGTCAGTCGTTGCCACTTTGCCGTTCTTCCAGGACAGAGTCAGGGCGGTTTCCGGACCCTGAAGCGCTTCGCCACTACCCCAGTGCCCGTTGGCGCGCATATGGTCGTCGAAGTCAAAGCATTCGTCGAACATGGCGTTTCGTTCGGTCTCAGTCATGGCATCGAATTTGCCTTTGTCGTAGTATCCCAAGCAGATGTATTTCATGGATATTCTCCTCCTCCTTCTGGTAGAGCCAGACTATTCCGTGCCCTACTCCGGAGCCGGGTAGAAAAGAAGCTCGCGCACCTCGCCGGCCACATCGCAGGCGATGGCAGCCTTCTTCGCCCATGCGAGTGCCTCATCCATATTGGCGACTTCCAGTATCCAAAATCCGCCCATGTGCTCCTTGGTCTCGGTGTACGGCCCGTCGGTGATAAGCACCTTGCCGTCGGGCTGCTTTCGCAGCGTCTTTGCGTTGGCGGCCGGGGAAATGCCGCAGGCGAACTTCCTGGCGCCGGCAGCAATCAATTCGCGGTTGAGCGCGTGGATCTCTTCCATCATCGCTTCGGTTACGGTGGACGGGTCGAAGTCGTCGGGAAGGTAGTTAGCAATCAGATACTGTGGCATGATTTCTCCTTGTTTTTCCGATGACTCGTTTCCTGTTCACTCAAGAACCGTAGCTCATCGTCCTTTGTCCTATAGTCGCTGGCGAGAACGAAAAATCGACAGCGTCCCAATTTTTATTTCAACTGTCGAATCCGCCTTTGCAGGAATTGCCGCTCTGGTTCCTGTTGGGTCAGCGCCAAAGCTTTCTCATAGGAGGACTTAGCCTCAGCCGTCCTGCCCAGCCTGCGGAACATGTCTGCCCGGGCTGAATGCGCCAGGTAGTAATTTGCCAATTCGCCCTGTTCCAACACCGCGTCGATATGCGCCAGACCAGCCTCTGGACCATCGCGCATAGCAATTGCCACGGCACGATTTAGCTGTACCACTGGCGAAGGCTGAATTCGTACCAATCGGTCGTAAAGCGCAACAATCTGCCGCCAGTCGGTCGCAGCGACCGATTCCGCCTCCGCATGAACGGCCGCAATCGCAGCCTGCAGTGTGTACGGGCCGAAGCGGCGGGACTTCAGGGCTTTCTCCAGCAATGCCACTCCCTCCGCGATCTGCTCCCGGTTCCAGAGCGAGCGATCTTGATTCTCCAGCAAAATCAGCTCTCCGGCCGGAGAGGTTCTCGCGGCGTGGCGGGATTCCTGCAGCAACATCAGGGAAAGCAGCCCCAGGACTTCCGGCTCAGGCCGGAGTTCGGTCAGCAACCGGCCCAGTCGAATCGCCTCGGCGGTTAGCTCGGCCCGCGTTACCTCCGCTCCCGCCGCAGCCGAATAACCCTCGTTAAAGACCAGATAGATGACCTGAAGCACCGCACCCAATCGCTCCGGCAATTCCTGCGGCGTCGGCACCTCGTACGGAATCGGCGTCTCTCGAATCCTTGCCTTTGCGCGCACAATGCGCTGCGCCAGCGTGCGCGGAGTGGTCAGGAAGGCCTTTGCTATCTCCTCGGTTGTCAGCCCACACACTTCACGCAAGGTGAGCGCAATGTGCGCTTCCGGCGCTAGAGATGGATGACAGCACGTAAAAATCAGGCGCAGCCGATCATCTTCGAGGCTGTCCTCTTCATTGGACCCGTCCGCCGAACTCCTTTGCGCTTCGAGATACCGCACGAGCTCGTCTTGAGACGCATCAAATCTTGCCCGTCGACGCAGAGTATCAATGGTTTTGAATCGAGCCGTCGAAATCAACCACGGTCGCGGGTTGTCAGGTACTCCACTGCTCGGCCACAGGCTCAGCGCAGCCGCAAAGGCTTCGTGCATCGCCTCCTCGGCAAGATCAAAATCACCGAGCAAGCGGATCAGAGTTGCCAGGATTCGTCCCGAATCCACGCGATAAAGGGAGTCGAGCAATTCGCGTATCTGCTCCGTGGAGCGCTCGGACATAACGAGGACCTTAGCAAACCAGCTACCCGGAATCAATTTGGCAAATGGCGGATCGATGCAAGGTGCCCAGGTCGTGACTCTGAAATCTGGACAACAGCGTGAACCGAAGACCGCCGAGGTGTTAGGGATTTCCGAGCGGACGGTAAGACGCGTTTTGGGATTTCGCGAAGGCTTGGTTCGCGCGGGAACGAGGGAAGGCCCATAAGGCCTGACGTCTCTTGAAAAGCAGATAATAACTATTATCGGCAGCATCGATTTCGGTGAAACTTTGGGCGTCGAGAATGCGACTTGAACGAAGCCTTACGGCAGACGCTCCAGCTCTTCGAGCATCAACTTGCGAGGATCGGTCATAACAACCTCCTTCACGGAGGTTATTCCCGCTCAAACGATGATCACTACGCGGAGCGTCTGCCGTCAGGCTTCGTTCAAGTCGCCTTCACGTCATCTTCACCCAACGTCATTGAGCGTTTTGGACCGTCCGTTACTGAACCACATCAGGCGCCTCGTCCTTAGCGACTAGCTTTCTCGCCATCAAACCGTCGAGTTTCCGATACGTGGTACAGCCGGAGCGCGGGCCCAATCGGCGGGCATGTGCCGGGCGCGCTATTCAACGAGATTGAGATACGCTCTGAGGTTTAGGGGCCGCGCGATGAACACAGCAGACTCTCGGAGAATTGCGCTTACCCTGGAGGGCCGCAAGGCCATCCAAGTATTGGAAACCTTTTTCGATCGCGTTTGTTTTGTCACACAAAAGTTAGATTCTAACCTTGTACAGGTTTGATCTGACCGCTTAGAATCATTTCAGTCGCATATTGGGGGCCAGGAGGTTAGTGCATGAAGACTCGTATTTTCATACTGTTTGCGTGTTCTCTTGTCGCGTTTTCGCAAGGCACCACCAGCCGGTTGGATGGAACCGTTAGCGATCCGCAAGGCGCCGTGATTGTTGGCGCTGAAATTGCCGTCGTCAACGCCAGTACCGGGCAGACCTTCAAAGCAACCACCGATTCCCGGGGCGAATGGGTTATCCCTTCGGTTCCTTCGGCTACTTACCGTGTCACAGTCACCAAGCCCGGGTTTAAATCAACCACTTTTGAAGGCGTGAAGATGGACGCCGGCGTACCTGCGACGGTCAACGCCAAGCTCGAGATCGGCCAGTTGGCCGAGGTCGTCGAAGTCACCGCAGGTGGAGAGATCGTACAGACCGAGAACGCCACTGTGAACACGACTCTGCAAGGGCGGCAGATTTTCGAGCTTCCGTTTAATACGCGGAACGCACTCGACCTGCTGGTGACGCAACCCGGCACCCAAACCGCTAGCGGATCCCGGGCGACTTTTGTCAACGGTCTTCCACAGAGCGCGATCAACATCACGGTGGACGGTCTGAATGATCAAGACAACCAGCAAAAGAGCGGCGCAGGCGGATTCTTCACCTACGTCGCGGTACCGGTGGACGCGATCGAAGAGGTAACGCTCACCACCGCCGCCGCCGGCGCGGACAATCTGGCGCAGGGCGCGGCACAGATCAAGTTCATCACCAAGGCCGGAACGAACGAGTATCACGGCGGCACATTCTGGCAGACGCGCAATACCGCGTTCGACGCGAACTACTATTTCAACACGCTTAACGGTCAGCCGACGGACAAGATCATTCTCAATCAGGGCGGAGGACACGTGGGCGGTCCCATTAAGAAGAACAAGGCGTTCTTTTTTACAAACTATGAAATCTTCAAGCTCCCGTCGAGTAGCAGCTTCACTCGGACCGAATTGACGCCGGACGCGGTCAATGGGATCTTCACCTATCAGGATCCAACGACCAAGCAAGTGAGGACCGTGAACCTCTACAACCTGGCAGCAGGCGCGAATACGGGACTGCCGGCCAGCGTGAGGCCGTATTCGACCACGGCGGATCCCATTATCGCGGGCACGCTGCATCAGATCGCGGGATTAACGTCAGGCGGCGTGGTGACGCAGAATATCGCCAGCAACAACGATTACAACCGCCAGACCCTCAGCTATCAACCGAAGGGCGAGACGAGCAACAAGCTGACGACGGTTCGCCTGGATTACAACCTGACGGACAAGCACCACATCGATTTCATTTACAACTACCAGGAGTACAACAGCGTCCCAGACATTTTGAACAGCGTGGTACCGGTGTACCCCGGCACGGGAACGGTGCTCGGGTCCAATATCAACGCGGGTCAGCGCAGCAACAGATTCTCCGGAGTGCTGCAATTCCGCTCCTCGCTCTCGCCGCGGATTACCAACGAATTCAGCGCGGGGTTGAACGGCGGAAGCGTACTGTTCCGGGACCAGATCGCCTCCAGCGCGCTCTTTTCCCCCTGGCGCGGGTTTGTACCGACGTTTGGCAGCCCATCCTACGCGTCGGGTGTCACGTCAGTCGGAAATTCCTCGCGTCGAAACGCGCCGGTGAAGGACATCAACGACACTATTTCCTGGATCAAGGGGAGTCATCTGTTTGCCTTCGGCGGCAGTTTCACACAGATCAATCTGTGGCAACAGTCTATTTCGACGCAGATCCTTCCCACAATTACGTTTGCCGTTGCAGCGGGAGATCCGATCAACACCGGCGCGACAGGTATTTTTACGAATGCAAACTTCCCCAACGCCAACCCCACTCAGCTCGCCGATGCGGCGAATCTATACGCCGTGATTACGGGACGTGTGTCGACGATCAACCGCCAGGTAGCCGAAGACGAGAACACCAAACAGTATGGTGCGTTCCCGGCGATCGATCGCGACCGGCAGCGCGAATTTGGCCTGTTTGCCCAGGACACCTGGAAACTCCGGCCGAACTTCACGCTAACCGTAGGTCTCCGTTACGAACAGCAGCGTCCGTTTGTGAATATTTCGAATACATACACGCACGTCGGGCTTGCCGGATTGTATGGAGTGTCCGGCGTCGGCAATCTGTTTGCGCCAGGCGTATTGACTGGCACAACGCCGCAGTATCTGCCGATCAATGGTGTGGCTCCATACAACACACCTTCCAGTTGGGATCCATCGATCGGTTTCGCCTGGGTGGCGCCGCATCGCGATGGGCCGTTGGGCTGGCTGACCGGAAAACAGGGGCAGACGGTTCTGCGCGCGGGCTATTCGATCGCCACCGTTCGCGAAGGCATGAACGTGTTTTCGGCGATCTGGGGTGGCAATCAGGGCGAGTTCGTCAGTGCGAACGTCAGCGCTGCAGCCACGCCCGGAGTTTTCGGGACGGCGGGAAGCGTGCTGTTCCGCGATTCGACACTGCCGGCTGCGCCGACGCCGACGACGCCGTCGTATCCGATCGCCGTCCAGCCGAATAATCAGGTGCTGGATTTCGATCCGCACCTGAAGATGGGCTATGTCCAGAGTTGGAATTTCGGGTTGCAGCGTGAGATTTCCAAGGACACGGTCATGGAAGTGCGCTACGTCGGTAACCATGGTGTGAAGCTGTGGCGCACGGCGTTCCTTAACGAAACGAACATCTTCGAGAACGGATTCCTGAACGAGTTCAAGGTCGCCGAGAACAACTTGCTGATCAATCGCCAGACTTCGCCGAACTCAAACGATTTCGGCAACCATGGTCTACCGGGTCAAGCTCCGATCCCGATTCTTCAGACCGCTCTGGGCACGACCACCGACACGACGACGGCAATTCAGCTTGGGCAGGGACAAGCCGGCGCGACGGCAACCGCGATTGCCAACAACGCGACGCGGATGGGGCGACTTACGGCAGCCGGGTACCCGGTCAACCTGTTCGTCGTCAATCCCGCGGTGGCTTTCGGCGGCGGGAACTTCCTGGTCAACAATGGCGGCTCATCGTACTACGATTCGATGCAGGTCGAAATCCGGCGGCGCCTCCACTCAGGACTACAGGTGCAGGGAAGTTGGGTCTGGTCGCATACGATCGGTGAAGGCGCCAATAACAGCACGGTAGACCAGTTGAACTACACCACGTTGCGGAACGGGCGGCTGGATCGCGTACCCACGTCGTTTGACATTCGCCAGGACTTCAAAGTGAATGCGATTTATGAGCTGCCCATCGGGCCCGGCAAGCGGTTTCTGGGCGGGGTCCAAAACGGCATCGGCAAGAGGGCGCTGGAAGGATGGGAAATCGCTGGAGTGGGTCGCCTGCAAAGCGGTACGCCGATTCAGATTGGCAGCGGACGATCGACCGTCAATGGCAACGGCTCCGGCGTCGTGCTGCACAACATCTCCACCAGCGAACTCCAGAGCCTGATGCAGATCCGGAAAACCTCGTTCGTCGATCCGGTGACGGGCCAATCGAGGGGACTTGTGTATTTCCTGCCGCAGGACCTCATCAACAATTCGCTCGCAGCGGAGAACAGCGCGACCAATTCACCGCTCGATCCGACCAAGCCGTGGATCGGGCCTCCCACCACCCCGGGACAGTTCGGGTATGAAGTATTCCTGTATGGACCCTGGCAGCAGCATTACGATCTCAGCGTGATTAAGAAGACCAAGATCACCGAGCGGACGAACATCGAGCTGCGCGCGCAGATGCTGGATGCGTTCAATCTCACCAACTTTCAGCTTCCAAGCACCGTCAACCTGAACGTCAACACGTTTGGGCAGACGACCACCGCTTTTCGCGATCTATCGGGGACTAGCGACCCAGGATCGCGAGTGATCGAGTTCGTGCTGCGTGTAAACTTCTAGAGTCGTGGTTTTTGCGATCCAAGGGCGGAGCCTGAACAAAATAGGCTCCACCCTTCGTGTGTTACACAGCATTGATGGCCACTAATTCCCGCTAGTCCTTAACTTGAGAAGTGATGGCAGATCCCACTTTTCTGCCGGCCGGTCGCTCCCGCGAGATTGCTGAGGGCGCAACCTTTCGTACCCTCGGCTACGGAAGATGGGCCTCAGCTCGACAACCTTATCGGATACTCGGAGGTCCCAGGTCACTGGTCGGTTCCGTCGTACGGGAAGATGGTTCGCCGTGAGGCTTCGAACGAGCTGATCAGCAGCTACCGATAATGTGGGACATCAGGTTGGACGGAACCGCTAATGTTTGCCCCTCGGTCGCGCAGACAGGATCGCCCGCTCCCAACGATCAGCCGTGCGTTTCGCTCCGTGGTGCGGCAATGCGACTCGACGGACCCAACCTCACCTGATTCATAGTATGGTGAAGAGCTACGAGGAGTCGCTGTTGCCTTCTGCAGCCATATCGATTCCGGTTTCATCGGTTCCTCTGCGTGTTGAGGCACTGGTGAAGCGGTTCGGTCAGTTGACCGCCTTGGATGGCGTCACGCTCGAACTGGGCACGGGAGAATGCCTGGGGCTGCTGGGACCGAATGGAGCCGGCAAGAGTACGTTGATCCGCAGTGTCGTTGGACGCGTGATTCCCGACAGTGGAACAATCTCGGTTTTCGGCGCGCCCGCCGACTCTATGTTGGCCCGCAGCACCCTGGGATGGATCCCGCAGGAATTGGCGCTGTATCCCCGGCTCACCTGCCGCGAAAACCTGCAATCGTTCGGCCGGTATCACGGCCTGAGCGGCGAAACGCTAGACCGGAATGTGGCCCTGTGCCTCGCCTGGGCAACCCTTGCGGACCGAGCAGGCGAACTCGTCAAGAATCTCTCCGGAGGGATGAAGCGGCGCCTCAATATGGCGGCGGGCCTCATCCACCAGCCTAAGCTGGTCTTGATGGATGAGCCCACGGTGGGCGTCGATCCGCAGTCGCGCAACCACATTTTCGAAATGATCGAAAATCTGCGCAGCGAGGGCGTATCGATAATCTACACCACCCACTACATGGAGGAGGCCGAGCGCTTGTGCGACCGGATTGCCATCATCGATCATGGCAAGATCATTGCCCACGGGACGAATGCCGAGCTTGTGCGAAAAACCTTCGGTTCGCGGAGCCAGGTGGTGGCGCGTTTCGCTGGAGCGCAGGACCGCATTGCCCACTGGGTAGCTCAGCGCGGCGGGCACGCAGTCGATGGCACAGCGCAGTTCACCGTCGAGCATCCTACCGAGATTAGCAGCCTGCTCGAAGCTTCCGCGAGGGCCGGACTCGAACTGGTGGACGTTTCTTTGCGGAAGCCGAACCTCGAGTTGGTTTTCCTCCAGTTGACTGGGAGGGAGTTGCGCGATTGATCTCCGCGATTGTTCGCACAGCTGTCGTTTCTCTGCGCCGCGACCGGGGCGCTCTTGCCCTGAGTTTCCTTCTGCCGGTGATTTTCTTCAGTATTTTCGCGGTGATCTTCGGCGGACGCCGCAACAGCACGCCCAAAGTCGCAGTGATCATCGTCGATGAAGACCACAGCCCCGCCTCGCAGCGCCTGGTCCAAGGGTTCCAGCACGAAGGTTCACTGGTTGTCAAAACGAGGCCCGAACCCGTTAGAGGAGCCGAGCAGCACGAATACACGGCCGTCAGTGCGGAGGCCGCGGTGAAAGCCGGAGCGGCGCCAGTCGCTCTCATCATTCCGCGTGGCTTTGGCGAGAATCCGATTTCGTTTGGTCCTGGCGGTAGCGATCGTCTTCCGGTCCGCATGCTTGAGGACAGCAGCGATATGGTTGCGCCGCAGGTGATCGCCGGCCTGCTTCAGAAAGTCGCGATGACCTCAATGCCGGACCTGATGGCCGAACAGGGGTCGAAGTACTTCGATCAATACGCCGGCGGCCTCACGCGAGAGCAACGTGATCGGCTCGAACAGGGTCTTCGTGCCCTCCGCGAGCGGCGAGGCAGCGGAGCGTCCTCAAGCGGCTCCAGCGACGGCGGAATCATTGCCGTCACCACGCGCGCCGTGGTCGGTGAAAACAAGGACAACCCCATGGTTTCTTTCTACGCAGCCGCCATCGGGGTGATGTTCCTACTGTTCACAACCAGCGGCGCGGCGGGGTCACTACTCGACGAAGCGGAGAGCGGCACGCTCGACCGCGTGTTGAGTTCACGCGTCACGATGACTCGGTTGCTATTGGGAAAGTTGACATTCAACTCACTGCTTGCCTTCTCGCAACTCGTGCTCATGTTCCTGTGGGGTTGGGCGGTGTTCCAACTCGACTTCTGGTCGCATATTCCGGGATTTGTCATCATGGGCGTCTGCACGGCAATGGCGGTGGCTGCGTTCGGAATGCTGCTGGCGAGCGTTTGTCGGACCCGTGCTCAACTGGGCGCGCTCTCAACGCTCCTGATTTTGGTGATGTCGTCGATCGGCGGCAGCATGTTTCCCCGTTTCCTGATGCCAGAGGCGATGCAGAAGGCGGGCCTGCTGACCATCAATGCCTGGGCGATCGATGGATTCACCAAGATCTTCTGGCGCGACGAGCCAGTCTCTCACCTCTGGCCGCAGGTGCTGGTTTTGGTGAGCGTCGCCATCATTCTATTCGTGATTGCACGGAGACTGGCGCGCCGCTGGGAATACACCTAGAGAAACCATGAGTCACCGTATTGCGATCAGAGGGAGCGGTCCGTGTAAATGACGACGACAGGATAACCGGGAACTGACAAACTCCGATATCACCACACATGAAGCACCGTTAACTTGCCATACTTTTAACCTTCGGTCAGATTTTCGGCACTCCCGCGCGCTTAGCAATAAATGGTTGCAGTTTGGCATCAGGCATCTCCATCAGGGACTGATATTCGAACTTCGTGCTTCCTGAGGCCCGTGTAAACCGCCGCATAAACCATCGTGGCGTACGGTTCTTGAATCAGCTAGATCAATGCCCCGAACTGCGCTCGCCGAATGAACGGCTTGTGCCGACGGCTGCCTCGCATCGCTGGGCCAAATGCAGCCTCTCAGCCGGATTCTTCACCAGGAATCCGTACTTGACCGCCGAACCCAGGATGCTCTACAGCACATCCCGGATCTTGTCGACGGACTCGCGAGACAGCCGCTTCGCGTCACCATCTGAAGGATTCCGCTTCGCTTCGTTTGATCTCCATGTTGGTACGCCGCATGGGAGGATTAGATCATACTGCGATCTCTATCGGATCGCGCCAAGCGAATAACTGGTCAGTTCTTGCGAACGTGCAGACTCAGACCGTTGGCGAGTACAGTGGCGAACGAGTACGGGGTGTTATGCATCATGATCGGCATCTGCGAGAACGTGCTTCGACCGTCGGCAACTACTTTCCGACCACATCGCTTGCGGCGGCCTGCGCCACGAGCTTGTCGGCATCTTCCTGGACCAGGAGCCGTGCCGCTACTGCCTTGGCGGTAGCGACCTTAACCAGCGCGACGTACTTGTCGTGTGTGGCGTAGCGTTCTTCAATCGATAACCGCGGGTCGTTCGCGGCGATGCGTTCAGCCTTAGTCTTTGCGAAAGGAATGTAGCCGCCATTCAGTCCGCAGATCTTTCCCCGGTTGAAACCGGCCTCTGTGACGTTCCAACCTACATATGTCCCGAGAGGAACCTGCAATAGGACGGACGGCACGCCGCCGAGATCGTTGCCGTCCGCGTCGGTCTTTGGGACCAACGTAGGTAGAACTTGTCGAATCGAGCCCGGCGCTTTGGTGATCGCGCCGGAGAGATCGTTGTAGTTGAAGTCAGGACCCCAATCGTAGTCGAGCAGCGAATTGATGACGCCATCGGGCGAAGGCACGCCGGGCAACGTGGGGAATCCCATGTCTGCTTTGGTCGCGGCGACCAGTTGTCCTTCGTCGGCGTTTTGGGGATGCAGCTTCGGATAGCGGCTGGCCGGCGGTTCGATGCCTTTGGTCACCCACTCCACAAGAGCGGCCCGGAGTGCGCGCAACGTCTCAGTTTCGGGGTTTGGATTGGCCGGGAGCACGCAACCATTTGGAGCTGGCGGAGCCGCAACGCTGAATCCTCCGCGTCCCCCGCCATGCGTCGTCGACGGGAAGTAATAGCGGCGCACGTTCGCCGGCAGAGGAATGTCGTTATTCGCGTCGGTACCTACCAGGTTGGGCGACATGCGAAGATTCCAGAATTCAACGCCGCCGAAGGTCTCCATGATTTTCGGGCATGTATTGGTGGCCTGGCAGCGATCGAGCATACCCGCGGTTGTGCGATGGCGCGCGGCGTCGGGATAATCGCTCCACCAAAGTACCGCGTCGCTTCCGGGTTCATACAGATTGGCGATACCCCCCGCCACGGCGAACCGATAGTTCATGGCGAGTTGGCGCCCGGCGATGTGCGGGTTCGACCCGTCCCACACGATTCGATTCTTCTCGTCCTGGTTGAAGCCAAGATGGATGTAGCTGCGCAAAAAATTGCCGGATTGCGAGGCGCCTTCGCTCATGGCGAACTTGATCTGCTTGGCCACGGGATTAGGGTTTCCTTCCGCGTCCTTCTCTTCGTAGCGCAGGAAGGAATTGAAATCGCGTGTCGCAGCATAGCCGATTCCGAGCACTAACGGATCTTTGGCAGTGTAGACAAGTTCGTACAGCATGGCTGGATCGAAGCCCGCTTTGACGCAAATCTTAGCCGGATCAGGAGTGCCGGGAAAAGCCGCAGTGGAGCAGTCCGCAAAGGCCCAGTCGGCGCTCGAAATCGGAATTCGCGGACTGTCTTCGGTCGCCCGCTTCGTCAGGAATGCTTTCTTTGTGTCGAGAGTGGCCGGTAGTTGATAGACGATGGCGCTGACCGCGCTTACAAGCGGCAGAGTCGTGGCACCCTGGGGAGCGTTGATGAATCGGGCTGTCATCGGACCGGTCACTGGTGTTCCGTCGGGATTCTTCGCGATCGGGACGACGATGGTCTGGAGATTTTCGCGCGGACGCACGTCGCCTTGCCAGCCGCTGACCACGCTCACATGGCCATCGGCATTCGGAAACGGCGCGCCATTGCCGCGATTGGCGACGCTGTAGATGAGCAGGCCGCTCGCCTTTGACATATCGACGGGTTTGGCGATCGCGAACGTGCCAGTGTATTCCACCAAACCTCGGGCGTTGCGGACCGCGAGTTGAATGTCGTTGATGATCTTGTTATGCGGATCGTTGGGATCCAACTCTCCCGTGAAGTGACCGCTGAGGATTTCGTACTGACCAGCCTTGCCGTAGACCTTGCCGGCGGACTCCTTGTGTTCCACGACGATCCTGATCACGCCCGCGTCTAGCGACACGACGAAGGCAAACAAAACGAGGGCGAGGGTCCGTGTCCGCATATGGAATCGATTATATGATCCTGAAGCTACTGCTCGGGCGCGAAGGCGAGGAGAACATTCCCAGGAAGTCCGCCAAAGCGAGAGTAGCCTGAATTCACGAACACCATTCCCTTAATCACGACAGCGCCCGGACCATCGATGGCGCCGCCCTTGGCTTTTACGCCGTTCACGGTCTGGAAGTCGCGAACTGTATCGTAGTCCCACAGCGGTGTTCCGTCTTCAGTTGAGTAGGCTCGTAGAATTCCGCCGAGCGTTCCCGAGAAGACCACCCCTGGCAACGACGTAAGCGCAGCGGATTGCGCCGGGCTGCATCCGGGCCGGGTTCCGCAGTCCGGCGGAGGAGCGAACCACAGCTTGCTGCCATCAGAAACCTTCAAGGCTGTCAGGCCGCCGCCAACCGCGGGATCCAGGATTCGAACGGATACGCCGCTCTCATTCGTCACTCGCTTTCCCGCGCCGTCCGAAACCGCGGCATACACGTTGCGGCCATCGAACGACATTCCCCACTGGACGCCGCCGGTCGCCCCACCTCTTCCCACGCGCGTCTGCCACACGATCTCACCTTTCTTGTCGGGGTCGAAGGCGTACACCATGGCGGACTTCTGTCCGCCCAGAATCAGATCGCGTCCTTCCGGGGTCTTCGCGAGGATCGGAGCCGCGCCGAAATCGACGTCCGGGCCTCTCTCAGAAGGCGACACATCGTTGGCGGTGGTTTGCGATGACCAGACCATCTTTCCGCCCGCGGGATCAATCGCGACTAACGCGTCGCTGGTGAGAGTTGCCGGCGCGGAAAAATTGTCGCCGGTGGTGACGTAGATCAGATTTCGCTTCTCGTCGTAAATGGGCGTGGACCAGATGCTCGCCCCGGATGGCCCCCACTTGGCTTTTCCCGATGCGGTCTTGCCCTGCTCCGTAGGTTCGGGGACCATGTAGCTCTTCCAAACCTGTTCGCCGTCGCGGATGCGCAGTGCGACCAGGCTGCCTCGGAAGGTGCAGCATACATAGTCGGCACCGGACGAGCGCGTCTCTTCCCAGGATGCCACCGGGACGTACGCGATTCCGTTGCGAACCAGCCCCGCGCCCGTGAGCCGCGCGGTATCGTGATCTTCAATTCTCTTGCTCCAGAGGAGTTTCCCGGTCTCGGCTTCGAGAGCGTAATACCAGCCAATTTGATCGCCGAATAAGAGTGCATGGCGGCTGCCGTTGGGAACCACGATCATGGCGGAACGAACCGGCCCGTGCGCCTCGAAGGTCCACTGGACGCAGCCGCTTTCTGCGCGCAGAGCGTGGACTGTGCCGCGGGCGCTGCCCACGAAAATCTGGCCGTCGAAGAACGCGGGAGCGGCGAATGCATTCACATCGCCCTCGTAACCGAAAGCCCACTTCAATTTCAGCTTCCGCACCTGGTCGATACTCAGCCCGGCAGCATCGGCAGGCTGGAAGCGGGCGTTATCGCCCTTCGGACTCCAGCCGTTCCAGATGAACTTGGATTTGTCGTTAATTGCAACCGTGCGGTCCTTGCAGAAAGCTTCCGGGGCCAGAGCTGTCTCGGCGCCTTCGGTGCCCAGAAAACTCGCGACCGCCTCCCGATCCTGACGAGTTAACTGATAGGCGACCTGCATCATCACGCCGAAATCCAGCACCTTGAGGATTCGCGTGGCCGGAATTTTCTTCAGCGAATCGCGAGGAGGGATGCGCGGATTGGCCTGATCGTGGCAGGCTGCGCAGCGTTTCGCGTAAACTTCTTCCCCGGTTGCAGCCGCTAGCGCCGCGGGCGTAGGAAGTAAAACCAGCGCCACCCAGATGCCAATCAATCCACCAACGCAGGATGCAGCGCGAAGCCGAAGCATGGTGGTCAATTTATCACAGGCAATCCAGTGATCACAGGCAAGCGGGCCAAGGGCACTATTAGACGGCTTCGCAGAAGCGTATACTCCTTTTGAGGGAATCTATGCCCCACCGCAAGCACGTCGCAACATTTGCTGTCGCGCTTCTCTCGGCCGCCGCGCTCCCGGCCCAAAATAAGACCGCGTGGAAGACGCCGCGGACGCCGGAAGGTCACCCCGATCTGCAAGGCTTCTGGTCCAACGCCACCCGCACTCCTGTAGAGCGGCCGGCTGAGTTTGCCGGTAAGGCTACCTTAACAGACGCGGAGGCCAAGGTCTGGGAGAAAAAAGACGCCCAAGCCTGGCAGGATCTGGACGGAACCTCGGACGGTCCGCTGCATGCGACCAAGGGGTCGACCGGTACCGGCGCTTATAACGTACTGTTTTATGACATGGGGAACGAACTGGCTCGAGTGGATGGTGTCAAGCGTACCTCGATGGTGGTCGATCCGCCAGACGGGAGAATACCGCCGCGCATACCGCAGCCAGGCAATCGCACACTGGCGGCACGGGCCGGAGGCACCAGCAGCGTGAAGGACCGGGGACTCTCGGAGCGCTGTCTCTTTGTTGGCATGGTCGGCCCTCCCATGCTGCCGACGCTTTACAACAATAACTACCAGATCGTTCAGACACCGGAAGCCGTGATGATTCTGTCCGAAGAAATCCACGATGCGCGCATCATCCGGATGAACGCCCGGCACATCTCGCCAGATATTCGGGTGTGGCTCGGCGACTCCATCGGTCGCTGGGAAGGCGATACGCTGGTGGTCGAAACGACAAATTTCACGGATCGAACTCGCTTTCGCGGTTCTTCGAAAGACCTGAAAGTAAACGAGCGATTTACCCGTGTTGACGCGAATAACATTTTGTACAAAGCAACCCTGGAAGACGCGTCCACGTGGAGCAAGCCATGGACCCTCGAATTGCCGTTTGCCGCGATCAAGGGGCCGATTTACGAGTACGCCTGTCACGAAGGCAACTACGCGATCGTTGATATTCTCGGGGGAGCCCGCAAGATCGAGGCTGAAGCCTCGGGTAAGAGTAAAGCCTAGATGGCAGAGCGACTCGCTCCGCGATCCGTGAAGTCAGCCCCGGCAGGTCTTTCTGGACCAGAAATCTGTGCAATCGTCAAGAACTCCGTGGCATGATAATGCGCATTATCGGCTCTAAATGAGCTGCCGGCGATCCAGCTTGTTGATCTGGTCGATGATCTTGGCGTACGCTCTCGCGACTGCCTCCAGTCCGGGCGCAGGAACGATCTCGGGCGTGTCCTGATCGGTGTGATAGAAGACCGCCGACTCGATCAGTTGAATCGCCGGCACATCGTGATCGCAGTGGCTCATATCACCGGTCGTGAACGGATCCATCACGTCGTAAATCGTTACGCCGAAACTCTTGTAGGCATTCAGCACGATGGACGCCAGCTTATCGCTCCCGTTCACAAACCAGCGGCGCGCGTCGATGTTGGTCGATTTCCTCAATTCGGGCTTCGTGCGGTCGTAGTAAGCCTGCGTGACCGAGACGTGCTCGCAATTGATCATCAGGGCGGTCTTGGCCAGAAAGGTAGCGCGATTGTCGTGCATCCACTGCGTCCCGGCCGATCCAGCGTGATGGCCGGCGGTGGTCACGAACTTCAGTGTCCGCCGGCGTTGCTCCTTCGGAATCTTGGAATAATGCTCTGCGAGCGCGAGCATCACCGCCATGCCCGATGCGTTGTCCAGCGCTCCTTCGAAGTAGCTGTCATGATGCGCCATGACGATGATGTCTTCGTCGGAGGTTCCCGGTAGGTGGCCCCATACGCTGGCATCTCGCAGACCGCGCCTCTCTTCGGTAGCCAGTTCGAGCTGGACTTTGACTGGCCCCTTCTCCATCAACTGTCTAAGCGAGTTGAAATCGTCGGTACCGATCGAGAAGGTTGGAATACCCCTCGCATTGCCGTTCATTGCCATCCTGAAGTTGCCAGGAATGGCGACATTTACCAGAGCGGCGGCCGCACCCTGTTCTGCGGCGCGCAGCATCGCGTTGTTGTACGTGGCGGAATTCGCCACGCTGCCCGGCATCGGCCAACTGTAGATCACCGCCAATTTTCCTTTGACGTCACGGCCGGCAAAGTCGGATTCATAGCCCAGGCCAACCCACACCGGTTCCAGTTCCGTGCGGCCTCGAGACGCAGCCGACCGCGGAGCGGGCATGATCGTGTCTAGCGCCAGCGATTTGCCGCTCCCACTCGCCTTGACGTCCCAGGAGACTGGGAACCATTGCGGAGGCAGATCAAAGTACTGGCGGTGGACCTCCTGGCAACCGAACTTTCGAAACCTCGCTTCCACCAGATCTTCGGTCTCTTCATCGCAAGCCGTGCCCGCGATTCGCCCATACCAGCGTTCGCCGCGCTCGTGATACTTGCGCGGGATGGCGGTAATTTCCCGGACACAATCCTTGATGTGCTCGCCCTGCAGCCGTCCATACGCGGCATCCTCGGGTGCGAGCGGCATTCGAATGTAGTTCGAGTCGAGGTCGACCGAGTGCGATTTCACGGGCGTTTTTCTCGCGAGTGTGTCGAAATGACCCGGCTCGCCGATCGCCGGTCTTGCGGCTTCCTGCTCCGCGGCTTCGACGGCTAAGGCGAAGCCGGGTAAAGCCGCCGTGGCTTGCATGAACTTGCGACGTGAAAACAGCATGGTCTCCTCCCTTTCTGCAAATTCTTACAAAGTATAAATGCGACTATACCGCTCCAACAAGGTGATGCTCCTTCATAGCATCGTCTTGGACGCTCGCCCGAACCGTTACATTTTTTGCTCGCTGTAGGTCATTGTCGGACGCCTAGGTTACGACGACGCGCACGCGACCGAGATTTTGCACTTGGGCGTAGGGCGAGACTGCGTCGCCCTGCCGGTTCGAGGTGACGCGCAGCGCCGGGAAGTACGTGCCTGGTTTGGAGAATGCGTACTTGGCCGTTACGGCCACGCGGCTGTGGGGCTTGATCTCGGACACTACTGGGTATTCACCCGCGCCTTCGAAATCCCACTCTGCCTTCACGATGACGCCAGATTTCGGAGGCGCCTCGGCAACCGCGCTGAACTCGACGGCTTGCCCCACTTTCACATCCGCGCGCACGCCGCCATTCGCTTCGACGCTCACCACCGGCTGCACGCCTTTGCGCTCGCGCGCGGTTGACTGCACGATCACCTGCCCATCGACGACCTGGTAAGCGGTGCTCTCCGGCGGGGCGACGCCCTTCTCGACCCAGGCGGCGAGGTCGCGCAGCGCTTGCTGCAACACGCCTTGGTGGCTGATGACGCGCGTCGTAACGACCGGACGCGTATCGTTCGGACCCGCGTTCTGCGTGGTGTGCATCGTGTTATCCACGTACCACAGCCGATACCGGTCGTCGAAATGCGGCCCCAGCACGGCCTTGACGCGCGTGCGATACCAGTCCGCGCTCCATGGATAGGCGGCCTCGTCCCACAATGCCTGCATCACGATGACCTTGCCATAGAACCGGCCGTTCTGCGTGGCGCCGCCGGATTGCACTTCCTGGCCAGGAAGCAGCGGGCGCTGCGGATAGAGCGGCTTGCCGTCCGGGCCCTTGTACTGGTTCCACACATAATATTCCGGAGCCGGAATCTGGTGACGGTGATAGGTCTGTGTGGCGAGATAGATGGAGTTATCGATCTGGATTTCATCGCCCGCCCGCAGCGTCGCCACCGCCTCGAAGTGGCCAGCACCGAAACCAATCATCACGAGATCACGTATCACGCCGGCAATATAGAGAATGTGCCCCTGCGCGCCCCCGCTTTTCACGATGATGGAGGCGCCCTGCAAATTCCCTTGCGGCAGGCCGGCAATCTTGAGCGCAGCCGGGAAATTGACGCCGCTTTGCGTCTGCGCGGCAGGCATGGTGAGCGGCAACCCCATCTTGCGCGCCTCGTCCGGCATCACCAGCGCGTCGATTTTCGTCCGGTGCTGAATGCGCGCCTTCTGCAGGGACTCAGGCGGATGGAAGCCTAGGTAACCGGGCTTGTTCCAGAAATCCTCGAAGTACGTTCGATCGCCATCGACGATGCGATCCACCAGCGTCGTGAACACCCCGGTATAGCCGAAGGCGATCTTCTGGAAATTAAACCAGGCACGTGGCGGAAAACCGAAGCGCGTCACCTCGAGCAGCGCCTCGCGTTCCTCCTCATTGAGGCCGGCATAGAGATCCCCGCTGCCACCGGGGTCCAGCGCATCGATGATCTGCGAAAATGGGACCTGCGCAAATTTCGGCCCCAGAATGCGCAACGCATGTGCCTGCACCGTGAAGAAGTAGGGGATGCTGACCGGCGTTCCGTGGACAAACGGGATGCCGCCATCCCACACACCGGCAATATTCTCGATGCAGCGGAGCGTTTTGAAGGCCCCGCCGCTGCCCCCGTAGACGTAGCCGTAGGGGCGGTGCTTGCCGTACATGTTTGCAGCGAGTTCGCGCGAATATTGCGCCACCGCCGCATTCGCTTCCGCGCTGCCGCCGAACATGTTCCGGCTCCCTTGATTGGATTCGACGAGATAGGCGCCGCTCGCCAGCGCGAACCCTACACCGCTGGCCTGATACATTGCCATGGGGGCCATGTTCTCGTTCCCCGAGACGGCCTGCAGCGGCTGGAAGAAACGTCCCTGATAGTGCTCCTTCGGCGGGAAATAGAACGAGAACAGCAACTCCGTGTTTTTGAAGCCTCCATGCACGTAGCGGTGGCGCCCGGGCGTATCGCGCCATTCGTCGACATCGACAAAAGGATCGCGATACATGCCTTTTCTCAACACCTGGCCTTTGTTAGCTGAAGTTTGATCGCCGGCAAACCCTGCGAGCGCGCCGGTCACCGCGGTGCTGGCCCGTACGAATGTGCGACGGTTGATGGCCATCTGCCCCCCAGACCGTTCTATGCCTGCGTGCCGCAAGCAGTGTACATCGTATAGTCATGGCATAACGCTGTCAAGGCCGAGGCTTGTCTCTGAATCTTCACTCACCATCCTCCACCCTTCGATCCTCCACCTGCCTCCCTTTTGCCCTCGACCTGAAAAATCCTGAGAAACGCGCTAGGATCTGTCAAAATCCAGATCAAATGCATACTCGGAATTTCGGATTCGTGGCGATGCTGCGTAGGTTAGCTGCCTGTTATCCATCATCGGAAAGCCGTGGGGCGGCGGCGCACCCCGCAAACGGTCTGCCAATGTCAAATCCTGGATCGTGGGCCGAAGCATCGGCAGGCTGTGTCCAATGCTTAATCACACATCGTTGAAGGTTCGTCTTCGGTAATAACAGCGGCTGCGCGGAGTGCCGGTCGGCAGCGTCGCGCCTGAAGGTTCAGCTCGGATGCTCGTTCCTGCCCTTACGAAGTTCAGTTCGCAGCGCGCGACATTAACCTATGGCGGATCCCGGCGGCCCGCCCGCGTAACAGAATCGTGCCGCGAAGAACCGCGACGGCGCGGAAAAAAACGAAAGCATGACAGCTTCGGCGAGCGATTAGCGCAAAGGAACTATAAAGCGGCTGGCGCGCCGTGAATTTGGCACTTCCAGTGCGTCCCGTTCGTAAAGCCCGGCTCTTAGGAACAAAAGGTATGTATTTGAAACCAAAGTTCGCACTTCTTCTGCTGTCTGCGCTGTTTATCCCCCTGGGGCGGCCCCAGACGATTTCGACCGTGGCCGGCAGCGGTACTCCAGGGATCGCCTCGGGTGACGGCGGGCCTGCCACCAGCGCGGTAATCGGCTTCCCTCAGGGCGTGGCGGTCGATGGCGCAGGGAATATCTTCATCGCTGATGGCCTCAACAACCGTGTCCGCAAAGTGGATACGGCCGGAATCATCAGCACGTATGCGGGCGGCAGTATCGGGTTCAACGTCAACGATGGCGGTCCGGCGACCAGCGGTGTGCTGGGCTTCATCGGCACGGCGCAGCATCAGGGAATCGCTCTCGATAAGTCCGGAAACCTGTATATCGCCGATCCGATGCACAATCGCATTCGGAAAGTAGACACCAACGGAATCATCACGACGGTCGCCGGAAATGGGACGCTGGGATTTTCAGGCGATGGCGGTCCGGCGACCAGCGCCCAGCTCACGAATCCATTCTCAGTGACGGTAGACAGCGCGGGCAATTTTTATATAGCCGATACGTTCAACGGCCGCGTGCGAAAGGTGGATACCAGCGGCACCATCACGACGGTCGCCGGCAGCGGGCTGGGTTTCGTGCTGAACGACGGCGGACCGGCGACGGGCACCCAATTCGAGCCGCTCGACCTCGCCGTGGACGGGTCGGGAAATCTGTATATCTCGGACATTGGCAATGGAAGAATCCGCAAGGTGTCCGGAGGCATCATTACGTCGCTGCTCACCTCGAACACCAACAATCAATGCCTCGCCTCTCCGCCCCCGGGAACCGGCGTCGGTGCACCGAATGGATTGGCCGTCGATTCAGCCGGTAACCTGTTCACGGCTGACGCCGCCGGCTGCGTCCACAAGGTGGACATTTCGGGGAACCTGACCCTCTACGCGGGCGGAGGGACCACGAATCCGGGCGACGGAGGGCCAGCGACCAGCGCAGTGCTCAACCAGCCTTCCGGCGTCGCGGCCGACAGCTCCGGGAATGTCTACGTTTCCGAGCAGGGCGGCAGCCGCATTCGCAAGATCGGCGCACCGACCGCGAATCCGCCCTCGATCAGCTCGGTACAGAACGCTTTCGGCGGCGGGACCACCATCTCGCCGAATATGTGGGTGGCGGTCAAGGGAACCAACCTCGCGCCGCCGGGCGACAGCCGGATCTGGCAGGCTCCCGATTTCGTCAATAATCAGCTGCCAACGAAGCTCGACAACATCAGCGTTACGGTGAACAACCAGAGCGCTTTCATTTACTACGTCAGCCCTACGCAATTGAACATTCTTACGCCTTACTACGCCTTGTCGGGAACGGTACCGGTGCAGGTGGCTATTAACGGCGTGGCCGGCAACGTCATGATGGTTCCGACTGCGAGTCTCGCGCCGTCGTTTTTCACCTTCGATGGCGCAAATGTCGTAGGTACTCACCTGGACGGAACTCTGCTGGGCCCCACGACCCTCTATCCCGGCCTGAGCACTCCCGCCAAGGTCGGGGAGACGGTGATTCTCTATGGCAACGGTTTCGGCAACGTGGCAACACCCAACGTCAACGGAGCCTTGACGCAATCGGGGGATTTGCCCGCAAAGCCGATCGTCGCGATCGGTGGAAGTCCTGCGTTGGTGACATTCGCGGGCCTGATCTCGCCAGGCTTGTTTCAATTCAACGTTACGATCCCGCCGGTGCCCGTGAGCGGAAACGAAGTGCTGGGGGCCCTCTATGGGGGACAGCAGACGCCAACCGGCGTGAAATTGGCGGTGCAACAATGATCAAACCGCCGGCACTACCGTCGTTCAGATTTATTGCACTGGACTCGGTCAGGTCACCTACCAACCACCGACTGGGTTTCCGCCACCGGCTCCACTTGCCTCGGTAACGATGACCACGCCGACAGTGAAGATTGAAGCAATTCAGCGGCCGTGTTGTTCTCCGGCCTTGCCTCCGGTACTGTCGGCCAATACGCGGTTAGCGTGTTAGCGCCCGGAACAACGCCGAAGGGTGCTGCCATCCCGATCGTGATCTCAATCGGAGGAGTAGTCTCGTACACGTTTACGATGGCCGTGCAATGATCCGTGCCGTCCAGGCCGATGACAAGTATTATCGGCAGTCCTCCGGGAAGCCGCTCTTCCCAGGGCAGTTCTCCGAATTGGCGACAAACGGTCAAAGCATCGCTACCGGATGGACGACCATACTTCTGGACTGCGTACGTCCGGTCATCGCTTCCCGAGTTTGTTGTTTGCTACTCCGCCTCGCGCCGGCAAACGACGCTTATTCGCGCGTGTTTTTGCGTTCATCTCGATCCGCAGTTTCCACGCGGTCCGCAGTGCACCTGTCAGTACCTCTTCGTTCGCCGCGGCGAGCCGAATATGAGTATGTCCCATCTTTCCCCACCCACCCGGAATGGGCAGGAAAACCCCGGGCGCCTCCTCCACGAACGCCGCCTGCTGCTCCAGCGTAAGCGTCAGGTTACCGTAGCCCTCCGCTTGCGAGGCCAGGGAGGCAAATCTCCTGCCCCCTACTCGAAAGGTTGGCAAACCCCCGTGGGAATCCTCTTCCACGCCCTCCAGGCTAAGCGCAATCCTCAGAAAATCTGCTGCGTTCATCGCGCGACTCCTAAACCTCAGAGCGTATCTCATCTGGTTGAATGGCGCGCCCGGCAAATACCCGCCGATTTGGGCCCGCGCTCCGGCTGTACCACGCGCCAGCCCGAAGTCGGACCTGGCGCCGTCAACGTGGACGTGTAACGCCAAAACTCGACGGTTTGACGGCGAGAATGCTAGTCGCTAAGGACGAGGCGCCTGCCGCGGATCATTATCGGCACTCCCGCGCGACGCGTGCCCTTATCGACATAATACTCAGGCGAACAGGCGGTTGATTACCTCTCCAGCGACAACTGTGGGACGTTCGGCGCGTCCGTTGTGCATATAGGTTACCTTCAAGTGGTCAAGACCAAGAGCGTACAGCATGGACGCGTGAATGTCATTGACGTGCGCGGGCGCTTCTTGTGCGTGCATCCCGATTTCGTCGGTCGAGCCGATGTACTGTCCCTTCTTCACGCCACCCCCGGCCATCCAGGTGGTGAAACCCCATGGATTGTGGTCGCGGCCGAGCCCCTTTTCATTGAACGGCGTGCGGCCGAACTCACCGCCCCAGACAACCAGCGTTTCGTCAAGAAGTCCGCGCGCTTTGAGATCCGTTAACAAGCCGGCGATCGGCTGGTCGGATGCCTTGCACCATTTGCTGTGATTCTCTTCGACGTTTTCATGCGCATCCCAGCCGCTGCCGGAACCCGAGTAAAGCTCGATGAAACGGACACCTCGCTCGACCAGCCTGCGCGCCAGGAGACAATTCGTGCCGAACGCTCGCGTCTCGTCTTCATCCAGCCCGTAGAGCTTCCGCGTTTCCTCGGACTCCTTGGATAGATCCACGGCTTCGGGAGCAGAACTCTGCATTTTGTACGCCAGCTCATACGAGCGAACCCGCGCGTCCAGCTCATCGTCTTCCTGCTTGTCCCGCGCCCAGATTTCGTTCAACCGCTTTAGCAAGCCGAGCTCGTTGCGTTGTTCGGTATCGGTCATTCCCGATGGACGCTTCAGATTCATGAGCGGAATATCGCCTTGCCGGAACTGCGTGCCTTGATAGGAAGCGGGAAGGAATCCGGCGCTCCACTGCTTGGCGCCTCCGATGGGATCTTTGTCGTCCAACATCACGACAAACGACGGGAGATTGCGATTCGCGCTGCCCAGTCCGTAATTCACCCAGGCTCCCAGCGACGGCCGCCCACTCAGGATCGAACCGCTATTCATCTCGGTGACGCCGCCCAGGTGATTGATGCCATCCGTCCAGCAGGAACGGATCACGGTCATTTCGTCGACGTGTTGTGCGATGTTCGGGTACCAGTCCGATACCCAGATGCCGCTCTGGCCGTACTGCTTGAAGCTGCGTTTCGACGGCATCATTCCGTTCTTCGACGTGCCCGGCATGGCCGTGAACTTCGGGCGCATCGATTCCGGTAGCGGCTGGCCTTGTAATTCGACCAGCTTCGGTTTCGGATCGAACAGGTCGATATGACTGGGCCCGCCTTCGATGAAGAGCCAGATGATGGATTTCGCTTTGGGCGTATGGTGCGGCTGCTTGGGTGCGAGCGGATCAGCGTTGGTCGCGCCGAGCGCATCCTCCTGCACCATTTGCGCCAGCGCGACCGCGGCCAGTCCGCTGCCGGCCTGCGTAAAAAATTGACGCCGCGTTTTCGTTCGGGGGTAATGACTCCAGTCCATAATCGTTCCTCGTCAGTTCACGTAAACGAATTCGTTTGAGTTGAGCAGCGCCTGGCACAGATCCACGAAAGCCGCCGCGCGAGCGCGATCCATGCCTTGCGGCAAGCGATCTGGCAGGACTACTTTTTCATTCTTTTCATTCTTAACAAGGCGCGTCGAAATTTCCGCTGCTTGTTGATTCAGAAAATCCAGAACCGCGCGACGCTCATCGTCGCTCGGATTGCGGCTGAAGATGATGTGGAACGCGCGTTCCACTTGTTGTTCGGGAGCCAAGCCGCCATCATTCAGCACGCGGCCGGCAAGCGCCCTTGACCAATCGCGCACCAGATCGTCATTCATCAACATCAGCGGCTGCGTCGGGCTGACAGTTGCATAACGGCGTGAGCAGCTCTCGTGCGTATCTGGAAAATCGAACGCTTCAAACATCGGATAGCGCAGATTGCGCTTCACGAAGACGTATACGCTGCGCCGATTGGCCTCAGTTGGGTCTTTCTCAGGCTTCCATGCGAGATACTTCGAGCCACGGCTGGTTCCATCGGGCAGGGGAGGAAAGACGCCTGGGCCACCCATCTTCAAGTTCAATTGACCGCCCGCGAGCAGCATAGAATCGCGGATCACTTCTCCCTCCAGCCGTCTTCGGTCGAATCTCCACAACAGCTTGTTTTCCGGATCGATTTTCGCGGCCTCTGGCTGATAGGCCGACGATTGTTGATACGTATCGGACAGCATGATCAGGCGGTGGATTTTCTTGATGCTCCAACCGCCTTCAACGAACGCGGTGGCCAAATAATCGAGCAACTCCGGGTTCGACGGCCGATCGCCCATGACGCCGAAATCGCTGGAGGTACCGACTATCCCGGTTCCAAAGTGATCCTGCCAGATCCGATTGATCATGACGCGCGCGGTGAGCGGATTCGCGGGATCAGCCAGCCAATTCGCCAACGCCGATCGGCGGCCAGTGGAGTTCATTCCATCGGGCGCAATGATTTTCGGGGGATTAGGATCAAGAATCGTCAGGAATCCGGGCTGCACTTCTTCGAGCGGCGCGTCCCAAACACCTTTCGAAAGCAGGAACGTCGGCGGAGCGGTGCGGCTCGCGTCGAGCATGCTTTCGGCAACGCCGGGTTCCTGAGGTTTCAGACGGTCGAATTTTGCGAGTTCCTTTTTCAGCGCCGCGTAACGCTCCTTCGTTTCTCCTCGCAGGGATTTTTCCAGTTCCGCATCCGATGGCAGGCGGCTTGCGCTGCGATAGTACATTTGCCACTGCATCGGCGAGCGTTGCGCGGCGGGCATGAAGACTGCGTCCTGCGCTTCTTTCGGGAACATACCAATCGCGTCTTGCGTTTTCTTCACGCGAACGGGCGCGAGGATCTCCTGCATTTGCGCCCGGATCTCGCGTGTTTGATTCTCCCAATCGGTACGCTGCCTGCGGTACGCGATCTCCTGGCCGCCCGTGAGGAGGATGGTCCGATCGTCATTGCGGATATTCGCGAAGAATGCCTGGAGCTTGTAGTAATCCGTCTGAAGAATCGGATCGAACTTGTGGTCGTGGCAACGGGCGCATCCGTAGGTCATGCCCATGAAGACGGCGCTGACGGTGTCGGTAATGTCGTTAAGGATCTCCTGCCGCATGATGATCGGATTGGCGAGATTGCTCTCATCCGGCCAGAGGCGGTCGAAGCCTGTCGCGATTCTCGCGGCCGCATCGTCGGGATACAGCTCGTCGCCGGCGATCTGCTCTTTAATGAAGCGGTCGTATGGCTTGTCCTCATTAAAGGATTGAATCACGTAGTCGCGATAGCGCCAGATGTTGGGCCGCGTTTCATCCGCTTTGAATCCGGCACTGTCTGCGTAACGTGCGAGATCGAGCCAATGCCGGCCCCACCGCTCGCCATACTGAGGCGATGCGAGCAGCCGGTCGACCACATGTTCGAACGCAGCGGGTGAATTGTCGGCAAGGAACGCTTGCGCGTCTTCGGGAGTCGGCGGCAGACCGATCAGATCAAAATAAGCGCGCCGGAGGAGAGTGATCTTATCGGCAGGCGGATTCGATTTCAGATTTTGCGCGCGCAGCTTGGAGAGTACAAATGCGTCGATCGGACTACGGACGCGGGCCACGCTCGGCACCGCTGGTCTCAGGACCTTCTGAAAGGCCCAGAATCGGCGTTGCTGTTCGGTGAAATTGTGCGCGGTGGAGACCGTTTCCGGGGTGCCGGTCGTTTCCCATGCGGCGCCGCTGTCGATCCAATTCTTAATGATGGCGATCTCGGTATCGGTCAGCGTTCCGCCCATGGGCATCTGGGGCTTTTCCTGACCGGTGATGTGGCGGTACAGTCTGCTGCCTGCTGCATTTCCCGGAACGATCGCCGGCCCGTGCTGCCCGCCGTTCAGTGCTGCATCCCGGCTACGCAGATCGAGATTTGCCATCGTGGCGGACTGCCCGTGGCACTGCCAGCAATTCCGCGAGAGAATCGGGGCGACGTCCTGGCTAAAAGAAACTCTCGTTGGGGTTTGCGCCCAAGCCGCAGTGCAGGCCAGCAAGGGGATCGCCGACCATGTTCGAAGCGCCATTTCAGCCTCCGCGCAATTAGTCTATCGTAATAAATATGTCCATGGGCGGCACTACGATAGCGGTGGTTGTATCCGCCGGAATTGGATTTGGCGCCACGGTAACTACTCTCGCTGGGACGGGCGTACCCGGCTTCTCCGACGCCCAGATGAACAATCCTTACGGCCTGGTGATCGGTCCCGATAGGGCGCTGTACTTCTGCGATCTCGATAATCAGCGAATCCGCCGGCTCGACCTGAAGACTAAGCGCCTCACCACAATCGCGGGCGACGGACAAAAGGGGTATCGAGGCGATGGCGGACAGGCTGTTAAGGCGTCGCTGAACATGCCTCACGAGCTGCGCTTCGATTCCAAAGGCGATTTGTACATCGCGGAACGTGATAATCACGTGATTCGTAAAGTCGACGGGAAGACTGGAATGATCTCAACGGTAGCGGGTACGGGCGCTGCGGGCTTTAATGGCGATGGTGGCCCCGGTATAAAGGCTCAGCTTCGCCAACCCCACAGTATTCTTTTCGATCGAAACGGCTCTCTCCTTATTTGCGATATTGGGAATCATCGTATCCGGCGTCTTCGGATCGACACCGGCATCATCGATACCTATGCCGGTACAGGAGAAGCGGCGCCTACGCCGGAGGGTTCGCCGGTGACCGGAACACCATTGCGGGGACCGCGCACACTCGCGCTGGCGGCAAATGGCGACTTGTATCTTGCACTTCGCGAAGGCAACGCGATCTACAGGATCGATGCGAAGACCGAAACATTGCACCGGGTGGCAGGCACGGGCGAGCAGGGCTACACGGGTGACGGCGGTCCGGCACTGAGCGCCAAACTTTCCGGACCCAAGGGACTCGCCCTTAGCCGCGACGCGCTTTACATCGCCGACACGGAGAGCCATACCGTCCGGCGCGTGGACCTGAAAACCGGGATCATTGCGACGGTACTCGGAACCGCCGTCCGCGGTGACGGTCATGAAACGGACCCGCACGGATGTAAGCTCTCTCGCCCGCATGGAGTATTCTTTGCCGACGGGGCGCTGTACGTTTCCGACAGTGAGGCACATCGCATCCTCGAGCTTCACTGATCGCCAGTGCCGCTGGATTTTCGTAGTTCCGGATTTGGGGTAGAGTCGAGCGATCAAAAAAAGTTGTGGAACGATGCCCGACAATCCGGTAACGAATGAACAGCTTTTTCGGTTGACAAGCTATCACGCGCGGCTCATCGCCGCAAGAGACGTCGCCAGAGTGGGAGTGGAGGTTCCACCCCCTCCATCAGCCACACGGATGAGCCGAAGGAGGTGCGCGCCGCGAGCAACGCCTTCCCGTCGCCTGAAGCGTACAGCCGGCCGGCGGCTAAAAACAGTTCGGCGTAGTCGAAACCGCTCGGAGGATAATCGCGGATCACCCGCTCGCTGCCGCGTTCAACGTCAATGGCGGACAATTGATAGTGGTCCCCCACCCGATTCAGCAGATACAGAATCGCGCCATCGCGCGACCAGCCGATCGAAGAAGTGAAAGCTCCAAATGGACGCTTGATCAAGGTCCGCTTCTGCGTGCCATCCGGCGAAACAATGCCGATTCCGTCATTGACGCCAAGTGTGATCCACTTGCCGTCGGGGGACCAAACGGCCGGAACCGCGCCAGTCTCGGCAATCACTACCGGCGCAGCCGGGTTCCCGACCCGCACCTTTTTTAACTGGGTTCCCGCTTGGTAAGCGATCCAAAATCCATCGGCAGACCAAGTTGGGGTTCTCGCAATCTCGCCGTCTGGAGTTACCGGAGTCGGGCGCCCTCCGGAAACCGGCGAAATCCACGCGCGCCGCCCTCCGATGTAGACGATCCGCTTGCCGTCGGGCGAGAACTCCGGCGAACGAAACTCGGCGCCTTGCCCACCGAGGTCGCGCGGCGCAACTAAGCGGCGCTCCCAGGAACCGTCGGCGCTGGAGACCCATATTCCCTGCTCGCCCCCGCGATCGCTCACGAAAACAAATTCGCCGCCGCTGCGCGACCATGCTCCAAAATTCTCTGTCCAATCGGTGGCCAAGAGATCTTTGGGCGCCGAGCCATCAATGGGAAACTGCACCAAGTCCCGGACGTCCACGATCTGTGAGTACAAGATCCGTCCATCGGGACCGACCGCGGGACTCGAAACCGCGACGTTGTCGGGTGTGAGCGGATAGGACGCATCGGACTCAGTATCCATAATCAGAAAACGCCCGGCGGAATCGCGAGATCCCGCGGCAACGATCAAGTGCCGGTTGTCGAGCAGCCAGTCCGCGCTCGAATCCAGGCCGTCCAGACGCACCTCTCCGTGAATCCGGCGGGCGGGGCCGCTGCCCGGAGGCCAGGGGAGGATCCACATCTGCGCATCCCCGGCGCGTCGAGTTCCGGCAGTAAGCGCCAGCAACTTCCTGCCGTCATGCGAGAAGCGTAAACGGATACGGCTGCTGGAGGGGAGCGGAAATCCACCGGGGATCGGCTGCGGCGGCGCGCCAGGCGGGGAGGAGAGATAGAGGGCGGCGGTTTCGCCACTGGCGCCCTTGGTCACCACTAGCGTCTGGCCGTCAGGCGTCACGGCTGCTCCGTCAATTGCAAAGAAGCTGCCCAGGTCCTTGAGCAGGAGTTGCGGCTCTCCTCCCGCGGTGCTGGCCGTCCAGACGCTGCGACCATTGCCGCCATCCGTGATGTAGACGCGAGACCCGTCGGGCGAGTAGAACGGTGTGCTGCTTAGGGAACCTCGAAAGATTGCGGCTGGTAGCGTCGCGTTCAAGCTCTGAATCATCACCTGGTCGACATCGTTATACGCGAAGCTCTTGCCATCCGGGGCCCAGCGCGGTACAGCATACTGGGCTGTGCGGGAGACAATCAGACGATGGTGCTGTTTACCGAGGTCGATGGGCGGCGCGACGAGGTATGCTCCTAAGATTACGCATCCAATCACCGCAGCGGCTGCGGCGGATGCGAATAGCCACCACCTGCGATGCTTCGGAGCGGCGGCGGAAGTTCCAGGAGTGGACTTCGTAATCGCGCTTCCGCTGAGCGCCTGGAGAGCAAACCCCAAGTCTTTTGCCGACTGGAACCGGTTGGCCGGGTTCTTCTCTAGACAATGCGCGACGATCTGCCGCAGCCCAGCGGGCACCGTCTCGGGAAGTTCCGGCGCTTCCTGCTTGAGGATCGCCGTCATGGTTTCCACCGAGGTCTCGCCGTGGAAGACGCGCTTGCCCGTCAGCAGCTCATGCAGAATTACGCCAAAGCTGAAGATGTCGCTGCGGTGATCGGTAACCAAGCCACGCACCTGCTCCGGACTCATATAGCCCGGCGTGCCCATCACGACTCCAGCCTCGGTACGCACCGTCACCGTTTGGTCTACTATAGCCGCGCTCTTGGCCTGAACCTTAGCTAAGCCGAAATCGAGGATCTTGGGCCGCCCATCGCGGGTGAGCAGAATGTTGTCCGGCTTCAGATCGCGATGGACGATTCCGGCCTCGTGCGCCGCCGCGAGTCCGCTCGCGATCTGCGTCGCGATTTCGATCGTTTTGCGCGGACCGAGTTCGCCTCCGTGCAGTGGTTCGCCATCCACCAGTTCGCTGACAATGTACCCTGAGCCCACGTCGTAGACCGCGACTATGTTCGGATGATTTAGCGCCGCGACGGCGCGCGCCTCCAGTTCGAAGCGCTGGCGGCGTGAGGTGTCGTTCGCCAACTCCGCCGGCAGGATCTTCAGCGCCACATCTCTCCCCAACCGGGTGTCGCGAGCGCGGTACACCTCGCCCATCCCTCCCGCGCCGATCTGAGAGACGATTTCGTACGGGCCGAGCTTGTCGCCGGGAGAGAGGGGCATTTTAGGGAATCAGTTCAGTTTAGCCGATCAGAAAGGGGTTAGATCCTGGACTACGGCGTATCCGGAAGTTATCGCCTGCGCCAGATATTACATATTGTCGGCGCCTAAAGTTTCACCGAAATCGATGCTGCCGATAATAGTTAATGACTTCCTAGAAAGCTGACGTGGGACCCATCACGGGTCAACCGTCGCATCCCGCACGGTACAATTGCTTTGACTCATGAGCCCACTCCTCGAACTCGATTGGGCCCGTAGGAAATTCTTCACCGGCGCGGACGACGGTTATCGCGCCAAAGACACCAAAGCCGGACCTGGGCGGCTATCAGAGGACAAACACCACCATGAAGCGTTCGCGCAAGGCCGAATGGATATTTTCGATCCTGGCAGTTGTCAGCACCGGACTCAGCGAGACCCCGCCCAAGCCAGCCTCCGTGCCGGAACTCAAGGCCAAATCTGAGCCGCTGAGCCTACCCTTGAGCTTTGAGGTTAACAAGGGCCAGACGGACCCAGCGGTGAAGTTTTTTTCCCGGGGCGATGGGTACGCCCTGTTCTTAACCCCAGATAGCGCGGTGTTCAAGCTCCGCTCGAGACAAGGGACTTCATCTTCCGCGGTGGTGCGGATGAAACTGGCCGGAGCCAATTCCCGCGCTAAGATCGGTGGCACGCAGCCGCTCCCCGGGACCGTGAACTATTTCATTGGCAACGATCCCAGTCAATGGACCAAAGGCGTGAGCACCTTCAGCCGGGTGAACGATCCGCAAATTTATCCGGGCATCGATCTGGTCTATTACGGAACGCAGCGGCAACTCGAATACGATTTCATCGTAGCTCCAGGCGCCGATCCCAATCAGATCGCGCTGGAGTTTTCGGGCGCCAGACCGATGCTCGGCTCCGACGGCGATTTGGTGCTGACGCTGGATGTCGCTGCGCTCACGTTCCGCAAACCGGTGGTCTATCAAACCGTCGCGGGCAAGAAGAGAATGATCGCGGGCAACTACAAATTGTCCGGCGACCGCGTTCAATTTGCGTTGGGCAAGTACGACCACAACCGCGCACTGGTGATCGATCCGCTCCTGAGCTATTTGACCTATCTGGGCGGGAGCAACTTCGATTCTATTGGCTACACCAGCTACTACGGGGGCTCCAACGCTTCCAATCCGACGCAAGGTATCGCTGTCGATTCATCGGGAAATGTGTATGTGGCCGGATATACGCAGTCCACTGATTTTCCGGTGCAAAACGCCATTCAGGCAGTGAATACCACGCAAGCGTCCACGGGCTTCGTAACCAAGTTGAACCCGGCAGGCTCGCAGCTGATCTATTCCACTTACATTGGCAGGGGGGTCCTCCATGA
>Ga0210400_10000278_pt1 | contig 60121 bp, 45 predicted proteins | sample IncBWH26MmetaG_FD_155456 | JGI IMG/M metagenome (GOLD analysis project Ga0210400, IMG submission 155456) | Forest soil microbial communities from Barre Woods Harvard Forest LTER site, Petersham, Massachusetts, United States - Inc-BW-H-26-M | ecosystem: Environmental > Terrestrial > Soil >...
GTTCGCGTCCGCGATTGAAGTAAATTGACGAAACAGCACCGAAGCCGGGCGTTCTTCGCCTGTCAAACTAGAATAGAGGGGAACCTCCGGCGAGAGTCATGGTCTGCTGTGATGTGCGAGAGGAGCGCAAGAAAATGAAGCCAGCACGAGCCGTCATTATGGCGTTATTGGTCTTGGCCGGGGTAATCGCCAAAGCGAAAGATAATCCCCCTCTCAAACTTGTGGAAACAATTCCGCTGCCCGGCCTCAAGGACGGCGACTTTGATCATTTCGCCTTCGATCTCGAGGGGCACCGCCTTTTCCTCACCGGAGAGGAAAATGACAAGGTCCTAATTTTCGACACCACCACGAATAAGCTCATTCACACGATCGAACAATCAAAAGCGCCCCACGCCATTCTTTATCGCGGTGACCTCAAGAAACTCTTCGTTGTCGAGGGGGACGCTTCAGCCGTCAAGGTATACGACGGCGACAGCTATAAGCCGGTCAGTGAGATTAAGGTTTCCATCGACGCGGATTCCATTGCTTACGATGCTGCTACGCATTACCTGTACGTTGTAAATGGCGGGAGGGAAGCTCATACGCCGTTTTCGTTGATCAGCGTCATTGATACGAACAATTCGAAGAAGTTGCGCGATATCAAGATCGATTCGAATCACGTCGAAGCGATCGTGCTGGAAAAGTCGGGGCCGCGCATGTTCATGAATATAACGGGCGAGAACGCGGTGGGCGTGATGGACCGCAATAAGTCCGCGCTGGAGGCCACTTGGCCGCTCCCGGCAGGGGACAAGCTGAATGTGGCGATGGCGCTTGACGAAGCGGATCATCGGCTGTTCGTAGTGACGCGGAATCCCGGCAAATTAATTGCGCTGAATTCAGATACAGGCAAGGTGGTAACTAGTGTTCCGACGGTCGGCATGGTCGACGACATGGCTTTTGACGCCAAGCAAAAGCGCATTTATGTTGCGGGTGATCAATTCGTGGATGTGTTCTACCAGAAAGACGCCGACCACTACGATCGGCTCGGGAGAATTCCTGGCAGCTTCCGCGCAAAGACGGGTATTTTCGTGCCGGAGCTGAATCGCTACTATCTGGCAGTGCCGCATCACGAAAATCACGAGGCCGAAGTCAGAGTCTACGACGTGCAGCCCTGATGTAAGGGCGAATTTTTGCGGCGGTGCCAGTTCGGGGTCGGTAAATCGTCAGCATCTCTCGGTGAAAAAATGCTAAGGCGGGATTTCGGCAAGGCCTCTCTAGGCATGATGGCTTCGAGTGTGGTTCCAGCATCGGTGAAGGGCGCAGGAACCGCATGCGGCGCTGAGTTTCCCAAGACGAATGGCCTGACCGAGTATGTCGGACGATTCGTTGCGACGACGACGTTCGAGGAGATTCCAGAACAGGTAATCGAGCTCGGCAAAAAATCGATCCTGGACGGTCTGGGATTGGCTCTAGCTGGCTCGCGCGCGGAGAGCGGTCCAATTTCACGCCAATATGCCGAGCAGGTCGGCGCGAGCAATGGAAAAGCCACCATCATAGGTTCCGCACAAAGGACTTCTCCGCGTTTCGCGGCATTGGTGAACGGTATTTCGATTCATGCCGACGATTTCGACGATACCCAACTCGCAGCGGCAAAGGACCGTGTGTATGGCCTACTCATGCATCCCACCGTTCCAGTGTTGCCCGCGATCTTTGCCCTGGCAGAGCAACGCGCCGTTACCGGCAAGGAGTGGATGGTGGCGTATCACGTAGGGGCTGAGGTGGAATGCAAGATCGCAGAAGCCATCGCACCGCGCCACTATCAAGACGGATTTCACACCACGGGCACCTGCGGTCCGTTCGGGTCCGCGGCGGCTTGCGCCAAGCTGCTCAAATTCGATCTTTCAAAAACGCTGAACGCTTTTGGCTTGGCCGCCAGCCACTCTGGAGGGCTGCGCGAAAACTTCGGCACAATGACCAAGCCGTTTCAAGCTGGTCACGCCGCGGAAAGCGGCTTGGTTTCCGCCGAGCTAGTGGCCCTAGGATGGACCGCCGCGCAGCAAATCCTGGAGGCGGATCGAGGCTTCTTCCACGCGCTCGGCGGTTCTTACGACCCATCCGCGATCATGGATCGGCTGGGAAAGCCGTGGACCTTTGCCTCGCCCGGCGTTTCCTTGAAGCCTTATCCTTCCGGCTCGCTCACGCACCCTGCGATGACCGAACTCGCGCGATTGATCAAAGCACATCAGATCCAGGCGACGCAGGTAGAAAAGGTCGACGTCGGCGCGAACCACAACATGACCACGACGCTTCTCCACCACCAACCAAAGACCGGGCTCGAAGCAAAATTCAGCATGGAATTTTGTATGGCGATTCTTCTGCTCGATGGCAAAGCGGGCTTGAGCCAATTTTCCAACAAAGTGGTGCAGCGTCCGGATGTCCAGGAGATGATACGCAGAATTGATTTCTACGTTGATCCGGAAGCCGAAAGCGCCGGATACGATAAGATGACCTCGATCCTGAAAATTCACCTAAAGGACGGCAGGGTGATCACCGGCAGGGCCGAGTTTGGCAAGGGCAGTCCGGCGAACCCCATGAGCTTTGACGAGGCCGCAATGAAATTCCGCGGATGCGCCGAATTTGCCGAATGGCCCAAGGCAAAGGTCAAAGAAATAATTACATTCACAAGGACTTTGGAGGCTGTGCCCAACATGTCCGCTCTCTCGCCGCTGCTCTCAGCGGAAGCAAGTTGAATAGGAACTGATGAAAACCTTTAACATCGCGGTGATCGCCGGAGACGGCATCGGAAAAGAAGTGGTTCCGGAAGGCATCCGTGTGCTGGAAGCAGCGGGGCAATGTTTCGATTTTCGCATGCATTGGCACGCCTTTGACTGGAGCTGCGAGAGGTACGTGCAGACCGGCAAAATGATGCCGGACGATGGTCTGGCGCAATTGAGGCCGTTCGACGCCATTTTCCTTGGCGCGGTTGGCCACCCGAGCGTTCCCGATCATGTCTCGCTTTGGGGACTTCTGATCCCCATACGGCGAACTTTCCGCCAATACGTCAATCTTCGCCCGGTCCGGCTTTTCGACGGAATCGAATCGCCGTTGAAGAACTGGAAGCCCGGTCAAATCGATTTCACGATCGTTCGCGAGAACAATGAGGGGGAATACTCAAATATAGGCGGACGTCTCTATGAAGGCACCGACGACGAGATAGCCGTCCAGCAAACTGTGTTCACGCGGCGCGGCGTGAATCGCGTACTCGGTTTCGCTTTCGAATTGGCTCGCAAACGAAACAAGCATCTGACCTCGGCCACCAAATCCAACGGCATCATTCACACCATGCCCTTTTGGGACGAGTGCTTTCATGCCCTCGGGGCGAAGTACCCGGACATCCGCACGGACCAGTATCACATCGACATCCTCACAGCTCACTTCGTGCGTCATCCCGATTGGTTTGATGTTGTCGTGGGCTCCAATCTTTTCGGAGACATCCTCTCGGACCTCGGCCCCGCTGTTGTTGGCTCCATCGGCATCGCTCCTTCGGCAAATCTTAATCCGGAGAATGAATACCCTTCGATGTTTGAGCCGGTTCACGGCTCGGCCCCGGATATCGCAGGGAAAGGCATCGCCAATCCCATCGGGCAGATTTGGTCCGGCGCTATGATGCTGCAGCATCTCGGTATCCCTGAAGCGGCCAATGCCGTCGAGAAAGCTATTGCGGCGGTTCTGGCCCAAGCAAAGGTTCGCACCCCGGATATCGGGGGAAACGCTGGCACGCGGGACTTAGGCGAAGCGATAGCAAGTCAGGTGAGCAGAGCGTAACGCGACTTTCGTGCACGTCAGCAAGAACATGGAGCAAATCCTGAGCTGGAGTGCCCATTTACATGAAAGCTAAACGCCCTGACTCGGTCGCAGCGGATTTGCCGGACATCAGTCGACGCAGTCTTCTCGAATTGGCGGGCTTGGCCATCGCAACAGCTGCCTTTCCTTCCGGGACAGCAAGCGCTCCGCCGACGGCCGGTCAATCCGCCAATCAATCCAAAGGTCCTCAGGCCGTTGGCTCCGTCATGGATGCCCTCAGTACGTATATGGACGAGGCCGCCAAGCATCCGCTTCCAGATGAGGTGACGGAGAAAGCAAAGCATCACATCCTGGACACTCTTGCAGCGATGATTTCCGGGTCTAATTTGCTTCCCGGCCAGCGTGCCATTCAATTCGCTCACGCGTATGGCGGCAAGGAAGTTTCCACCGTGGTCGCCTCAAATGTCTCGTGCGGGCCCATCGAGGCCGCGCTTGCCAATGGGGTTCTGGCCCACGCGGACGAGACGGACGATTCCCACTCGCCTTCTCAGTCGCACCCGGGTTGTGCCGTTGTGCCCGCCGCTCTGGCCGCCGGCGAGCAATTTGGCATCGGCGGGACACATTTTATTCGCGCCGTGGTACTCGGCTATGACATTGGCCCTCGCGTCACCATGACTCTCGGCGGACAACAATTCGAAGCCGAAAGCCATTGGAGTACACACAGCATCTCGCCACTCTTTGGAGCCGCCGCTGCTGCCAGTTGCGCTGCCAGCTTGAACGCCCAGCAAATGCGATGGATGCTGGGTTACACGGCGCAGCAGTCGGCCGGGCTTGGCGCATGGAATCGCGATACGGAGCACATCCAAAAGGCCTTCCTTTTTGGAGGCATGACCGCGCGGAGCGGCGTTACCTCCGCCTTACTCGTGCAGTCGGGTTGGACCGGTGTCGACGATATCTTTTCTGGGAAAGATAATTTCTTTCAAGCCTACAACCCGCATGCTGATCCTTCCGGCCTGATCGATAAACTCGGCGAGCGCTACGAAGTTGTGCGCACGAACATTAAGAAGTGGCCGGTGGGCTCGCCTATCCAGGCTGCTCTCGACGCCCTCGAAATCCTTCGCAAGCAGCACCGTTTTAACGCGGATCAGGTGCAGCAGATGACGGTCCGGCTGGCAACCGACGAAGCTGCGATCGTCAACAATCGCGAAATTCCAGACATCTGCGTGCAGCACATGCTGGCGGTCGCACTGTTGGATAAAACCGTGACCTTCGCTTCCGCTCACGACCCAACGCGGATGAAAGACTCTGCAGTGTTGCTCGAACGCGCCAAGATCAAGCTTGTGCCCGATGAAGAGCTGGAACATCTCATGCCCCTGCGCGTAGCCGTCCTGGAGATTACCTTGGCGGACGGCACACATCTTACCCGGCGCGTCGACAATGTTCGCGGCACTCCCGAAAACCCGATGACCCGCGACGAGATAATTGCCAAGGCCCGCGACTTGATCACTCCCGTCCTCGGTTCGGCGAAGTGCACGGCCCTCATCGGGAAAATATTTGATCTCGAAAGCGTGACGGACATTCGCGAGCTTCGGCCTTTGCTGCAACTTTCATGACCGCACACACTGGCAGTCAACGGGTGAAATCGTGAGAATCGTCGACGTCCGCGAGACCGTCGTACCCATCAAATCGCAGATTCGCAATGCCTTCATCGATTTCAGCCAGATGACCGTCAGCGTCCTCGCACTGATCACCAATGTGGTTCGCGACGGCAAGCCCGTCGTTGGTTTCGGCTTTAATTCCAATGGCCGTTACGCGCCCAGCGGCCTTTTGCGCGATCGTTTTATCCCGCGTCTGAAGGCTGCGGACTCGCGAGCGCTGCTCAATGATGCCGGAGACAATCTCGAACCCGCTCGCGTTTGGGATGCGCTTATGCGCAACGAGAAGCCTGGCGGCCACGGCGAGCGTTCCGTCGCAGTCGGCGTTCTGGACATGGCGGTGTGGGACGCCGTCGCGAAGACTGCCGGAGTTCCACTCTATCGGTTCCTCGCCGACCGCTACTGTGGTGGCGCGGTCGACGCGAAGGTCTTCGTTTACGCCGCCGGCGGCTACTACTACCCAGGGAAAGATTTGACCGCCCTTCAGAATGAAATGACCAGCTATCTCGATCTCGGCTATTCCGTCGTGAAGATGAAAATCGGTGGTGCCCCGCTTTCCGACGATCTACGCCGCATCGAAGCTGTGCTGAAGATTTTGAAAACGCCCGATCAACTCGCCGTGGATGCGAACGGCCGTTTCGATCTCGATACAGCCATTGCCTATGCCGAGGCTCTGGCCCCGTACGGACTGCGTTGGTACGAAGAAGCGGGCGACCCTCTCGATTACGATCTGCAAGCGAAACTCGTGCCTCGGTACCCAGGACCGATGGCCACTGGCGAGAACCTGTTCTCCGTCCAAGATGCTCGCAATCTCATCCGCTACGCGGGCCTGCGCCCAGATCGCGACGTTCTGCAATTTGATTGCGCGCTCAGCTACGGCTTGGTTGAGTATCTGCGTATTCTCGACATGCTAAAAGAGCATGGCTGGTCGCCCAGGCGCTGCATTCCCCATGGCGGGCACCAAATGTCGCTCAACATCGCGGCCGGATTAGGACTCGGAGGCAACGAATCCTACCCAGGAATCTTCCAGCCGTTCGGCGGATTCGCGGACGGCATTCCGGTGGAGGATAGCTATGTGCGGCTTCCGGAGATTCCGGGCATCGGCTTTGAAGCTAAAAATGAATTGTTCGGGGTGATGAAAGCGTTGGCGGAGGCCTAGCTCTTATCCGCACGACGGAAGTAGTCGCGATTAATGGAAATTAACGTTGATTTCAGGTGTCCGAGGCAATTCTTGACTTAACTTCGTCGCACTCACGTTTCGGTGCTGCGCCGCAGAACGAAGGGTCAAGCACTATGCAGATAGGACAAAAATGAGCCACGCAGAAGAGCACCACGAAACGATAGGTCGCGCACAGGTGACTCGCCGCCACTGGATCAAGCTGAGCGGCATGTCAACTGTCATCGCGGCGCTGCCGTCTGGATTCGCGAAAGCTGCTTCCTCTCTCCGGCTTGATGAAGCACAAGGCGTTAGCCCGATCATGCAGCAGCTTAGCGCGTACATGAGCGCGGCCAGCACTCGCGCACTGCCCGATGAGGTGGTCGAGAAGGCCAAGCAACATATCCTCGATACGTTCGCCGCGATGATTTCGGGTTCGGAGTTGCCTCCCGGTCGCGCAGCACTTGAGTTCGCGCGCAGTTATGGTGGTAAAGAGGTCGCCACGGTCGTGGCGTCCAACATCGTCTGCGGACCGATCGAGGCTGCCTTCGCGAATGGCGTGCTCGCTCATTCCGACGAAACCGACGACTCGCATGGCCCATCCCGCTCGCATCCCGGCGTCTCCGTTGTTCCCGCCGCTTTTGCCGCTGGCGAACAGTTTGCAATTACGGGAGCGCACTTCCTTCGCGCGGTCACTCTTGGGTATGACGTCGGCACGCGTATGACCATGAGCATGGGTGGTCCCGCCTACCAGGCCGCCACTCATCGCAGCACGCACGGTACCGTTGCCGCCTTCGGCGCGGGAGCGGCCGCCGGTTGTGCCGCCAGCCTAAGCGCGGAACGAATGCGGCTGCTGCTGGACTATACGGGACAGCAAACATCCGGAATCGGCGCCTGGTCTCGTGATGCAGAACACATGGAGAAGGCATTTCTCTTTGGCGGGAAACCGGCGGCAGGGGCAGTCATGGCCGCTACCCTGATTCAATCTGGCTGGACCGGGGTGAACGATATTTTTTCCGGTCCTGACAATTTCTTTGAGGCTCTCGCTCCCCGCGAGAACGGCGCCATCAAGGCCGATCCAACGGCGCTGGTCGATAAGCTCGGCGAGCGTTACGAGATCACCCGCACAAATATCAAGAAGTGGACGGTAGGTTCGCCGATTCAGGCTCCGCTCGACGCCCTTGTCGGCTTCTTCAAGCAGCGCTCGTTCTCTGCGGACGACGTCAGCAAAGTAGTCGTCCGCATCGCAAGCGACGAGGCCAATACTGTCAGCAATCGCGACATGCCGGACATCTGCATGCAGCATATGGTCGCGATCATGCTCCTCGACAAGACTGTTACCTTCCGTACGGTCCATGATAAGGCGCGCATGAAGGATCCCGCCGTGCTCCGTCAACGCTCCAAGGTGGACGTCGTCGCTGATCCGCGCATTGACGCGCGGCGTCCGCGACGCGAAGCCATCGTAGAGCTAACCCTCACCGATGGAACCCAGCTCAGCGAATGGGTTCGCGATGTTCGTGGCACCGCGGAAAATCCCATGACCCGCGAGGAGGTCGTCGATAAAGCTCGCGACCTCATCACCCCGGTTCTCGGAGCCGCGGAGACCTCGACCCTGATCAGCAAATTGCTCGCTTTGGAGACTCTGCGCGATGTCCGCGAACTTCGGGCATCGCTTCAAAGGAGCTAATGCAATCGATGCTCGCCTCGACCGCGGCCGCGCCAGAGAAGACTTCCCCTCCCCACAAGAAGCCTTTCTACACGGGGCTCTCGTTCCAAGTGCTGCTCGGCGTCGCCATTGCCATCATCCTGGGCTATATCAGTCCCGCTACGGCCATCGCCATGAAGCCGCTCGGCGATACGTTCATCCGCATGATCACCATGATCATTACGCTGGTGATTTTCTGCACCTTGGTCACCGGGATCGCCGGCATGGACAACATGAAAAAAGTTGGCCGGGTAGGCGGCAAAGCCCTCCTCTATTTCGAAGTCGTCTCTACGCTCGCGCTGCTCATCGGGCTCATCGTGGGGAATGTCGTGCATCCGGGCAGCGGTTTTAATATCAATCCAGCCACGTTGGACGGCAGAACGGTGGCCGAATACGCCGGGCAAGCCAAAGCGCAAAGTGTGACGGAATTCCTTGTCCACATCATTCCGAATACTGTTGTTGACGCCTTCACGCGGGGAGATATCCTCCAGGTGTTGTTTGTTTCCCTTCTGTTCGGTTTCGCTTTGTCGCTGGCGGGCCCGCGCTGCAAGCCGCCCGTCGACCTCTTGGACGCCTTGACCCGCGTCGTTTTTGGAGTGGTTGCCATCTTGATGCGCTTCGCTCCCATTGGAGCGTTCGGTGCGATGGCCTTCACCATCGGCAAATACGGTCTGTCCTCCTTAGGCCCTCTCATCAAGCTGATGGCCACGCTCTACATCACGTCGATACTTTTCGTGGTCCTTATCCTGGGAGGCATCGCGCGCCTCGCGGGCTTCGGAATCCTGCGCTTCCTCTGGTTTCTTCGGGAAGAAATTCTCCTCGTGCTGGCCACCAGCTCTTCGGAACCTGCGCTGCCGAATCTCATGGCCAAGCTCGAAAAGCTCGGATGCTCCAAAGCACTCGTCGGACTGGTTGTCCCAACGGGGTACACTTTCAATGCCGACGGCACGAGCCTGTACATGACACTTGCTGCATTATTTGTGGCTCAGGCGACCAACACGCATTTGACCCTCACCCAACAATTCACAATCCTGGGCGTCGCTGTGCTCACTTCCAAAGGCGCAAGTGGCGTGCAGGGAGCGGCCTTTATCGCACTCGTGGCCACGATGATGGTCATCCCGACCATACCCGTCGCCGGAATGGCGCTGATTCTCGGCATCGATCGCTTCCTCAGCATGTGCCGCGCGGCGGTCAACATGGTGGGCAACGCGGTTGCCACCCTCGTCGTGGCCCGCTGGGAAAAGGAGCTAGATGGCCGCACCCTGCAAAAGAATTTGGCGGAGAAAGAAAGTGGAGGACGCTAGTTTCAGGTCGCTATTCCCCTTCGGCTTAGCTTCGGCAAGTTCTGATTAAATCGGTCACTCGGCTGTTAACGAAGGGTTTCGAGTTCGAGTCTAGGACCGGGGAGCTAACTTCGACGCTGTAGACTCGACACTCCACGCGGGCCACAGCTTCTTAACTGAAACTCGACACCCAAATCCGTGGGCGAGCTTGGTGGGTTCGTTTTGCAAATTCGAATTCTCCGTGGCGTTAGGGCCTCCGACGCTCGGCTGAGCGCAATGCTACACAGAGACGCCCCTTCCTCATCGCGCCATCTCCGGCAAGCTGCGCGCCAGTCCCTGCCGGCCGCGGTGTCCGCACGCTGAGAAGCTACTGCTCTTCCGCAACCTTGGCGGCAGGCACGACCGATTCTGGAACAGCTGAAGGAGCGGAGCCGTCGCGTACCTTCCGTGCGGCTTGGACGCGATCGAGCTCTTCGATGGCGCGGAACAGTGCGCGGTTGGTCGAAGTCGTGTAGCGCCCGACGCGATCAACCGCCGCGCCGAAGAATGCATAGCGGCGGGAAAGCTCCTCCTGCTCGAAACCCAGAATGCGGGCATAGCGCGCGTTCTCGACCACGATTTTCTCGACTAGCATCTCCTCGAGCCTGCCGATTGGTTGATAGTATTCCCGCATGTCCGCAGCCAGAGTTTCCAGTTCTGCAACCGTCTCAGGCGAGGCGCCGTTCACGAGTTGCTTGAAGAAAATGCCATGCTTAATGGCGTTTTGGCTGCTCTTAGCCTTGCCTTCAGCGGTTTTCGGTCCCGTCGAGAGTTGGGCGTTCCGCCGATTCGCTTCGATTTTTCGGGGCGAGGTGGACGTCGAGGGCTGACCGTCCGCAGCAAGCTCGCGTTCAGAGCCGAGCGCCCCCTCTGTTTGTGTTTGTTCCGTTTCCATTTGCTGTCTCCATTTTTAGATATCGCCCCGCAGTGTCGCCAGGAGTGTGCGTCCTGGGACAACCACTTGGGTCACGACTTATATAGGTCGGGGAAGTTCGAATTCCGCCTGCGCATTATCGATTCGCCGTTTGTTCGCCAGCAATTCTGGTTGGCTGGTCCGCCTGACCTGTGATTTGGAACGGGGCTGTCTACGCTCAGCCCTCCCGTTTACTTGCATGTCACTTTTTCTTGTTCTGCTTGCGCAATTCAGACATCATGAAAAAGCCGATCTGTCCAATAGGGAGAGCCGACTCGTCGGATTTGTTGATGAGGTCCTCCAGTTGTCGAACGAATTGCCGAAGGCTCTTCACACGGGACCAAAGCACGAGCATTCCTTTTGCATACTCTCGAATCTCTTGGGCTTCCCAACGGCACTCGATGTCTGTGAATATTTTCAAAAGGGCTACCACAGCCTTCACATCGCTCTCTTTAATCGCTTGTGTCGCACGCTTTTTCCTAGCCATACTTCAGTTACTCCTGCCCTTAAAGGGAATTAGATTTGGGGACCCCCAATAGGGGTGGTATGCGCCCCAATTCGCGGTCTCTTGTAGACAATACTGAGGTCCCAAGATTTTCATGGATTGTCTTGTAGAAAATTTCATTCCGATACGGATGGCGCCAGGCTAATGAGCATATCTCCAATGTCTGGGGATGCTCGGCGCCCCAAGGCTAATCAATTAGGCGCGCCGAATTGGAGGTTCTCGAGTGTTCAGCTGAACTGAAGGCTCAGTGCGTTCGGGTGAATCTTCGGTGTGAATAAAACAGCGACTTATGTCAACACGGGCGTAGCGAGCCGGATACTCTGTCAGGAGGCAATCTTCGAGCATTTGAACATCGACCCGGTCTGCCGAGTCGTGAGTGCGTCTCTGACATGTGTGCTGACAAGATCGCAAAGGCAGGTACCGCGCGGTTTCCCTGTCCAGGCGCCAACTCATCCGATTACCCGACTTTCTCCCTTGGTGCCAGCGGCAGTAAGACCTTAACAATTCGCTCCGCGGCTCTACCTTCCCAAAGCGGGGGAATACAGCCGGCCTTTCGGCTGCCGGAGAGAACGTCGTCTCCTCCTGGATCCCATCCGAATCAGTTAGGACCAGAGTGGCTCTACCCAGAAGGCACAGAAAATCGAGATATCCAAGGGGAGGAATAACACGGAGTTGCGGATGGAGAGCGATGCGCGTCTGAGCGAGCTTTTGTTGAAGTACGAGGTTCGACTCCTCCGGGGAAGGGTGGACCAGCGCCTTTCACGGCGCACTCCGGTTTGCGCGTTAATCAGCCTGAGTAAACCAGGCATAGTCGGCCAGGGCAAGCAGAGTTCGCTGGGAAGAGGGAGACAAGAAATGAAGAACCCCGCCCGGGATGGGCAGGATTTTGAGGTTGAGGCTTTTGAGCGACCAGTTAAGCGGTCAGAAGACGACGGCCAGAGAGCGCAGCCAAGGCCAGCAAACCAGCGCCGAGCAGCATCAAGGAACTCGGTTCTGGAACGGCCAAGCCGGACTCGGTGAAAGGGGTAAAGTAATTCGTGCCGCCTTGAGATACGCCGAAGGCGTCGACGAAGGTGCCTACCGGGACAGCGCTGGTGACAGTGAAACTGCCCTTAGCGTTAAGATCCGCGCCGACCAGGGTGACTTCGTAGATTCCATAAACGCCTGCGGTGATGCCATTGATGGCGCCGTTCGCGAGATTAAGGTTGGTAAGGTTATTGGATTGGTTGTTCTGGACGCTTAAACCCGCGCAGGAATATACGTCCAAACCGGCGGATGTGTTCTTGCAACTGGGTGAGGTTGCCAAGTCTCCGGCGAGGAATGGGGCTGAAAAAGTGCCTATGCTCGCGCTTAGGGAAGACAGCCAAGCCGGTGGAGTGGTTGAAGTCAGACCGGGGATCGAGAACAGCAATATAACGTCGTTAATCTGGGTAGCGCTGTTGTCGACCTGAAGCACGTTGAATGTCCCGCCTGTGATCTGATTAGGATCACCCGCTCCTCCATTAATCTGGAGGTTAGACGGAACACCGTCAGCCCAGACCGACGTACTGCCGGCCAGAGCTAAAACCAAAAGGCCCATGATCGGTAATAGTACTTTACGCAAAATTTCACTCTCCGCCTGCGGACAGAATTAACTTCACGAGGAACAATGCAATCAGCATTCCAAATGGGTAAGTAACCGGCCATTCGGGCCATGTTACTAACTATTGTGTTGTCAGTTGAATGCAGGGATTTGACAGTCTCGAAATGGAGCAAGATTGCCTTCTACGCTTCTAAGAAGAAAAGCTTTGCATACTGTTGGCAAAGTTTTGATAAAAGTGTGCGCGCAACTTCGTTGTGATTATCTAAGAGCCGTTAGAGGCAATCTAAGGTTCGATTATACCGACTGTGTTATTCAGCGTGGGCGATGCATTGGAAACTTAGCCCGAACCGATCTGGTCAGCACGCCAGCGTCCGTCATTCATCTCTAAGACAACAGAGGCCCTCCGCTCAGTGTGGTTGGGTTCGTTTCGTATTGGCTGCTTGACGCTGCCGTGGGTTCGTTTCGTAAATCCGCCCGCGCCAAGCGCCACCCAACACGGCTGTTCGGCTCGCTATTCGATTTCGTCGGCCTGAGACTTGCGCTTTTCTTGCTGGCGGTCTAACTCCGCAATAGCTTGAAACAGCTGGCGGTTGATTGCCGATTGGTAGCGAACCATCTTGTCGACGACCTGAGCGTAGAAGCCTGAAGCCAGAACCTTCGGGTCCTGCTCACGAACGAGGTGGCGACCAAAACGAAGAAATTCGATGGCAATTTTTTCGACCAGAAGCTCCTCGATTGGGCCTACTGGCTGAAAATGGTCAGCCATACTGGCGTGCAGTTCATTGAATTGCTGCCACTCAGCGCTATCCTTTTGGATGATGCTGGGGAAATGACGAGCGGTTAAGCCGTGTTTCACGGCATTAAATTTGCTTTTTGTCTTTCCCTCCTCCGTCTTAGGACCCGTTGAATGCTGGGCATTTGCTCGGTTTGCGGCCAGCTTTTTGGGAGAGGTCTGCTTTCCAATGCCGCTCGACGTCTCATTGTGAGACAAATCGGGGTTGGGCTTGGGCGCCTCCAGAGGCAGAGCGGCAATTTCCTGCTCCTCCGACCCCGCTGAGTCCTCTGCATTCATGTCGGGTTCGGTCTCCGCCGACTCCAGCTTACAAGTGTTTTCTTCGTGGGACATAGCCCACCTCCCAGGTCTAGACTACTTATTCGTGTGTCTGCCTATAAGTGAGGTGGGAATTATGTTTATTGGCTAAGCTGATGACTTTATGAACCCCGTTTGACCTTCCCGAGCGTGGGGTCAAATCCGGCCCGTAAGCACCTTACCGCTTCTCCATCGACCGGGCCGGTAGATTTTGTGTCCTCGATAACTAGTACGCGGCGGGGCGGACTAGCTTGCCTATCTGTCAACTGATCCGATTACGTGGTTTTCTCCCTTGGTTTTAAACAATTCAACTCTGCGGCTGGACCCGAGTCGATCGTGGCCTGAAGTCTTGGCCGTTCCCCTGGAACGGCCTTTCCACAAAAAATAAAAAAGCCGTCGACGATGATGTTTGCAAGCCGGCCGCCTGTAAGGAATGCTGTTTCCGCCGATGGCAAAGTAGAGACTCGCGCTGGGCACCATGTCCTTGATGAGTTCCATCGGCTGTTCCTTTCATCGCCGGCGCCGGGGACTGTCCGGCAAGTATCGTTGAGACAAGGCGAGGGCGCGCCGACTGCCGCCGCTGTAGGGAACAAGTTACCCGCTGGACTGACTCAAGGCGGCGCTCGTAACGCCGTCCGAGAGAACGCCAATCTTCAAGGCAGCTCCATTTATGCCGAACGCCCAGCGGGCGTCCAGGCTGCGATGCTTTAGGTCGGCTTCTGTTCCAAGGCTGCCGTGGCGGTACCGGCCTGTCTTGGGAGGAAACACGGGCTCATTACTGCACTGAGTTCCCGCTGTCTGTTTTATAACCTAGAAGACGAATCTTGCAGCCGTTTTGGGGATCGATTGCCACATGCTCTGAGTCTGAGCTTCGCAGGAATCCGGCACGGCAGAGGAGGATTCGCGGGCAGTGGAGCGAATCCACGAGAAACGTAGCATGTCCCCAGACTTGCCCACGGCCCCACGATCTTATACTTGATCCTGCCGCGGGAAAATGCTTCCGTCGCGCGGTTGATATGACCGGAATCACCTTCGATCGGAATTCGCGGTAAAAACGAGCCACTGGGCGCGCCTGAGACACCCTGGACGGCCAACCGCGTACTCCTTTCGTCTTCCTCTCGCGTTCCAGCGACGCCAACATCGCGGAAGGTTTCGAGAAACGCCATTTTTAGTTCTTCCAACAAGACCTTCCTCCAATCGCCACCCTCGCGACCCCGCAGTTGGAGCTCAAAGTCGTCGCGTAAGGCGAAAGAGCCAAGGAATCTGTCCTCGATGAGGATTTGGAAATCGGTCGCATCCCGTTCGCTAGGTCTCATTAACCCTTGCCGGAACTCCAAATCATTCACCCGGAAATTGAGACGAATCCATACCAGCTTCGAACTTGATTTCATGTCCCTCCTTCGTTTTCAATCGCGCAGAATGAACGAACTTTTCGAAGCAAGACTTCGGCGCAAGGACATCACACGGGATTCGAACCTAACTCTCAGCGATGTGTTCTGTGACGGTCCTCGTGACACGTCGCGCAGAGAGTAATTAAGTTATGCGCCACATCCCCGCCGAGTTGGCTCCTCGGCTTTATGTGATGAACCTGCAAATTCTTCATGCCACCGCAGTCTTGACACCGCCAACCGTCTCGTTCCAGCACCTCTTTGCGAACCGCGGCGTATTCTTCCGCGTTCAGTTTGAGTCTCGGTTGCCTCCGGTGTAGGCGCATCGAATTCACGACGACTTCGATGGAAAACCATCTTCAAGTCTGGCGCCCGCCAGAAAATCCGCACAGATCATCTCCAAGCAGTAGCCTCTAGACTTATCACTGCCAAGCATCAGTCCGGCGGTTTCGATGGCTTTTTCAACTACCGGCAACTGGCTCTTATAGAGTTTGAAATAGATGATCTCCCAAGACTCCGTTTCTTCACCGGTGAGATGCCGCTCAACGGCTCGTCTGAACTGCTCCTTGGGCAGTTGCTTTGCTTTGTGCACCCAGGGTGCACAAGCGAATTCAGCTCCATCGCGGCGCGCTACTTTGACCAGCTCCCTTGCCTTCGTCCAGCCGATTTCTTGAAGCTGTGGCTTCGGGACACGCGTAAGATGTTCGTGAATGGTCATTAGGTAGTAAGCCTTCCGACGAGAGTCAGGGAATCGTTTTTCCAGGAAGTCGTCAAACGACTTCAGTGCTTCCAATCTCCAGTATTGCTTCGATCGAACCTCGCATAGATATTCCCCAAGCTCGACAAAGCGCGTGTCCTGCTCCCGCTCCTTGGTCTTTTCCCAGCTCAAGATCTCATCGATCTTGCCTAGGACGAAGACTGCCCGCCGGCGATTGAGTTCGGGTGCCACGGCCGCCCGCCCGTCAGTCCACAAGCTCGTCAAGCCAATCAAGGTCGCTCGCTCCCGGCTTGCGGATGAGTTTCGCCGCTACTAACTGTTCGTTGTTGAGGCAGAGCCCCAGATGGGAACAGGTGATGGACGCTCCCCTCCGGACCTTCCGGATAACGACTCGTTGTGGTCTTCCAGTCAATCAGACAGCGCACACCGTCGATTTCACCTATGGCGTCGAGATAGGCGACGAATTCGCTGCCTCCCGCCAGAGATTGAAGAAATTTGATCTGGAGATCCCTGCGCGGGTTGCGCACGCGAACCCGATCATCCTGTGCGAACCTCTGGAGCAGATGAACTCCCTGATGCACTAACCGATCCCAAGTCTCTCCCTTTTTGAATTCGAAAGGAGTGTCACGGTAAGCCTCCCATTCGTTGAACAGGGCCGCGCTACAATCCTCCCCACGGAAGTAAGCTCCTAGAGCATTTTCAAAGCAGCGGCCAAAAGCCATCGCCGCGCGAGTTTCCTTTTCACGCCAGCCATCAAGGTAGCGGTACCTGTAGCTGCGGGGGCAGCGGAGATATTGGCTGACCTGCGTGTAGCTATAGACCATCGGAGTCACCCTGTCCCTTCCGCGCATCGACGCCATCGATTGACGCACAGGAAAGCACTTCCCACTCGCTACGACCATTAAAGGTCTTGCGTGAGATACGAACAACCCCGCGAAGGTTTAGGAGAGCCCTTTCATCGACTTGATCGCGATTGAGCAGGCCTGCGTCGTAGGCAAAATCTCGAAGAAACCAATGCAGCTTCCACAGGGCTCTCTCCGTGCAATACAGCCGGCTGAAAAAAGGCCGGTTTTGGAAGGACTGCGGCTCCAAAATGACAAATCGGAGTTCCACGAACGGTTTTTGTGGATGCTGCCGATACCACGCTCCGTCCACACGAACCAGAAACGCGCCATCGAATCTGGTTTCGGAATCTTGGTGTCGCGAATGCAAACCGGGAATCTGATGTCTCATGGCTTGGCCGCTTCTGGCTGCGCGTAGGAATTGAGTCGGCAGATCAACATGTCCCTGTTTTCCTTTGCGCATGCTGTCAGGTGCGAAACAAAGGACTGGACCAGGTCTCGATTCGCTTCCTTCAAGGATGGAGTACCGCAGAAATCGGCGGCGTAGGCCTTAACGAGAGTGGGATCGAGATTGTGCTGGCGGATCAGCAGGCAGAGTTGATCGCGTAAACGGGGCTGACTACTATTTGAACCGTTTTTAGATTCTTTCGCTAATTCTTGGTGATTACGCGTACGGTCAGAATTACTGGAGAAGGATCCCAGTTCCTCGACCGAACACAGGCCTATTCCATACGCCTTCCGCAAAGCACGATTGACGGCCCGCGTTTCGGCGATGCGCAATTCGGCTCCGTGTACCAGAGCGGATACATTCGATGGATCGGCATCACCATGGCCGACAAAGCCCTTCGAGCCGCCAGACTTATAGACGATTGCTTTAAACACCCAATGGTTGGCGCCTGGATCACAGAAGGCAGCTACCTTCTGGACTCGAATGCCCTGGCAGCGACTTCGCGCCGCGAGCCGTAAGAGACCAGCGTGGGTGACATACCATCTCACATCAAGAAGAATCACGTCGCCTAGGGCAATCGCAAATCCGTAGCTTTCGGTCAGCGATCTAAGAGCCTCCGACTGGTATTTGCTCATCTGTCCCGGCCATTTTTGCTTTGCTAGCTTGAGGTTCGCACGAATCAGTTGGAATAGGTCCTTCTTCATGAACACCTTCCACGTAACGCTACTGTAACGCTTTACGCGTTACATGTCAATGAGAGTCTTCAAAATGTAGTGCGACTTGACGCGCCTAGAGTGCTCCGATAGCATCGCGCACAGTCGACTGAGGGGTCGCGAGATGCGCAAGACCGAGACGTTGAACCTTCGTGTGTCTGTTGAATTCAAGCGCCGTCTCATTGAAGAGGCCAAGAAGGAGAAGCGATCAGTTACGAACTACATTGAGGCGACCATAACGGAACTCTGGACCCTGAAGGCTTCGGGAACTATGCGGACGAGGACAAAAAAAGCAGATTAAAACTTTCGGGCTCCTGTTGAAACATAACTTCTCCGCTTTTCAGCCTGGTATAATGTCCAATACGCCGTTCCGTGGCGCGCCGCTCGCGGTCCAGCAGTTCCAGTTCCGTCATGCACAGCAGGTAACGCGGATAATCCATGCTCTCCGCCGAGCACTGCCGCGCCACTTTGTCGTACTCGCGCAGAAATGTAGGCAGCCGTAGCGTCTTCAAATTCTTATTTGTATAGTGCAATGCACTGCACTCCATAGCATTGCATAATAGTCCTTCCAGGTCAAGCACCTGTGAGGGCCAATTGGCATGATAGAATTTGCGTCGAATGAAGAAGGACACCCAATTTACATTTAGAATTCCTTCCGACCTCAAGAACCATCTGGAAGAGATTGCCTCGTCCGAAGGTCGCAGCGTCGCCCAAATCTGCGAGGCCTTCTTGCGAGCCGGAGCTAGCAGCTATCGGAAAAAAGGCTTTAGCTTTTTCGGGCGCTTTTTGTCACGAAAGGAGAAAGCGCCCCCATGCCAATAACGTGGGGAGACGGCGAAATTAAAGCCTATAAATTAAACTTCTTCGGCCACAAGATCCGCTTAGTTCGTTTATAACGATATTCCTACGATGGGCCGTTTCCCGGGAGTGAAAGTAATGACGGCGAGGCAATAAGTTGCCCCGTTGGAACCAATTGTGGAGCAACTCGTACAGGAGTGGATGAAAGAAGCGTGAAAAGAGGTCGAACGCGGCACGCGAAGGGTTAAATTCAAAGTGCGGGTATCGCATCTCCATCTTTTGTCATTTTGAGGTTGCTTCCCGAGGTCGCGTACTCACCTTAGCCCCGGTTGACTTCGTAGGTTTTCCGACGGTTCAAGGTCGGCCAATTTTTCCTGAAAGTGCAAAACCACTGTAACTACGCCAATTATGGGCGCGAAGTTGTGTTGCCTCTCTTCTAACATTCTCAGCATGATTTTTTCATCGAAGCCGCGCCACAACGTAGTTCTACGAATCCGCACGACGATTACGCGCAGAAACGCATTACACGGCGACGATCTTGAGTGTTGGTGGCCTTTCCGACATCCACAGGAAGCGGCAGTTGGGAATAGCGGCCACCCTTTCCGCGCACCGTGATCAACCCGTTCTGCCAATCGAGATCTTCCAAATGGAGAGTAACGACCTCACTGGCCCGCAAACCTAGCCGTGCGAGGAGCAAAAGAATCGCGCAGTCTCGTCGGCCTACAACCGTCTTTCGGTTGCAGGAGGCCAAGACCAGTTCGGTCTGTTCAGGCGGAAGAGCCCTGGGCACGGTCGATAGTGACCAGTTCGCGACAGCGGGCACACAGGCGGCAAGATCCGTGTGGAGATCTCCGCGATATCGCCCGAATCGTAGAAACGAACGCAATGGGGTGGTCACCAGTTGGACCCGATTGCTCTTCATCGAGGTCGCACGACGTCGGACGAATCCAGTTACGTCAGCAGCACAGAGAGTGGAAAGGTCTATCGCGCCAGAACCGAAACGTTCGGCCAAAAACTCGCCGACGAACGACAGGTAGCCGCGGTGGTCGCGGCTAGCGCTCGTTCCTGCCGCAAATAGAGACCAAATTCATCTCGCAGTTGGTCTGCCGGGGTGGCTGCCGGCAATGGCGGTTCAGGAATCACCCCTTCCGATGAGGAGGCCCTCACTGAGTACGAAAATCGCTGAGAAGCGCTCGCCGGGAACCCCTTTTTCGTTTTTCAGAAAAAGTCGAGGCCCAAAACCAAAATGAGGTCCAAAGCGCCTGCTGGGCTAGTCCATTGCCCATCCACAAAGGTAGAAAAGGAGGGTTTGATTAGAAAGCAGATGGAGCCGCTGAACGTCAACGGCTGCTGGGGGTCGGATTTTGGCGGGAAGAAAGGACGGCAGGGGGATTAGTGGCGATGGATTGCAGAGAAAACCATCTTTGCAGTTGAGTGCGCCAGTCTGGAAGGGTTACGCCGAAGGCCTGCATCAGGCACGCATTCGAGAGGACAGAGTAGGCGGGGCGACGCGTCGGCGAGCGGAACTCTTCTGTTGAGATGGGTAGTACGCAGCGCGCGATTAAAGGACGACCCTTGGTTGCTGAGGTGAGCCACGGCAGGTTTTGAGGGGCTCGGCGCGTTTCTTCGAGGATGGCCTTTGCGAATTCGTACCAGGTGGTCTCGCCGGCCGCGGTCATGTGGTAGGTTCCGCTGACCTCAGGAATAGTGAACTGGCTCTTAGTGCCGCCAATCATGTAGGCCAAAATTCTTGCTGTCGCTTCGGCTAAATCGAAAGCGCAGGTCGGAGCGCCTACCTGATCACCGACAATTTTCATTTCTTCTCGCTCGGTGGCAAGGCGCAGTATTGTCAGCAGGAAATTTCGCCCGTGCGTGGCGTAGACCCAGGATGTGCGAAATATTAGGTGGGCGGCGCCCGAGTTGCGAACCGCTTGTTCGCCAGCGAGTTTGGTGCTGCCGTACGCGTTTAGTGGACTTGGTGGATCTGTCTCGACGTAGGGAGCCTTTTTCGAGCCGTCGAAGACATAGTCGGTCGAGAAGTGAACGACTATGGCACCAAGCTTCTTCGCTTCCAGAGCAAGCAATTGCGGTGCTTCGGCGTTGATGGCGAGCGCATTGGCTTGATCGGTTTCCGCTGCGTCCACGGCGGTATAGGCGGCTGCGTTAACAACCAGTTGCGGCTTTGTGTCCCGCATGATTTGGCGAATTCTCTCGGGATCGAGTAGATCCAGCTCTTTCCGCTCCGGCGCGATCAGTTCGCCCAGTTTGGGCAGCAACCTATTAAGTTCAGAACCTAATTGGCCGGTCTTACCCGTCAGCAAGATCGTGGGTCTCATTTGGGCGAGTATCGCGGCAGAAATTGCTGTTGGACATCGGCAAGTTTGGGATTGTTAGCGTCTTTCTGCGAAAGCACCGGCCTAAGCACATCCCACTCGATGGCGAGAGCGGGATCGTTCCAAAGAAGACCGTACTCGTCGGATGGGGCGTAGTAATCACTGCATTTGTAAAGAAACTGAACGGTTTCCGTCAAGGCCAGAAAGCCGTGGGCAAAACCCGCTGGAACATAAATTAAGTTTTGTTGCTTGGCGGAAAGGCGGACGCTGGTCCAGTTGCCAAAGTGTGGCGAACCGACCCGGATGTCCACGGCAACATCCAGAGCTTCGCCTTCGATAACGCGACAGAGCTTAGCCTGCGCGTGCAGTAGCTGATAGTGAAGGCCGCGAAGCGTTCCCAGGGAGGAGATGGAGTGGTTGTCTTGGAGGAAGGTATCTTTGATGCCGAGGTCTTTGAATTTGGCGTGATGGTAAGTTTCGAGGAATGCGCCGCGGGAGTCGCGATGGACTACGGGACGCAGCTCATAGACACCTGGCAAGGAGGTTTCGATTCGTTCCATCCAGAAGAATATTACGCACGTTGGTTCTAGGCGGGCAAGTTGGAACCGAAACCCGCGATCGCGTTCAGCGAATTGTCGCGATTCTCGTAGTATTTCTCGTAATACGAGAGGTATTCACCCGCGCGCACGTCAGAAATCCACTCGCTATTGTCCCTATATCATTCGATGGTCTGGCGGACACCATCTTCCAGCGAAATCGCCGGTTTCCAGCCCAGCTCGGTTTTCACCTTCCTCGAATCGAGGGCGTAGCGAAGATCATGGCCACGAAGGTCAGTAACATAACGAAGGAGGCTGTCCGGTTTGTCGGTCAAACGAAGCAGCTGTTGGGCCATGGCAAGATTCTCTTCCACGTGCGACCCGCCGATGTTGTAGACCTCGCCGATTTTTCCTCGTTCGAGAACTGCGAGAATTCCGCGGCAGTTGTCTTCCACGTGCAGCCAGTCGCGCTGCTGTTTGCCGTCGCCGTAGATGGCACTACCAGCTTTCATGATTTAACCAGGAAGCGCCATCATCAATGATGCGGGTGTTGGCGTTGGTCAGTTGCGTCCATAGGTCGAAGGATGAATCGTAGATCTTTGAGCCAGCTCGTCACCCCTAGCATGTTTACGTTTTTGGCTTTAACCGTGGAGCTTAGACTGCCCGAGCCCTCTGCGGGTTGCTTCACCTTGTCGGGCATCTCACCGAGGACAACGAGGCCTCGATCCCTTATGCAATCAGGATGGCGAAACGCAAGGAGATCGACTCTAAGGTCGCGGCGGACTTCAAAAAAACCTTCTCGAGTAAATGTAAAACACATTTCGTAGGCGTATGGGACACTGTCAGCTCCTTAGGATGGATCTACAACGCCGTCAATTTCCCATTCACCAGGGCAACGAAAAATCCCGACTTCATATTGTCAGGCACGCAGTTTCCACCGATGAGCGGCGAGCTTTCTTTGGAGAGGACTCGTTCGTCGCTGTGTCTACTTGGGCTGAGGAATTCCGGTTTTGTCTGAAATAGCTTTCAGTGTTTTGATTTGATGTGGGTCCAGCCACATGGCAACTTTCTTTTTGCGCGGCATGGTGGGCCGCTGGACTGTATGCACGAAAGCGGGAACTTGATGTGTGCTTTTTGGTGTGGGCCCTCGGTCACTTATGCCGACGCGTTGATCGCCAAAATCCACCCGGCGCTCTCCAGGTTCGTAACCCCGCTCGTTCTTACGGTCAGTTGATTCCTGGCGCAGGGCAATGCGCACAGTGTCCGCATAACTCTTGGACCATTGCACCAAAACTGTTCTTCACACCAGTAGTTAGCTTCGTGTTCTATCTCTATCCTTGGCGTGAACTTAAGACCAGACAAGCAACTATCGCAGCTTCAGCGGACCCACCCCATCCCAGGCCCCCAAAGCTGACCTAACCCGAACGAAGTAACTACAGGTGTGCGCGTTCGCGCCGTGCTTTTCGACGGATTTCGAGGGGGTCTCGATGAGGGGCGGTCAAATAGATTCGGGGAATCTGGCTAAACGGTTTCTTCGCAAAATCGGCAGTTTTTTGCCGCACGCCGTACTGCTTTCCGTTGTGGTGCTAGGGCCCGTGATTTTGGGCGGCTGCTCGGGGGTGGTTAGCAGCGCAAACAGCACTTCACCGCCTCCGACTCTGGACATCACGAACGTACAAGCCGCATCCTCCACGACCTCTGCCTCTCAGATCGTTTGGACAACGAACGTCCCTGCTGACTCAGCGATCGATTATGGAACCAGCACCTCCTACGGATCTAGTACGCCAGTTGATTCGGCAATGGTCACGAGCCACCAAATAACCCTTTCCGGCCTGGCTGCCGGCACCACCTACTATTACCAAGTTAATTCGACCGACTCCAACGGTAACCACGGGCACAGTGGCGGCCACGGATTCAAGACAGCCGGTTTCGGCATTTCGGGCACGATTAACCCTGCAACGGGAGGAAGCGGAGCGACGGTGGCGCTGAGTGGAGTAGCGGGCGCCACGACGACGGCAGACAGCTCGGGGAATTATACTTTTGCCGGATTGGCGAACGGGACGTACACAATTGCTCCGAGTCACGCCGGTTTTGCGTTTACTCCGAGCAGCCAGAGTACGACGGTTAATGGAACCAACGTCACGGGCGTGAACTTCACCGACACGGCGCAGACTTTTAGCATTTTCGGCACGATTAGTCCCACGACGGGAGGAAGCGGGGCAACGGTGACGCTGAGCGGAGCCAGAGGCGCCACGACAACCGCCAACAGCTCTGGAGCGTACACGTTTACCGGATTGGTAAGCGGATCCTACACCCTAACGCCCAGCAACATGGGTTACGCGTTCACTCCGGTGAGTCAAAATGTGACTGTAAGCGCGGTCAACGTAACAGGAGTGAACTTCACAGGGAATGCCGTTGCGGTGTCACCGACGATCACCGCGCAGCCGGTGAACCAGACAGCGACGGCGGGGCAGACGGCGACGTTCACCGTGCTGGCCGCGGGCACTGCGCCGCTGAGCTATCAATGGGAGAAGGGTGGGGTAAACATCGTGGGGGCCACGGCAGCGAGTTACACCACGCCAGCGACCACGACCGCGGATAGCGGAGCGACATTCCGAGTGGTGGTGAGCAACACCGCGGGCACGGTGACGAGCGCAGCGGCGGCGCTGACGGTCAACCCAGGTGTGGTGGCGCCGACGATCACCACGCAGCCTACGAACCAGACGGTAACGGTGGGACAGACGGCCACGTTCACGGTGGTGGCGGCGGGCACAGCGCCATTGAGCTATCAGTGGCAGAAGAACGGGGTGAACATCGCGGGGGCCACGGCAGCGAGCTACACCGCGCCAGCAACGACGACCGCGGATAGCGGAGCGACTTTCGCTGTGGTGGTGAGCAATACCGCGGGGACCGTGACCGGCGCAGCGGCGACGCTCACGGTGAGCCCGGTGCCTGCTCCAGCCATCCAGGTGAGTCCGACGTCCATTAACTTTGGAAACGCAGTAGTCGGCACTAACTTGTCCCAAGCCTTGATCATCAAAAACACCGGCACCGCCACCCTGGCCATTTCTCAAGTGACTGCAACAGGCTCAGCTTTCAGCGTCAGTGCTTTCTCACTTCCATTGAACGTCAGCGCGGGTCAACAGACCACAATCACAGTGGCCTTCCTGCCAACGGTTGTTGGCTCTACATCCGGCAATGTCTCAATTGTGAGCAACGCGCCCACTTCGCCCATTTCGGTCGGCTTCAGCGGCACGGGAATCGCCGCCACCCTCACTCTCGGCATTAGCCCGACGAGCCTGAGCTTCGGTAACGTAACGACAGGCACGTCCTCCGCCGCACAAAACGTCTCGATCACTAACACTGGTAATTCTAACGTGGCGATCTCGCAGATCACGTTGAGCGGAGCAGGTTACAGTATGACCGGTGGGAGCGCGCCCGTGACACTCACTCCATCCCAAAACATCACGTTGGCGGTGCAATTCGGTCCCAATATAGTCGGGACCGTGAGCGGAAACATCTCGATCGCGAGCAACGCGAGTGGCTCACCTGCCGCGGTTTCTCTAACGGGAACGGGCGTTGCTCCGGTGCAGCACTCGGTGGCGCTCAACTGGACTGCGAGTCCCTCGATAGTAGTAGGATACAACGTCTATCGCGGAACCGTGAGCGGGGGGCCGTATACGAAGATCAACTCTTCCCTCGTTGCTGCTCTCAGCTACACTGATTCCAGCGTACAGAGCAGCACGACATACTATTACGTCACGACGGCAGTAGATTCTAGTGGCAGTGAAAGCATCTTCTCGAATCAAGTCTCTGCGGTTATCCCGTAAGGTGTTTAAGTTGGGCGCGGAGAGACAGTCAAGCCGCTTAGATGTTTCTAAGACTCTTGTGCCACCAGACACCCAGACACCTTAGCCCAGAAGTTAGGAGAAGCAGACTGCTGGGCTCGGGTGCCGACGTTGGAGCCACACACCTGGCTCGACGACCGTTGGAAATTGATCACAAAGTGAACGGCCCGGACCTGACGTTGTCATGCGAGCGACCCTGGTCGCTGGAGCATAGTTCGAGACTGCGCCGAGGTCGTAGGTCGTTATACCCGCCCCGATTGAGTTGGTCTGAAAACTGAAGGTGAGGAATGGCGAGAAGCTGTTTATAGTGTTCGGATAGCTGGCCGAATCTGGAGCCAAGGTTCCCGAGGCGTCGGAGAGATAGAACTCCGAACCGGACTGGAAACCTGGGAAAGAGCACAGAAAAACTCGTTACGCTCCCGGTATTTGGCGTTGGATCTGACCTGGGCGTACCCAATTCCTGCGGGTCGCCTCATCAGGAGTAGAGATAGCACCGTCAAGCCGATCAGAAGCAACACCAGGGAGTCAACGTAGGCTTGACGGGTTGTACGTCCCGCGTGCTGGTCCTTAAACTAGTATGAAACGAATGCTCAAATTGTGCACGATATCGGCCCGTGGGGCGCAGGCCTCAAATACAGGTGCTTTTTTTCAAGCAGATGCAGTCCACAAGCTCATGGACAAGGAATTGCGGGGGTTTTGAGCAGACTGAGGATCTATCTACTCAGCCGGAGGATCAATGCGCTCAATGAGACGGACGCTGCTTATAAGTTTCTATGAAGTGTTGTGGGCTGTGGCAGTTCGTACAGTTACGCAGGCGGCCCTGCTCCGCTTACTGGAACCGACCTAGGTATCGGATCCTATCTAAAAAACTGACGCTGCTGTTGACCGTGAATTCGATACCTGCGGGATCTGGCTTAGTCTCGAGCACGCGAGTAGGTTCATTTCTCGTAATGCGGCATACTAGAAGCTGCAAAAACTCCGATCGCAACCTCCCACACATCGTTCCCTGCACTATTTTGGTGCAATTCGGTTCCGGAGGGTGATTCCACGACTGCCCTGCCCCCTTGGAGCGGGCAAAACCGCACGCGGATTCGGCACCTGGGTACGCCGCTTGGACCCTTGTCAAATCGCGCATGACGTCGGCGAAGAATTGAATCCCAGCGTTATCCCAGTTGACTCAAACAACGTCGAAAGTGCTTACTCGAATAAAGTCTCCGCTTCCAGCTCCTAGGAATTTCAGACCACAATTACCCGAGAGCGATCCTTGGACCTATCAGGCGGCCGAGATCGCGCCGGCACCTGTTAGTCATGAGAATCGCATCGCATGGCCGCTACATCTTCCTTCTTGGTCTCGCAGTCGTGTTCTGCCTCATATCCGTAGTGGGCTACTGGAGGTATTCCTGCTGAGGCGTACCAAACTGCCGCCGGGCTTCACGGTTGGTCTCTATGCCACACACGTTCCGAACGCGCGGTCGATGACGCTGGGTGCCCAGGGGCACACTCTTTGTCGGATCGCGTCGGGCAGGTAAGATTTATGCATCAGTAGACCACAAAACGACAGCGGCAAGGCCGACGAGGTCATTACGATTGCCCGCGGTCTGAACACACCCAATGACGTAGCCTTCCGCAATGGCGCCCTCTATGTGGCCGAAGTGAATCGTGTTCTTCGGTTCGATGACATTGAGGCACAACCCAAGAATCCTGCTGCGCCGGTAGTGGTGAACGACAGTTTCCCGAGAGATGAGTTTTACGGCTGGAAGTTCATTCGGTTTGGGCCGGACGGATGGCTTTACGTGCCCGTCGGCGCGCCCTGTAATGTCTGCGACCCGCAGGATAAGCGCTACGCGACCATCATGCGAATACAGCCTGACGGATCAGGGCTCGAGGTGCTTGCTCGCGGCATACGCAATACGGTCGGGTTTGATCGGCACCCGCAAACCAACCAGCTCTGGTTCACTGATAACGGCCGTGATTCGATGGGGGATGATCTGCCGCCGGACGACCTGAATTATGCGCTACATCCGGGAATGCATTTTGGCTTTCCCTATTGCCACGGGAGGAACATTCCTGATTCAGCGTTCGGAGAGAAACACCCTTGCGCTCAATTCGAGCCTCCGGCCATGGAGGCTCGGGGCACATGTGGCTGCTGTCGGGATGCGCTTTTACACGGGCGGTATGTTTCCTGCAGCGTACCGTGGGCAGATTTTCACAACGGAACACGGCTCGTCGAATCACAGCACCCCGGTTGGCTACCGTATTACCCTGGTCAGATTCGACGGCGATCGCGCAGTGAAATACGAACCATTCGCCGAAGGTTGGCTCATCGGCGGACTCAAATGGGGACGCCCTGTAAGACGTGCTCGTTATGCCCGACGGTGCTCTGCTCGTATCGGATGATTATGCTGGAGCGATCTACCGGATTAGCTATCCGAAGCGCTAGGAAAATGCTCTTTGCCTCGGTTGATGCTCGGACACTTGGTGATCGACTGGTCGAAATCGATCAGTGCCGTGGCGCCCTGCGGCAAAATCGTGCCGTCCATTCACGGGCCGAAGAAGTGCTTTCATGGTTCTGAAAGACGCCAAGAGGAAGAGATAGCCAAAAACAACCATCAACAGGCAGGCCGCAGCAAAGCACAAGCAAAACGCGGACACAATCCGAAGCACATTGTTGCCGACCATGACGACGACCTTTTTTCAGGAGACTACGCGCCGCGCCTGCCAAGTGCAATTCTCTATCCCATTTCAAGTACTGAAAACAAACGACTTGCAAGCTTACGCCAAGAAGAATTTTGCCACTTTCTGGCCTGGAAATAGAAAACCTTGTATTTCAGGGCAGGCTTCACTGGGCAACTTCGACATATCACTAGGTCTCCCACGAGTAACGACCATTTGCCCGATCGATAGTGAAGTGATTATCGGTTGAGTTGTTCAGGAATAATGTTGACTTTCGTAAATACCTCCATGTCCAGTAAAGAGTCGTTCAGTCGGACCATCTTCCTCTGTCCGCATTGGAAACAAAGCATTTACAGCAGCGATGGTTTGGTTGCAAAATTGCCAGCCGAACGCTTGAATGTACATCTGTGTAGACGTGTGTAGACTTCCTTCCGCAGACTCCCACGGTGACGTCTTACACGAACGGCTAGATTCTCTCGAGTTCTCGAATTGGCTTGCCGGAGGGGGATTTGGTCTGGTCGTTCCGATTCTCGGTGATTTGCAGTTGACGGGGCCTCACGTATTTACCGGGTATGTCTAGCCTCCTCGGCGTTGGGATTTCCCGCAAACGCTGCGCTTCCAAGTGTTCAGTAGCCGTCGGCCACCCACGCTTCCAAGGAATCCGTATGGAGTGCCGCGCGCACGCGCGTGTGATTTGCTCGTGAATGCGGTTAAAGGAGATGCTTGATCAGACTTAGGATTGCCACGCATGGACATCGGTTTGATGTTAACCAATTCCGTCGAGCGTGCCGTGAAATCTCCGGGGAGGAGATGCAAGGGCAAAAAATTTGCCACTTGGTGGAAAGAAAAGAGGATTCGCCTTCCTGTTCGTAACCAAAATTTGGAAACCTAGCTATCTAACTCACACACTCAAAAGAGTTTAGCTCTTTTGGAAGCTTCGACGAGGCTAGGCTCACTTGGTACGGGACTTGCGTTATCACACTGTCAGGACATGACCTCATCTGCAATTCACGCTGCCGATTCCGCTGTGAAAAGCGGCTTTGTCTACGGCCACTCACCGGCGATTCAAGGCTTGAACGCGACGGTCCGGGAGATTGCGGCCACCGACATACCTGTGTTGTTGTTTGGGGAGAGTGGAACCGGAAAAGAGGTCTACGGACGCCTGATCCACCGACTTTCCAAACACTCACACGCGCCAATGAAGAAATTGAACTGCCGCACGCTGGAACCGGGAGAATTGCTCGAATCGTGGAGAACCCATTGCGAAGGCAACTCCGAAACTAGCAAAGACAATTTGCGAACTCTGTTTTTAGATGGGATTGACGAATTGGACTTGACGTGTCAGAAGATCTTGATTTCGCTGCTGCCAGATGGCGAGAGCAACGAAAACCGGGATAAACGCGAACGACTGATTGCCTCTTCGTGTTGCAATTTGGACCAGGAAATCGAGGCGGGACGCTTCCGGAGAGAGCTCTATTTTCGAATCAGCGGAGTCTGTCTTCACTTGCCTCCTTTACGCGACAGAAAGGACGACATTCCCGTGCTGATGGAGCACTTCCTCGCTAAACACGCCGCGCCAGGAGCAGAGGTTCCGCTCTTGAGTGAGGCAGAGGTCGCCTTCCTAAGGACGCATGATTGGCCTGGAAACATTCGGGAGCTTGAGAATGTGGCAAGAAAGATCACAGCGCTGGGACAAGTGAGGAAAGCTCTCGATGGTTTTCGACCGGTTGCCAAAGTTGAGTCGAGACTCCCCGAAGATCCACAAGAGTTTTCCTTGAAGGTGGCTGCGCGAGCGGCGTCGCGGCAGGCGGAACGCGAGTTGATCGCAAGGGCGCTTGAAAAAACTCACTGGAATCGGAAGCGAGCTGCGCGTGACCTACGGATCAGCTACAAGTCTCTCTTGTACAAGATTAAGCAGACGGGTCTGGAAGCCTCGAAGACTGATCAGCGGATCAAGGAGGGTTAATGAAGAAGATATTCGCAATGATTTTACTGGTCTGTTTTATCGCAGATACAGCACAAGCAGAAAGAGACAGCCGCGCTAACCAATCAAAAGGGCCAAAGGCTCAGGTATCCGTGGCGCCAGACCAGAATGTTCCTAATGATCCGGCGTACAAGATTGGGCCGCAGGACGTTCTGAAAGTCGACGTGTGGAAAGAAGACCAGTTGACGCGAACAGTTCCTGTGAGGCCGGACGGGAAAATCACGCTGCCCTTGCTGAATGACGTGCAGGCAGCTGGACTAACGCCAATGGACTTGGCTGGTATCATCCGCGATGAGCTGAAGAACTACGTAAACAATCCGCAGGTGACCGTCAGCGTGACAGAGATCAACAGCCGTCGGATTTACGTGACGGGAGAAGTCGTTAAGGCGGGCACATACCCGCTCCTGCCACAAATGACGGTGCTACAGGCGCTTTCGAGCAGCGGCGGATTTACTCAGTTCGCGCGAATCAAGAACATTCATATTCTCCGAACGGTGAATGGACAACGGGTGAAACTTCCCTTCAATTATAAAGAGGCAATCAACGGAAAGAATCCCGAACAAGATATCGAATTGCGGCCCGGGGACGTAATCGTTGTGCCGTGAGGAACACAATGAACGATTTGAGAAAAGTCGTGCATGGAATTCCATGGATGGTCGCTGCATGTCTCTACGGGTTGCCGTTAGCGGCTCAGCAAGATAGCGGCGAGAAACCAAAACCAGCTGCGCACCAATATTCGCTGCTTCTCGAGACAGCCGACAATCAGCAGGATACGGATCAGTTGACACAATCCGTTCAGCCGGATAATCGGCCGCTGAGCGGCGTCCAGAATCCATCGCTCGGGACTCCCGAAACGCGCCACAGTTATTGGGTACCTGGAATTCAATACAGCAACGCCGCACGCTCGAATTCCTTAAACTCAACGGTGAACTCCGGCTGGAATTCGACGAGTTTTATCAGTGGTGACGTGAGCTTGCTGGATGCGTGGAATCACTCCATGCTCTCGGCGAACTTTTCGAGTGGCGGGTATGTTTCGACGGACAATGTACAGGGAAACGGGCAATATCAGCAGCTTGCGATTGCCTATGAGATCGATGGACGAAGATGGCAAGTGCTTCTCATTGACGAGTTCTCCCATTTGCCCGAGAGCAGCTTTGGTTTTGGGGGCCCCAGCGGACTATCGGCCCCTGGAGTTTCTGGGGCTCTAGCTGTGCCCTCGCTCGGACTGCAGAATACTTATTTGCCGAACCAAACGGTCTTGACAGCGATTGGTCCGCGGTACAGTAATTCTTCTATTGTTCAACTGACGTATAAACTGAGCCCGCGTGGGTCAATCACGCTGGGTGGGATCCATGGGATGCTGCGATTCGTCAATTCCGGAAACGTGAACAGTGACAGCGAAATGTTCAATGTTGGCTACAATTATATGGCCAGTCGGAAAGATACGATCGGATTGACCTACCGATTCGGCGCCTATCATTATCCAGGCACTCCGCAGGCGCTCGGCGACCATGTTGCGCAGCTTGCGTATGGAAGAAAGATCACAGGAAAACTTGCACTCGCGCTAGCAGGCGGACCAGAGATTACAACGTTGCGGGTTCCTATCGGAAGGTGGAGACAAACGATCTCTGGCTCCGGCAGCGCGTCACTAAACTATGCGTTCAGCCGGAGTAGCATGGCCTTGAGCTACACCCATGGAGTAAGCGGTGGCAGCGGGGTGCTTAGTGGGGCAAACACCGATCAAGTTGGCACCACGTGGAGCACACAACTGACGCGTGTGTGGGCCGGCAGCCTGAATTTCGGATACGCCAAGAACCGCCAGGTTGTGGCCGTCAGTGGCTCTCCGACGTTCGACACGTGGCTTGCGGGAGCGGGTTTGGGCCGCCAGTTGGGCCGCACGGCACATTTTGCATTGGGATATCAAGTTCAGATCCAAGGGGCTGCAGTGGGTGGCACAAACTACACATCACACCAACTGTTCCTGAGTTTTCAGTGGCACGCCAGGCCTTTTGTCCTGCGCTAAAATGAAACGTAACAGTATCAAAGGTGTGTTCTTGATAGTCGGAAGTAGTGGTAAGTATGGTTGCAGGATCGATGCCATCTCAAGAGTTTAGGAACCATGTACAAAAATTTCTTTGGCTTGAAAGAAAATCCGTTCAATGTGAGCCCGGACCCTCGGTACATATTTCTCACTAAAGAAATTGAGGAAGCTCTATCCGGTCTGATGTATGGTATCCAAACACGCAAGGGATTCCTCACGCTCACAGGGGAGGTCGGAACAGGCAAAACGACGCTCATCAACCGCCTTCTCGATTGGCTAAATACCCAGAGGACAAAGTCGGCATTTCTTTTTAATTCGCGGATGAATTCCAGCCAGCTTTTGGATTTTGTCCTGGCCGAGTTTGAGATCGCGTGCGATTCCAGCTCCAAGAGCCAGCAGCTCATGAAGCTGAACCAATGGCTTCTGGATCGTTTCAGGGCGGGCGAAACCGCCGTCCTGATCGTCGACGAAGCACAAAATCTAACTTTTCCTGTGCTCGAAGAGATCCGATTACTTACAAACTTTGAAACATCGACGCAGAAATTGCTGCAAATCGTGCTCTCGGGGCAACCGGAGTTAGACGAGAAGCTGAAGCTTCCTCAACTGAGGCAGCTCCGACAGCGCATCACGATTCGAAGCAAGACCTCTCCACTGACCAGAGACCAGACACACGCCTACATTTACGAAAGGTTGCGGATCGCGGGCGCCACGGTAAACGGGGAACCGATCTTCAGCACCCAAGCCATTGACACCGTACACCTCTATTCACTGGGGGTTCCACGCGTGGTCAACCTGCTCTGCGAGCACGCACTGATCAACGCATACGTTGAACATCAACGGACCATTCAATCGAAGATTGTTGAAGATGTTGCACGCGAATTCCAGTTGGATGAGGTCGAGCCGGTCGCCCCGCCCGAGAGTTTGCGGACCAATACGGAGTTAATCAACTCCGAGGCATTCATCCAAAACCTCGGTGAAGCACTGTCGCGATTCCGAATCAGCCCCCACGGAACGACACCAACACGCGAAAGAAAGTAAGGACGAGAAGTTCCACAGGTTATTGCAAGGCAGGTCAACCTCACGCTCTCTCCAGGGCCTTGAAGATTTCGTTCTCGTTATACACGCCCAAACACGGTCTGGAACCCGGAATGTCAAGTGGAGCTCGGAAGCGAGTTCGACCGCTTACTCAAGGCCCCCTCGTAGGTGGCTTCGCCCTGTATCGTCAAAAGCAATTAGGCGAGCGCAAGGAAGTGAACCACGTCATGGGCCTGCAATGGTAGAGTCCCGCGTGCGGAACGCAGGCTCAACAGATGGGCACGGACGGCGTCAAGAGAAACGCGTGCGTCTGATTCCCAATCGTCCCGTATCGGGTGATCTGACCCGGTCGGTTGATAGCAGTGGCTTTGGTGAGGACCCAGCCTGACTGAGGAGGAATCAAGCTGTTCAGGTCTTGCATGCCCGTTTGATTGGTCCAAACAAATGCATGAGTCGCACCGCCGCTGTTGGCAAAATCACTACTTCCGACCACGACATCGCGGCGATTGATGCCCGTCGCTGAACTCACGTTGCCGCCCGGCAGCGTTCCTAGGTCACGCATTCCGTCGCAACGGGTCCACAGGAAAGCATGATCGTTTTGACCTCCCGCGAGAACAGACTCCCCGACAACATGGCACGAGTGATTGACCCCATACGCCAAGCTGTTATCATTGCCTGACAACGTGCCAAGGTCTTCCATTCCGCAGCAACGGCTCCAAAGATAGGCGTGATATGTCGGGACAGGCCGCAGTTTGTTTTGGAAGTTCGAATAGCCTACGACCTGGCTCGAGTTGTTGATCGCCGTGGCGCGGGCAACTTGGCCTCCCGGCAAAGTTCCCAAATCCTGCATGCCAGCGCCCCGGTTCCAGAGAAAAGGATGCACATAGTCGTTAGGATCGGAAGCATCGCCAACCACTTCGCCGATTCGATTGATCCCGAAGGCTTCGCTGTTTACGGTATTCGGCAGAAGTCCGAGGTCTTGCATTCCTCCGCCGCCGGTCCAGAGAAATGCGTGGCTGTTCCCGCCCGGCAAGTCCGCAACACCAACGACATGTGCCCAGCGGTTGATTCCATAAGCGACACTGCCACCCCCGCCCGGCAAAGTGCCAAGGTTCTTCAATCCGCTATTAGGCGACCATAGAAGCGCAGTCGTGGAAGCGCCAGCAACCTCGCCTGAGGCGTTTATTGCGTAGCCGGTGCTTCCGGTAATTCCCGGCAGCGTCCCCAAATCATTGACCAAATAAACGGGCGCCATGTTCGCTCCTTCAAGCTGCGCGAGGATTCGAAGGCACGCAGCCGGGTAGAAGAAAGGAAAAAGCCCATGCCATAGACATCAGCCGATCACCGCAGTCTCAGTTGTTGTTTAGAGGATGGAGTATGATAGTTCTTAACGAATCGCATAACAAGTTCAATGCGCTCGATTACCACCTCTAGCGCCTTAGAAGTAGCGTCCCAGGAAAGGAAGTCAGATTCCCCTCTTTGGTACTTAATTGCATCCCCCAGTGTTCCAACTGCACGAGGAGGATGTTTTACTGATCCTCGCCATATAAATACTAACTCTGAGCTTCTTCTATGTTACTGGTAATCAACTACTTAGCTCGGGAGGTCGGGGAGTCCACAAAAGTTCAAGCCCGGTCAGTCTGGCGTGCGAAATGCAGCTTCAGCAGGTAGGTACCCCTCCCTATCATAGGGAGCGTCATGAGTGTCACGGTTTATCCGACTCGAGATCGAGCTAAACGAAGATGCGACTCAGAGAGACGGAATGAAGACAAACGGTTCGCAATCCTCGGACTTGGCGTTGGATTGGCACACAAGCCCGCGTTGGCAGGGAGTAGTACGGCCTTACGGTGAAAAGGATGTCGAGCGGTTGCAAGGATCCCTTCGTATCGAACACACCCTAGCACAGCGCGGCGCAGAGCGTCTCTGGGATCTGCTGCACGACGAGCCTTTCGTGCCGGCGCTTGGAGCGATGACCGGCAATCAGGCCGTACAACAAGTACAGGCCGGTCTGCAGGCAATTTACGTAAGCGGTTGGCAGGTCGCGGCTGACGCAAACGATGCCGGTCAAATGTATCCGGACTTGAATCTCTATCCTGCCGATAGTGTGCCCAACATGGTTCGCCGGATCAACCAGGCACTAGTGCGGGCCGACCAGATACGCCACGCCGAAGGGAGAAATGGAAGGCACTGGTTTGCTCCCTTGATTGCCGACGGCGATACCGGATTCGGCGGGAATCTAAATGCATTTGAGTTGATGAAAGCAATGATTGAAGCTGGAGCCGCTTGTGTCCATTTCGAAGATCAGTCGCCCTCCGCAAAAAAATGCGGTCACCTGGGTGGCAAAGTACTTGTTCCCACGAGTGAGGCGATCGAAAAATTGGTGGCGGCACGCCTAGCTGCCGATGTAATGGGTGTGCCGACGCTAATCATGGCACGTACCGATGCCGATAGTGCGACTCTGTTGACCAGCGACATCGATCCACGCGACCGCGAGTTTGTCACGGGTGGGCGGACGGCGGAAGGCTTTTTCAGAATCCGAGGAGGATTGCATTCTGCAATTGAACGCGCGATTTCCTATGCTCCCTATGCTGATCTGATTTGGTGCGAAACATCGCAGCCCAATCTCGTAGAAGCCCGGCGGTTTGCAGAAGCAGTTCTGGCTCACCATCCCAAGAAGATGTTGGCTTACAACTGCTCGCCCTCCTTCAATTGGAAGAAGAGCTTGGACGACGCCACAATCGCTCGTTTTCAAAGTGAGCTTGGCGCGATGGGCTACACGTTCCAGTTCGTAACGCTGGCGGGATTCCATACACTGAATCTCGCGATGTTTGACCTAGCGCGCAGCTATAAGCAGAGCGGCATGACTGCCTACTCTTGTCTGCAAGAGGAAGAGTTCAGCTGCGAGCGCGCGTTCGGCTATGAAGCGGTGAAACACCAGCGTTTTGTCGGCACAGGATACTTCGATGCGGTGCAGCGGATAATAACCTCCGGAAAGACCTCGACAACCGCACTCGAAAGCTCCACCGAAACGGAGCAGTTCGTGGAGACAAAACTAGGTTTGGATGCTGGGCATGAGTCAAATCAGGGTTGCGACGGCATTCTGAATGAAGACGGCCCACAGGAAACCCGAGAGTAATATCGGCCTGGGCAAGATCGCCCAACGGTTCGGAAATTCGGTAGCTCACTTTGACGGCGTTCGAGCGCCACGATGGGTAACCTCCAAGAGAGATTACGGTGTCTCGCGGGCCCTCCCGCGGATCGTGCGACCTCACGATGTATAAGCGGATCACTGGAACTTGAGTTCGGCTGTGTTTCCAGTGCCGTGAACGCGTTTTGCACTGCCTCACAGATTCGCTGTGAGGATTGGAACAGTCGACTGTACCTGTGTTATGAGCTCCGCCAGGTGAGTTGTGTAAGACGCGTTTTGGTGAGGTAAGTCTTGAGCGCGAAGGACATCGCGGCAAGTGTGCTAGCCTCAGAGCCATGGCGCAGCTCGCTCCTGTGGTTTCAAGCGGTACCAGGCGGTGAAAAGATTCTGAACTGGCTCAGCAACCCTCGTATCGTCTTCGATACTTTTGATGAGGCATGGGCTGCAGCACGACAGAGCACATACGCGGGTCACGATCACCCTGACTATATTAGGACCCATCTTGAACTTTCGAAAAGCCTGCGCCCTAGTGATTACGCGGTCCTGTATTGGTTTTTGCGACTGGGTCGAAGCAACCTTCGTATTTTTGACTTTGGCGGCAATATCGGGAACCTTTTCTATAGTTATTCAGCGTATTTAAAGGAAGCACGCATCAGTGACTGGACTGTATTTGATTTGCCCAAAACTATAGAAGAAGGCCGAAGGATTGCAGCAGAACGAGGCGTCTCTGAACTGCACTTTACAAACTCCTTGGAGAATTTTTCCGAGGGTCATGTTTTGTTGGTCTCGGCTGCGCTTCACTATTGGGAAAAAAGTGTGCAGGCATTCATAAAGCAGTTCCCCCGGCAGCCCGAGCACGTCTTTGTGAATCGCATTCCTGTACAAAACGACCGGCCTTCTTTCATTACGGTTCAATACAAAGGATCGTACGCAGTTCCGTGTATGGTGCGAAATGTAGACGAATTGGTTTCGTCTTTCGCGGGCGAAGGGTATGGGATGGTGGATCGATGGCCCGCTCTTGAACTCGCGCTCCGAATGCCGCTCTTTCCCAATCGTACGGTGCCGCAGTATTCCGGATTCTATTTCCGACGCGTATCGAGGCGGCGCATCGCCTAACGAGGTAATTAAAACGCCGATGAAGAACAAAGCCCTAGGTGCAATCTGTGTTTGTATCCTGTGCGGAATTCTGGTGGCGGGGTTATGGCCGTTCCATGCCCCGCAGAATGAAGTAAGCTGGCTGAGCAACGGGAACGGTCTTCTCTTTGGAGATTACGGCAGCATAGTGAGTTCTGCTGAGTTTAGCTCGAAGAGTTCGGAAGACAAGACGCCATGCAGTCTTGAGATATGGTTGGAGCCGGGGCTTTCTTTTGACTCAAACGACATCGTGGCCTTCTCCACGCAGCAAAACCCCGTGCAGTTCGCGGTTGCGCAAAGCGGCGAAGACTTGTTTGTGAAACGTGACATTCTTGATGCGCGACATCAGATGAGAACCGCTCACATTGCCGTTGACCACGTCTTCCGTCAGGGCAGGAGCTTGTTCATCACGATTACCTCAGGCACACAAGGGACAGCGGTGTACATAGATGGCGCGCTAGTGAAATTGTCTCGGCAATTCGGGCTTACGAGCGCGGATTTCAGCGGGCACCTTGTCGTTGCCAACTCCCCTATACAAAACAATTCGTGGGCCGGTCGGCTGCGGGGGCTGGGGATATACAACGAGGAGCTCGCGCCTGAGGAGGTTTCAAACCACTATCACAGTTGGGTGAACAACAAACCACACGAACTGGCTAGCACAGAACGTACCCTGGCTGTGTATTTCTTCAACGAGCATATCGGCAGGGTTGCCCATAACCAGGTAGCTTCACAACCTAACCTGTATATTCCAGAGCACTATTTTGTTTTGCATCCGCAATTACTGGTTCCACCCTGGAAGGAGTTTGAACCTAACTCCAGCTACTGCCAAAATGTTGTTCTTAACATTGGTGCATTCGTTCCCCTGGGCTTCTTTTTCTGTGCCTACCTTTCTCATGCACGGCGAATTAACCGGAGAGCCATTGCTGCTACTGTCGCCGGATTTACAGTCAGTGTCACGATCGAAGTCCTGCAAGCATTTTTGCCGACGCGAGAGTCTGGCATGACCGATATCATCACAAACACTCTGGGCACTGCTGTTGGGGCGATGTTGTTCGGTGTCAGAGCGGTCCAGGATGTCCTGGCAACAGTTGGAATTCCAGCAAGACCGAAAAATTGAGCGAGAGGCTGAGGAAGAGACGAAGGTCGGTCCGAAGATCAGGAGGCCAGTTCGATACATGGGGAGCAAGCTTGCGACTGTTTGTGAGATGTTGAAGAGGGGGCGGACGTTGGTCTTGCGCTTTAGCGATATAGTGGGTCGCTGCGGTATTTCGGACGGGCTATCTCTCCACGAGGGCTTGTACCAATGAGAGCTTGCATGGTTGCCTATACGGGTTATGATTCGGATAATCGCGTGCTTCGTTACGCGGAGACCCTCGCGAGGCATGGCTATAAGGTCGATGCCGTGGTCTTGCGGGGGGAGGGGCAGCCCGAACATGAGGTTGTGAACGGTGTCCGCATCTTTCGTATTCAGCGCCGAGTCCGAAACGAAAAAAGCAGGTTAGGGTACCTTGGCAAGTTGCTTCTTTTTTTCTTTCGGTCCATGTTCTTTCTAACGTGGGAACAATTCAGGGAGCCCTACGATCTCATTCACGTTCATACCGTCCCTGACTTCGAAGTGTTTGCCGCTCTCATACCGAGATTGACAGGATCCAAAATCATCTTGGACATTCACGATATCCTGCCTGAGTTTTACGCCAGCAAATTTAATGTCTCGACGGAATCGTTAACCTTTAGGCTGATGGTGGCCATGGAGCGAATGTCCATAGCATTCTCAGACCACGTCATCGCAGCTAATCATCTGTGGGAAAAGCGACTCATAGGAAGGTCCGTTAAACCATCGAAATGCACCACTTTCCTGAATTTCCCTGACACGCGGATACTTCAACCTCGGGGCCGAAATCGCAACGACGGTAAATTCATCATTCTTTATCCGGGCACGCTTACTTATCATCAAGGATTGGACATCGCCCTCCGCGCTTTTTCGCTCATCAGTCAGCGGGCGCCCGAAGCCGAGTTTCATATGTACGGATTCGGCGACCAGATGGAATACCTCAAGTCTCTGATCTCCGAACTGGGATTAGAAAAGAGAGTTTTTTTGAAGGCTCCAATGCCGCTTCGTCAGATCAGCTCGGTGATCGAGAATTCGGATCTTGGAATCGTGCCCAAAAGGAAGGACTCCTTTGGGAACGAGGCATTCAGCACGAAAATCCTCGAATTCATGTCTTTGGGCGTTCCGGTGATTGTCTCAGACACGACAATCGATACTTACTATTTTAATAACTCAATAGTTCAATTCTTCCAAGCAAATGATGAGAGAAGCCTTGCGGACGCAATGCTCTTATTGATCAAGAATGCGGACCTCCGCAAAAGCCTGGTAACGAATGCGAACGAGTTCATTAAGAAATACACCTGGGATACGAACCAGGGTACCTACTTGGAGCTTGTGAGATCTCTCGTACGCTCGTCTGGCTGAAAAAATGTTCAAAAACGATGGATTCGTTGCGCCTCCGCAGAACCGGACTTCCTGCACTGCACCCATCGCAATATTAGTGATCGGATTGATTTCGCTGCTGACAGCACTAGGCCTCGAGCTGGTGCTCTCGGTCACACAGCAGTCGCAGACATTCGACGAGGCTTGTCACGTCTTCGCTGGGTATCACTACGGGAAGAATTCAGATTTCGGAATAAATCCCGAGCATCCGCCATTGGTAAAATTAGTCGCGGCTGCTCCTCTCCTGCAAATTCCACTGTTGGATCTGTGAGCCTTTTCACATTCCTTTTGGCTTTTCTGGTCTTCATAACAACGCAAGGAATGTTCGGATGGGGTGCTGCTTTTCTCCGTCAACACTTCCAATTGTCGAACCAAATATCCTTGCGAACGGAGCCCTGGTAACTACGGATATGGGCTTAACGTGCTGTCTATTCTCAACCGTTTACGAATTCTATCGCTACATTAAGGAGCCGTTTACTTTAAGACTTCTGGGGGTCGGATTCGCTGCGGGCTTAACGTTGGCCTCGAAACATTCGGGAATTTTAGTCTTTCCGATACTAATCCTCGAATCCTCGTGGCATCCACCGAGCTGATACGGGCATCGGGGCCCGCTCACACGTCCAGCGGAGGGAGTCGCGACCCAGAGCAAAACAAGCAGGCCGTCTCGTAACTTCGCTCGCAATCGTCGTTGTATCGCGTTCGCAGTACCATGGTCTGTGTATGGCTTCCGCTTTGAAGCGCGCCCTGCGAGCCTGAAAATGGCTCCTCCGCTCGCAGAGTCCGCGGAACCCTCACACCATCCCACCGAGTCTCGCACAGTGCTAGAATTGGCTCGTTGGCGCTTGCTCCCTGAAGCATACGAAATCAGCGAGACCGTCAAGTCAACTCCTACGTTCCTTCTCGGAAGGATCTATCCCCATGGCGAATGGTTTTATTTTCCAGCTGCCTTCCTCATTAGGGTTACTCCTCCAAATCTTCGCCAAGAAAGATCGCCTTGGGATCGTCGGGATTGACCCCCAGCGCCCTAATAGCAAATCGGAATCCCCGTTCAACCCGGAGATTGACGGCCGCACTTGGCGTTCCGAAGTGGAGTGAAACTTTCCGGAGCGCATTCGCCAACGTGCCGGGCAGGTTGATTTGCTCGATCATCAACTGCTGTCGTGGGACCTTGTCGGGAACCCGCAAGCCCAAAGGTGAGCCAGTCAAATTGTAGCAACGCAGATATTGAGGGCAATTGAGCACAAGAACAATCAGAAAAATTGCGCTCAGCTTTATCAGGCGGATCCGAACCGAGGTAGATCCCATTAACCAGCAGCAATGACAAGAAAGGGAAGATAGATATAAGCGGTCCCCTTCGTCAGAACAGCCAAACCTGCGGAAAGACCCAGGCAGATACCAAAATAGGCCCTAAAGAGATGGAAATTGGCAAAATAAGTTAAAATGTTCTTAGAGCGAGCGACCCAGCAATTGAAATGCGTGCCTTGCCCAACGTCTCGCGGCAGATTCGACGAATCCCCTGCGCTTGTATCGGATCTTGGTTTCCAAAACGTCAGAATCCGCCTGCGATAGACGCCAGCCGGAGGCCCCACAATCTTCGATAGCATGCGCCACCGTGGAGGCCTTCGGAATCGCTACCACGTTTACGTTCGCAGTAATCCAGTTCAGAGCGACCTGTGCCTCCGTCTTCCCCCGTGCCGTGGCGATCCGGGATAGCACTCCCTCAGGATCGGAGGCGGTAATTTGGGCAAGATCCATCCCCAGAGGACTATAAGCAATAATGGTGACCTCACTTTGCTGACAGTATTCCAGGAGTCCTCCTTCAATCGTCCTTTCGATCAGGCTGTAGGACACTTGATTGGACATTATCTTGTTTCTGCGTAGTGCCGCTTGAGCCCTTTTGAGCTCACGCACGGAAAAGTTACTCACGCCAATGAAGCGGATTTTCCCTGAGTCAACAAGCTCCTCCATTCCCGCCATGGAATCTTCTACGGGAACCCTGTAATTGGGCCAGTGTAGCTGATAGAGGTCGATATAGTCAGTGTTAAGTCGCCTTAGGCTTCTCTCGGCCGCGGCGATCAAGTCACGTCGGCGGAAATTTCGGGCGGAAGCTTTGGTTGCCAAGAAAACTCGATCGCGCAGACCTTGAACCGCGTGGCCGACAATCTCCTCTGTTCCGTAACCCTCAGCAGTGTCAATGAGGCAGGCACCGTGCTCGATGCCGGCGCGAAGCGGCGCGACCCCTCCTGCGTATTTCCACGTGCCGAGGCCAATTTCCGGCAATCGAACGCTCGATGATCCTAATCTCTTGAATTCCATTAGACATTTAGCCACGATTCTTGATGGGGCCTATTGCTGCATCGGCGCAAGGGAGAACCTCGATCCGTATCTGCTTCAGCAAGCTCATCGGATTCTGGGGGCAAGTTCATGCCGTCGCTGGTTTCTTGGTTGACCTTTGAGTTTTCGCGTATCTTACTCGTCTCAGAAACCTGATTGTCCCTCTGGCCACAACTCTTGCTGGCACAAAGCTTGCCGCGATCACCGTCTTCTTTAAGGAATCGCTGAGGGTCGACTGCCCTGGGGGCCGTGGTTGAATGCCGATCCTTCTCAAAAAATAATTAGCCCGATATACGTTGGGAATCAATTCGTCTTTCCATTCGAAATTAATGCTTAGGGAAATCGAAACATTGGCGTCATTCTTGACCCAATGCGGAGCATTGACAGGGATGTGCACTGCATTCCCTGGGACAAGCCGAAAAGCATGAGCTCTGTCCTGACAACGCGCTTTATACTCGCCGGCACTCCAATCCCCTATCCAGAAGCGCTCCAGTTCTGGCTCTGTCAGAATTTGTCTATCTGCCTGGTCGAAGACAAAGAGGTCTTTTTCCCCTTTGATCTGCAACAGTACGTTGCATTCATTGTCAATGTGATATGGCGTGATGCGACTCGGAGACGTGAGCATGATCTGTGCCTCCAAATTCTTGGCTGCCTTTTGCAGATCGCTTGCGCTCATTTTCTGAATATCCGACATAATTGTTGCTAACAGCGCTTTGTAATCTGGGTCCAGTTCCGCATGTTTTAAAATCACCCATGCCCCAGTGGAATCAATCCGTTCGATGGCCTCTTCCAGTGTGTATGGATTCTCGGGACGTTGATTCCATCTCTGTTCGACGCGAATGTCTCCTGCATCGTAGGAAAAATTGTTGCGATTACGCTTGAGGAGATGCCCCAGTTGAAGCAGCCTGGGTAACTCGAATAAAGGATGGCCGGCTAAATTGTGCGCCAGGCAAAACGGTGCCCGATCAAAATTCTTTCTGAAGATGGATTCATCGGCCCACAATGCATTAAGTGAACGTGAGTCTTGCTTTTTCTCGATAGCCATCTTTCTCGTCCTTTCTCCTTTCATACCCATGTCCCCTGAACACGAGCCTTGCTGGTTCCTAGTGGCTGAAGCCCTTTGCTCTGTAATGTGAAGATGCTTCACACATTTTTGCTCGTGGAGGAGATTACTTGAATCGCTTTATCGATTGATGCACTCAGGGCCCTGGCCAAGTGTTCGACAAATGGCTCGAGGAGCATGCCCGCAGGATAAACTGGCAAAGTAACCACGGCCTGCCCACCAAGTGCCAACCGGTCCCAGTCCATCTCAGGTCCAACATAACTCGCATATTGTTTCAAAGGACGAAAGTCGGTGATAGTTCCGCGATAGGTCCGCGGAACATAGTTCAGGCTGGCGCGGTCATTGGCTTCCCAGATTCGTGCAAGCACCAAGGCCTTTGAGTTGTTTTCGGGTTGCGTCTTCAAAACCCACCCGAGCAACATACCCCACCACACATTGCACCTGCTTCGCAACACCTTCAACTTCTCCTCAAAGAACCTGACCTTGTTCTTGAAATCCAGAAGCAAGAAATTCAGCGCATGGAATACCAATCTCTGATTTTGGTAGTAGGACTTTTGCCACATTGAATTGACACGAACTTTCGACCAATTAACCGTATCAAACAGGGCCAGCAGAGCAACTTCCTCACCCTGGGCTTTCAACTGCTGGGCCATCTCGAACGCGACGGTGCCTCCCATGCAGTAGCCTCCAAGAAAATACGGGCCTCGCGGTTGCACCTTTTGAATCTCTCGTACATACAGAGCGGCCATATCTTCAATGCCCGTGAGAGGCGGGAGCTCGCCATCCAATCCTTGCGATTGCAAACCATAAAATGGCTGGTCGGGTCCCAGATGCCGCGACAAGTCACGATAAATTAGGACATTTCCACCTCCTCCGTGACTGCAGAAAAAGATTGGACGAGTGCCGCTCGGCTGAATCGCGACCAAAGGAGACCAGCGCCGAGCAGTTCTCTCGTTCCGAACAACTCGCGCAAGGTTTTCGATCGTTTGCGCCTCGAAAAGAGTGGAAAGTGGAAGTTTAGCCCCAAACTCCTTTTCGATCTGGTCAAATAAACGCACAGCCAGCAGAGAGGTTCCTCCGAGTTCGAAATAATTCTGACGGCGGGAAATAGGCCGGACGCGCAAGTGGTCTTCCCAGATCTTCGTTAAACGTCTTTCGGTTTCATCGGGCGGATGCGTAATTTCGCAAGGGGTGCTCTGAGTCGAAACAACAGGTTTGCTTTGGCGCTCCAAGTGGATGAGTAAATCATTAAGTCGCGCATCCGGATTTTCGGCTATAACGCCGAGAATCCTACAGTAGTCTTCCAGAATACGTCGAATGGTGGAGGCGTCGAAGAGATCTGGGTTGTACTCCAATTGGGCACGTAACCCTTCGCGGCGTTCCAGCAACCCCAATTGCAGTTCGAAATATGTTCCCATACCGATATCCGGAAGCGGCGTAACGGTAAGCTCGCGCACCTGCCGGGGCTGCAAAAATGCTGTTTGATAAAAAAAATAGTATTGCGAGAAAGGATTCCTGCCATGCATCGATCGAACTTCCAAATTCTCTAGGAGCACCTCGAAGGGCAATTCGGCATGGCTCAGAGCATCGAGAGTGATATCGCGGACCCGCCCTAACAGATCGCGCAGCGCTGGATTGCCGGAGAGCTTCATTCGCAGCGAGATCGGCCCCGCAAAGGGACCGACGACCGCCTCTGTTTCGGACGCACGGTTAGCCACCGGTGATCCGACAATGAGGTCTTCCTGGCCCGAGTACCGACTGAGCAGAGCCGCGAATCCGCTGAGCGTCAGCATGAACATGGAAATGTCCTGCGATTTGCAGAAGGCCTTCAACGACCGTACGAGATCATCGGGCAGCAGCAGTGTTTCCATGGCCCCTTCAATGGCTGGGCGATTCCGTGGCGGCCGATCGGTCGGAATTTTTAGAGCGGCGGGCGGAGCGGCAAACTGCTTCTTCCAGAAATCAACCTCCTCCCGGGCAGCATCCGAAGCGAGCCACTGCTGCTGCCAACGCACGAAGTCACCGAACTGCACAGGCAGCGCCGGCAGGGAGGGCTCGCGTCCCTCCATCAGAGCCTCGTAAAAGCCCCATAGATCGCGCTGAATCAAATTCTGTGACCATCCATCAACGAGAATGTGGTGTGTGGTGATGACCAGCACGTGCTCCTGGGACGGCAAGCGAAACAAACGCGCTCGCAGCGTCGGCCCCTGCAACAGGTCAAAGGGAGCGGTCACCTCTGCGCGAATCAGTTCCCAAAGCCTCGGCTCGAGACCCGCTTCGGCCACGTCCTCGAGAGAGGTCACAGGCAAGGACATCGTTAGATTCGGCGCGATGACTTGGATTATTTCGTCATTCACTCTCTCAAACGTCGTCCGCAAAATTTCATGTCGAGACACAAGCAGCTGAAGGCTTTTCTCCAGTGTTGTTTGAGACAGAGGGCCGGTCAAACGGACGCACGCGCGCATGTGTAGAGCAGGATTTCCGGGGGCCATCTGTTCGAGCACCCAAAAGCGTTGCTGTGCCACGCTTGAGGGCATTGCGTAGGCTTCCGCAATCCTTTCTTCGCACAAAGTCGCCGACGCGGAAGTCGTGTTCGTCGAAGCCAGTGGCGGCACCCTCGCCACGGTGCTTGGGCCTACTTCCGCCGGCGGCTCTGCCGAGATTGCCGCGGGTGACGGATTTGAAGCAACTGCGGCTACGGCGAGAGGCTGATTGGAAGGCGCGGCTGTACGCATCGCGGGGAACTCGGAAAGAAGTCTGTGCGGATTGTCGGTTATATTTTCAAGCAACTTGCGATAATCACCCAGAAGACGGGTAATCGTGTCTGCACAATAGAGGTCGGTGTTGTACTCACATGCAAGACGCCAACCTTCATTACGGAGAACCAGAAAAATGTTGAGGTCGTACAACGCGCCTTGCGATTTCGAAGGGATCACGGTCAATTTGATTCCGGCGAACTCTAGAGGCTTCACCGGGTCTCTTTGGCAGATGAAATTGACACGAAACAGCGTGTGGTGACTGGGATAGTCGTGAGGGCGGAGTTCCCGCAGCAACTGCTCAAAGCGGAGGTTCTGAGTGGCAATGGATTGTAGACCCACCTCTTGAACCCGGGCCAGGAGTTGCGAGAAAGAGGGGTTACTGGAAAGGTTCATTCGTAAGACCACGGTATTGATGAACAAACCGATGAGGTGCTCGAGCTCGACGCTATTCCTGCCGGCGACCTGCGTGGCCACCCCAAAGTCGGTTTGCCCCGTGTACTGGTGCAACACAATCGAAAGCGCGGCCAGCATTGTATTGAAGAAGGTTGTACCCTGACGGTTGGCGATTTCCCTGATCGCATCGGTCAGCTTCACTGGCAGGAGGATTGAAGTGATCGTGGCGTCGTAAGTCGGGAATGCCGGCCGAGGGCGGTCAGTTGGAAAATCCAGCAGGGGCAGATTCTCGAGTTGTTTTTTCCAGTAAGCCAGCTCGTTTTGCACCACTGGTCCGTCTGCCTGCTCGCGTTGCCAAACTGCATAATCTCCATACTGGATAGGGAGTTCGGGCAGAACCGGATCCACACGCCGGGAATAAGCTTCGTACAAAGCTCCGAGTTCATTCGAAATTAGGCCAACCGACCAGTAATCAGTGATCGAATGATGAGGTGCTACCAACAAAACATGCTCGTGATCCTCAACCCATAGTAAGCTAACGCGGAAGAGGGGGCCAACGGTCAGGTCGAACCGCCAGCGGGCTTCCTTGAGAGAAAGACGGTCCACTTCGGCATCACGCTCAGGCTTCGGGAGATGGCGGAGGTCCGCGACTGGCACCTCGATTTTCACGGACGGTGCTATGACCTGAGCAAGCTGTCCGTCCATGAGCGTAAATGTAGTGCGGAGGGTTTCGTGGCGTCGGCTGATTTCGTTGAAGGCGCGCTCAACGAAGGCGGTATTGAGCGCACCTTGGAGACGGAAACGCACAGGCACGTTCCAAGTAGGATTGCCCGGATTCTGGCGATCGAGCCCCCAAAATCGCTCTTGTCCAAGCGAGGCCGGGATAACGAACACTTCTTCTTCTGACTCCGCACTGCGGTGCGAGTCTTCCATTACATGGGGGTTTGGGCGTTCAGAGGCGTTCACGCTCACGGTCTTTCTGGCTATCAACGGGCGATGGACTTTAGGCGATATTTTTCGCGAGAAACCGGGACGATGCGCGGCACGACCGTATGCGCTGTGCACGCTGTTTCGTTCTCCAACTGTGTCAGCAGCGAGGTGATGGTCCTATATTTTAGAAACTGTGCCGGTGCGATTCTAATTCCTGCCTTGTTTGCTCTTGCTGCGATCTGGAAGATGTGCAGTGAATCTGCGCCCAATTCGAAAAGATTGTCATGGACACCTACACGTTCTAGTCGAAGAACCTCAGCCCAAATAGCTGCAAGGGTTTTCTCCTGGTCTGTGTGGGGCGGCACAAACTCCTTCTCGCGAGCAGACCGGCCACTTTCAGGCGCCGGAAGGGCCTTGCGGTCGATCTTGCCGTTAGGGGTAATCGGCATGGCGTCAAGTCGGACCACCGTGGACGGCAACATGTAGTTCGGCAATTTTCCAGTCAGGAACTCGCGTACCGCGGTTACCGTGAGTGCTTGCTGATCGGTGGTGATATAAGCTACCAACCTTTTATCGCCAGGCACATCCTCGCGAACAATTACTACGGCTTCGCGCACGCCGGGATAGCGGGCCAAACCCGTCTCGATTTCGCCGAGTTCGATCCGGAATCCTCGCAACTTTACCTGATGGTCCAGCCTGCCCAGGAACTCGATTGGGCCATCGGACAAACGTCGGACCAGGTCGCCAGTCCGGTACATGCGCGCCCGCGGATTCTGGCTGAAGGGATCCGGCACGAATTTCTCAGCGGTGAGTTCAGGGCGGTCTAGATAGCCTAGCGCTAGTCCTTCCCCACCGATGTACAGCTCGCCAGCGACTCCGATGGGCACCAATTGCTGGTGCGGGTCCAAGACATAAAACTGAGTGTTCGCAATGGGCGGCCCGATCAACACCGGACCCGCTGCGGGCGTAACTTCTCCCACGGCGGACCAGATCGTGGTCTCCGTTGGCCCATACATGTTCCAGACTGACTTAGCACGCTTCACCAAGTCGTTTGCAAGCTCCCGCGGAAACGCTTCTCCTCCGCATAGAACCTTCAGGCGCGGATTTCCGTCCCAACCCGCTTCGAGCAGCATCTTCCACGTCACTGGCGTAGCCTGCATCACCGTGACGTTGTTTCTTCTCAAGTAAGTCAGCAGGTCCATACCATCGGCCGCAGTAGCTCGGTTCGCAATCAGTAGTTTAGCTCCGACGCACAGCGGCAAGTAGAGTTCGAGTCCCGCGATGTCGAATGACAGGGTCGTTACGGCCGCCAGCGTGTCATCTTTCCCTAGGCCTGGCTTCCGCTTCATGGAAAGCAGGAAGTTCACAACCGCGCGGTGTTGGACTTCCACACCCTTTGGCCGCCCGGTCGATCCTGACGTGAAGATCACGTACGCGAGGTCGTCGGCATTCGCTGCTTCTGCCGGCTTTGCCGGGTTTTCTCGCGAGATGGTGTCCCACTCCCCGTCCAGCCGCACCACGTTCGCTTTACCGAACGCCCAACTTTTGGACAGGGCTTCCTGAGTCAGCACTACTGGTACCTTCGCGTCTTCCAGAACAAATCGTACGCGTTCCGCTGGGAAGGTAGAATCTATGGGCACGTATGCGCCGCCTGCCTTCAAAATGCCCAGTAGCCCAACCAACATCTCTATGCTACGTTCGACGAAAAGCGCGACGCGGGTTCCAGACCCCACTCCAAGCTTTCGCAAATAGTGCGCCAATTGATTGGCCCGCTGGTCGAGCTCCGCATAACTCAACTCTTGTTTCTCGAATACCACCGCTACGGCATCTGGCGTGGCTTTCGCCTGGACTTCAAACAGTTCGTGGACACAGGCGTTCTGCGGGAACTCTGCCGATGTCGCATTCCAATCAATGAGTAGAACGCGGCGGTCCACTTCCTTGAGGAGAGGAAGTTTTGCAATCGGCTGATTGACGTCAGCTACCATTCCTTCGAGCAAGACTTCGTAATGCGCTAACCAGCGTGCGATAGTACGTTCTTCGTAAAGCCCCGTATTGTAGTCGCAATCGAGGACCAATCCGTCCTTCGATTCCACCACATTCAGGAAAATGTCGAAGTTCACGAAGCTTTTAGGATTCGGATCCGGCTCGACCTCAAATCCATCGAAGCACGAGCCATCCCCGACACGCTCTAGATTGAACTGCACCTCGGTGAGCGGCAGACGGCTCGGATCGCGCGGCAAAGTGAGTTTGCGGACAAGCCTGCCGTAGGTGTAATTCTGGTGATCGTAGGCTGCGAGAAGCGATTGGCGGACCTGCGCCAGATAGTCCGCGGCAGTAATGTTTCCTGTGGTGCGGCCGCGCAGCGGCAGGAAATTGACGCAGTGACCCACGAGCACGCCTTCTTCAACCAAAGATTGGCCTGCGGAAGGGATGCCGACAACAATGTCGTCCTGCCCGGTCAACCGGCTCAAAAGGACCTGGAGACCCGCGAGCAACGTGACGAACAGCGTGCACTTCTGCCGAGCGCCCATACGCTTGAGGCTATTGTAGGATTCCGCGGCAATCTTCTTTCGATAGGTTGCACCGCGGAACTCTTTCACCGCTGGGCGGGGACGATCCGTCGGTAGTTCAAGGGACGGAGGCGTTTCACGAAATTGTTCGAGCCAGAACCGCTCGTTTTCCGCGCCTTCGGGACTGTTGAAGAAGTCCGCTTGAGAGCGGGCATATGCCGCAAAACTCACAGCTTTTGGCAGCTCAGCGCCTGTGAACCCTTTGTTGAGAGCGTTGTAAAGTTTCGCCAGCTCATCCAAAAGGACGTTTGTGGACCAACCGTCACAAACAATGTGGTGCGAGGTAAAAACCAGGAGCTGATAGGCGGGTTCCAGTTTGACGAGCTGCGCGCGGACTAGTGGGCCTTGCTCCAGATTAAAAGGAGTCTCCGCATCCTTCTTAATTATTTCCTGGAGCTTTGCTTGGCGCTCTTCCGGACGGAAAGTAGAGAGATCGGTCACAGGGATTTCAAGATCCAGTTTCGAAGCAAATCGTTGAGTCTTCCCTTCTGCATCGAAGGTCGCTCGCAGGGCGTCGTGACGCGCGATTATCTGGAGAAGCGCTTCGCGCAGCGCAGCATCGTTCACCGCTCCGCGCATGTGCAGCGTAAACGATTCGTTGTAGCTGCAGGAAGCTTCCTTGCCAAGTTGGGCAGAAAGCCACACTTCGAGCTGCGACTCGGTTACGGGCGCCTCTGTCCACTCTTGGGATGTCGCGGTGGGTGTGACCTCGGCCAAGGGTGGGGTGGATTTTGCAACAAGAGCGTCGCCCAGTGGTTTGGGCAGGATTTCGCCTGCCTGCATTTCTGCAATGGTTTCTTCAAAAGCACGGACGATGCGCTCCAGATCCACATCGGTGTGTTCCGTCGTCAGGAAACACGGAAAATTCTCAAGGACATGAATGCCTTTCTCTCGTAGGCTGTAATAGAAAAGGCAGCCGAAACGGAAGTCTGTAGGGAAGCTGAAATAGAAGATGCTGGCAAAATTTTCGATACGCGTCGGAACCTGATTCTTTTCAAGAAGAGTATTCAGGCGTTTCACCAACTCTTCTGCGCGTTTGCTGAGCCGTTCCTGGAGCGCAGAGCCTTCTCTCTTCAAGTGCTGCAACACGGCGGCACAGGCCGCCATGGCCAGCGGATGGCGTACAAAGGTGCCAGCGAAGAAAGTTACTCCGACTTCGGGATACGAGTCGTCTCCAAAGCGCCACATACCACCGTCGAGCGCGTCCATGTACTTTGCTTTTCCAGCGAGTACGCCGATGGGCATGCCGCCGGCAAGTACCTTTCCGTAGGTGGCGAGGTCGGCACGAATGTCAAAGAGCGCTTGGCAACCTCCAGGATGGACGCGGAAGCCGGTAACAACCTCGTCGAAGATCAGACAGGTATCAGATTCCTGAGTGATCGTGCGTAGTTCTTTCAGGAACTCAATGGGCTGTAGATTCGGGTGGCGGCTCTGAACCGGCTCGACCAAGACGGCCGCTAGATCATCGGCATTTTTGCGGATCCACTCAAGCGATTCAGGCACGCCGTACTCGAGGACGACAACGTTCGCGGCCTTCTCTCGCGGAATGCCGGGAGCGGCCGGAACGGCTTGCGGCATACCGTCCTTCTTGAAACCCTTCACAAGGACCTCGTCAAACATTCCGTGATAGTCGCCCGCGAAGAAAACCACTTTATTGCGTCCAGTCACGGTGCGCGCAACGCGCATCGCCGCGACAACCGCCTCGGACCCGGTGTTACAAAACGTAGCGCGCTCGTTGCCGGTCAATTCACAAATTGCCTTAGCCACTTCACCGGCGAGCAGCGTCTGCGGTCCGATTTCGATTCCTTCGTGCAATTGTTTCTCGATCGCTTTCTCGACAAAGTCAGGCCGGTGGCCAAGCATGATTGGACCAAAGCCATTGAGAATATCCACATACTCGTTCCCGTCGATATCCCAGAGATGCGAACCTTTAGAACGGTCGGTAATAATCGGATAGACCATCTCTTTCCACTGCGCACGGAAGCCCGAAACAACGCGCGGATCTGCGAGCACTTGCCGATATTCCTGCGTCTTCTGTTTCGAGCGAGCGGTCTTCCGCGAGTAGCGTTCGATGAGATCGTGAATGTACTTTTCCTGCCGGGCCGTCAGCTCGCCGGAAATGCTCTTCTGCAGGGGCTTGAAGGGAGTGTAACCCTTAAGCTCCTTGGCACCTTCTCCTTCGGAAGTGGCCGAAAGCACCTGCTGCTTCGCTGAAATCAACACGTCAGGGGGAGCGGGTCTTGGTTGAACGTTAAGGGAAGCCGGTGCGGAAACCGTTGCGGACACGACTCCGTCACGTCCCTGTGCCACGGCAAGTTGCTGCGCGAAAAGCAAGTTCATGGCCTGCATCTGATCGCGCATAAGCTGCTCGATCGCACTCGGAACGACAGGTGATCCTCCATTCGACGATGGCACTGGCATCGTCAATGGCGGCATTGCCGAGGGGAGAGCAGGAACAGGCGCAGTTGCCGTCTGATTCGTTTCCTGAAACATCCCTGCCGGAAGTTTAGCGTCAACATAGGAGGTCAGTGTGTCGAGCGTGGACTGATCGCCGAGCAGTTGGCGGAAGGCAATCTTCACCTGAAACTTGGTCTGGAGAGCCTGAGTTACTTGGGTAAGAAACAGCGAATCAAAACCCAATTCCAGAAAGCTAGTCGAGCTGTCGGCCTGTGCGATATCCGCACCTGAGAGATCACGGAAAGTGTCGGCGAGCATAGCGCGGAGTTTGTCCTTGCGCGGCTGCGTGGTCTGAGCTACGAGCTGGGTCATCGGATCATTCTCCTGCTGAGAAATTCGGGTGTCTGCTGCCAGATTAACCGGGGCGGGCAAGGCTGCCTGCGTCCCGATTGTAGCTACGGGCATTTGAACTGGACTGCTGCGATCAACTTGTGAGGTCTCGAGCCAGAAGCGTTTACGTTCGAAAGGATAAGTGGGAAGTGAGATGCGACGGCGCTTGGGCTTGCCGTGAAAATTAACCCATGTTGGCTGCACGCCGCCGAGCCAGAGCCAGCCAAGTGCTTGCTGGATGGCAACGCTCTCGGAAATCTGCGGCGCGCCATCGGTCAGAGATGAGACCACTATTTGCTCCGCAGACTTTGCAGCGTGCTGCCGCGCCAGCGTCGTCAGCACGTTGCCCGGGCCCACTTCGAGCAAAATGCAGTCTTCGCGCTCGCGGAAATGAGCGATTCCTTTCGCAAACTGCACGGTTTCACGGAAATGACGAGCCCAATACAACGGGTTTGTCGCTTCTTCCTTGGTAATCCAGTTGCCAGTAACACCTGAGACGTAAGGCGTCTTCGGAGGATTCAGCTGAATCTTACGCACTTCGGCAGTGAACGGCTCAAGAATAGGGTCCATCATCGCAGAGTGAAATGCATGCGAGGTGTGCAATCGCCGATGAACGATGTCTCTGCGCGTCAATTCATTTTCCAACTCTGCTACGTCGCCAACCGGACCGGCGATGACGCAGAGCGACGGGGAGTTCACGGCCGCAAGGGACAGCCGCTCGTTAAGCAGTGGGCGAATCTCAGCCTCGTTCAGACGGACGCTAAGCATGGCACCGCGCGGTAAGGCCTGCATCATCCGTCCTCGAGCAGCAATCAGCTGCAACGCACCTTCAAGAGAGAAGACACCCGCGAGACACGCGGCAACGAATTCACCGACGCTGTGGCCGAGCATGAAGCGCGGCTCGATCCCCCAAGACATCCACAGATTCGCCAGAGCATATTCCACGGTGAAAATCGCTGGCTGTGCAAGGATGGTCTGTGTAACTCTTTCGCGCGCTTCATCATTTATTCGGTGGGGATAGAGAGCACTGCGAAGATCGAGACCGAGATGCGGCGTTAGCAGCCTTGCGCACCGATCGACTTCTTCCCGGAAGAGTCGCTCAGTTTCATACAGTTCGCGACCCATGTTCGGCTGTTGAGAACCCTGGCCGGGAAAAAGAAAGCAGACAGAGGGCTTGGCTATCCGCGATCCGCGTGTGAACACCCGATTTGGATCGCCGCTTCCCAGGGCACTGGCGGCATCCTCGGAGTCACGAGCCACCAGGATACGCCGTTGATCAAAGGCGCGTCGGCCGACCTGCAGCGTGAAGGCCGCGTCGGCGAGATTTTCTACTGGGTTTTTCGTGAAATGGTCGGCCAGATTATGCGTTGCAGCGTTAAGTGCCGCGGTCGATCGCGCAGATATGACCAGCAGTTGCGCTGGTCGCTCGGACGGCTCGGACGGAACGGACGGCCCTTGCTCGAGAATGACATGCGCATTCGTGCCTCCGACACCAAAGGCACTTACGCCAGCTCGCCGCGGCGTACCATTCGACTGCCAATCCGTGAGCTGTGTGTTCACGTAGAACGGGCTGTTAGTAAGGTCGAACTTGTTACTAGGCTTCCTGAAGTGGAGCGTTGGCGGGAACTTTCCGTGAAGAACGATATTTGTGGCATTGATTAGCCCGGTCGCGCCTGCAGCGATATCCAAGTGACCGACATTGGTTTTGGCCGTGCCAACAACGCAGAAACCCTTTTTATCGGTGCTTGCTCGGAAGGCTTTAGTGAGCGCGGCGAGTTCGATTGGATCGCCGAGCGGCGTGCCCGTGCCATGCGCTTCGACGTAGCCGATGGACGCGGGATCAACGCCTGCGGCTGCGTGGGCCAGCGCGATGACATTAGCCTGTCCTTCGACGCTCGGCGCGGTATAACCCACTTTTGCCGAACCGTCATTATTCATCCCGAAGCCGCGGATGACCGCATAGATCTGGTCGCCATCGCGCACGGCTTCCTCGAGTCGCTTCAATAGGACAACGGCAACGCCGCTGCCGAAAACCGTACCCTGCGCATTCGCATCAAATGTGCGCGTGTGGCCGTCCGCAGAACCCATTCCGCCGTCCTGGTAGAAATAGCCTCGTCTCTGCGGGAGCGTGATCGAAGTGCCTCCTGCGAGAGCCATGTCGCTCTGGTAGGTCAACAGACTCTGGCAGCCTTGGCAAACGGCAAGAAGGGATGTGGAGCAACCCGCTTGGATTGTGAAGCTCGGACCTCGCAAATTGAACTTGTAGGAAACTCGCGTGGAAAGAAAATCCGGATTGTTCCCCATCATCTGCGGATAGTGGTCCACTTGATAGCCGCCGGTGTATTTTTGAATGAAGCCCGGGACAGTAGCCATTTGCGAGAGAAAATAGGTGCTAATGCTGGTACCGGCATACACTCCGACGGAGCCGCCATAGGACAAAGGATCGTAACCAGCGTCTTCAAAAGTTTCCCAGCAACATTCAAGGAATAGTCGCTGCTGCGGGTCCATAATCTCGGCTTCACGCGGAAGGATCCCGAAGAACTCCGCGTCGAACAAATCGACATCCTTCAAAATCGAACGGGCAGGAACGTAGTTCGGCTGTTTTATCAACTCGGGCGCGTCGGGGACTTCGAGGTCCTCAAGGCGGAATTGCGAGACGGCCTCGAACCCGCAAAGCTGGTTCTGCCAAAATTCACGGACGTTCGCCGCACCGGGCCAGCGCCCGGACATGCCAATAATAGCGACGCCATCGAGAACAGGTCCTTGTGTGTCAGGTATGCTCACACCGCACCATCTTTCATGATCCGGCGGCGTGTATAGGCTGCGCACTGCTTCCGCGCGCGCTCCTGCACGGCAACGAAGGATGATGTTGTGGGTTCAGGCTCGCTGAGATGCTGCGCGAGCGCACGGATCGTCGCGAATTCAAAGAGATCCGTGACTTCGATTTCCTGCTGCAAGAATTTCTGAAGCTGTGAATGGACGGACACGATGAGCAGCGAATCGCCGCCGAGATCGAAAAAGTTGTCCTGCAATCCTACGCGTTCGCTCCGCAAAACTTTCTTCCAAATTCTCGTAATTATCTGTTCTAGTTGTGTCGGCTGCGAACCAGTCGTTTCCAGTACCTGCGCCTTTAGTTCCGCAACTCGAGAACACAGCACAACACGATCGACTTTGCCATTCGAATTCAATGGCAGCGAAATGAGAGGTATGTACAGCGACGGAACCATGTAGGGCGGAAGCTTCGCGGAAAGAAACTCTTTGAGATCTCTCGGCGATGCCGCTCCATTCTCTGCAGCCACGTAGTACGCCACGAGACGTTTTGTATTCGCATCGTCGGTGTTTAACACTACGCAGACTTGGCGGACGCCGGGGTGTAGGGTTAGAGCAGCCTCGATTTCTCCGAGTTCGATGCGATGGCCGAGGATCTTAACCTGATTATCAATCCGACCAAGGAATTCAACTGTGCCATCAGCGCACCAGCGCGCGAGGTCGCCCGTGCGGTAGATTCTCGCACCGGGCTCATCGCAAAACGGATCGGGAAGAAACTTTTCAGCGGTGATTTCTGGGGCATTCAGGTAACCGCGCGCAATGCCATCGCCGGCTACGCATAATTCGCCGGGCAATCCCACGGGCACGCGACGAAGGCTCTCATCGAGGATGTAGACGCGAGTGTTCGAGATCGGACGACCGATTGGGACGGAATCAGGCACGGGGGCACCAGGCCGCATGACGTGGCAGCACGTGAAGGTGGTGCCTTCGGTAGGGCCATACCCGTTGACCAAAGTCACGCCAGGCAAAGCATCAAGTGCACGCCGCACATGGCGCGCCGAAAGAGCCTCGCCACCAGCCAATAGTTGCTTAACAGGGCGCAGGTCGTCGAGACGTTCGTCCACAAACAAGTTGAAGAGACCGGCGGTAAGCCAAAGTGTCGTGACTCCGTGCTTACGGATGGCCCGACCCAACGCTTCGAGCGAGGAAGCCTGGGGCGGCATGATGACGAGCTTGGCGCCATGCAGCAGGGCGCCCCAAATTTCCAGGGTTGAAGCATCAAACGATATGGGTGCGAACTGCAGAAACACTTCTTGAGGACCGAATTCACAAAAATTTGTATTAAAGACGAGACGCACGACGGAGCGGTTCTCGACAAGAACGCCCTTGGGTCGACCCGTCGACCCCGACGTGTACATCACGTAGGCGAGGCTTGTGGCCGAGCCTGCGGGCGTGGGATTTTCCTCATCGGCTAGCGAAGCTGAGGGAGCATCTTCGTCGATAAGGATGGATGCGACATTGCGTCCACCAATTGCAATGGCCGCCAGGGACTTCTGCGTCACGATGACTCGTGTCCGAGTATCCGCGAACATGAAATCCAATCGGTCGCGCGGATACGACGGATCAAACGGCACATACGCAGCACCCGCCTTGAGAATACCGATCAGCGCAACGACCATTTCCAGGGAGCGCTCGACGCAGAGGCCCACGAGCGCCTCCGGCCCGACCCCCATCCGGCGAAGCCGATGTGCGAGTATGTTCGAGCGGCGGTTAAGTTCGCCGTACGTTAGACGGGATTCTCCGATGATGAGGGCCGTGTCCTTCTCATGCGCCGCGGAAGCTTCCTCGAACAGCACGGCCACAGTCTTGTTGCGGGGGTAGGCATTGCGCGAACCCACCCGGTCAGCGAGCTGCTTGGGCAGCGAGCTGGGCGATGTTTCACAAGTCAAAATGGGAAGCTCTCGCATCATGCTGGATTCCTGCTTGAGCCGCGGAGGCATCACGGCAGGAGAATCTCCCTTTCACCGAAAAGCCGCTCCGCAATGATGCCGCGGTTCTGGCAATATTCGATCAGCCGATTCGAGTGAACGATGGGTTTGGACGTCTCCGTGTATTTCACGCTCATCACGTAGTTCAACCAGGGCTCTTGGCCCATGGCGTAAACGTAGACTTCTTTGCATCCGAACTGGTCGACAAGAGCTCTGGCCCGGTCGTAATCCGACCCAGCAAGACGCCGGGAGTGATCCTTCTGTCGATCGATGCGCTGGGTGAGCAAGGGACCGTAGATCCAGCTCATTGGAGCGCCATTGCACTCCATTCCGACAAACAGAACGTCGATATCACCGATCTCGCGATGTACGTGTTCGTAGAGTTGCGGGCAGATGTTGCAGGAGTCCGCGGCGAAAAGCAGCGTGTGACCGTTTGCTTCCAGACGCCAGGCGGCCTTCGTCTGAACGTTCAAGTCCCCGTGTTCGCCCATGAACGGTAGGGACATGAGAGAGCCGCGCTCGAACGGAATCTCTTCCATCTCCGCCAGCTCAATGATGTTGCGAAATCCGCACTGTTTGAGCAGGAGCCGCAATGAAGGATCTTGAAGCGAACCGCCGCCATTCCGCGGAACGACGATGTTGCGAATTCGGTGGCGAAGCTGGAGAAGCGTTTCAAAGAGGATGTGATCTTGATGATTGTGCGTGATCAAGACGTAATCGATGACGGGTGGCAAATCTTCATACGTATACCGCGAGATGTCGCTCTCGTACGTATAGCTGAGCACAGGATCGAGCAGCACACTCACGCCAGCAGTTTCCAACAGGATGCAGGCATGACCGAAATACCGCCAGCGTGCGCCCGGCCCCTGGTATTTTGCATAGGGCCGCGGCTTCTCCGTAGTCAGAAAAGACCGAAAACGCTGAGCGTCCTCATCGTTGAGGTTCAACTCCTCACGAATGGATTCGAAGGGCGACGGCGTGTGCTTCATCCGGAAGAGAGCATCGAGCTGGTCGCTCGCAAAAGGCAAATTGAGCCGGACCGAGCCGTCCTTTTCGAGACTTGGAGTACTCAGAACGAAAGGCCGGTCATCCTGGGAGATTTCCGAAAGCATGACGCTCTGCATGGAGGGATCGTAGTACGAGCTCTTGTAAAGCAGCGGCTCGATCAGGCGAAAAGATGGTTGGTTATTCAGATCGTAGACGAGTTCGACGTAGCCCTGAAGTTCCGGAGGAACTTCTGCGTACAGAGATTCCAGGCTGTAACCAGTAGCTCTCAGTCGCAGCATCTCATCAAGTTTTTCAAGTGCCCGAGAAAGTTCTACGAGTTTGCTACGACAGTGAAGGGTGCGTTGGCGAAGTTGCTTCACATCTTCGACGCGGCTCCCTTTAAAATCCATGAACGGTCCGCCAAGCAGAGCAGGATTCTTCACCGCTGCGGCATGCGTTTCCGGGGATTCGATGTAGGAGTCCATGATCTTCAAATGGCGCTCGGTCAGATTGCGGGCCGCCGTCGCGGGTGGGATTAGGTGAGCCCACGCATACCAACCGTCTACCAGAGGCTCGGCCATTACGTTGGAGCGAAGGAAGTAGCTGCCGTTCTTCATTGACCCTTTGCTAATTGCTCCTCGTTCCCGCGTTAGTTGAGGAAGTGCTGAACAGAACAAGGGAGGCTGCAAGCGTCGGGCCAATCGGAAGTGGTCCCATGTGCTTGCAAACAAAAACCTTATCTAATGATGACCGCGCCGACGGAAAGATTTTTCCCAAGTTTCCCCATCTGAGGCTACTTGGTCTCTCACAGACGCCCTTGAGGTATTCGCCCTGAAAAAGACACATCGGATGCCATCCGGTATCACAGTGACTCTATTGCAGTTATATGTTGCATTTTAGGCTGATCGCGGGAACCAACACAGGCATTTATGGCTAAAATGGAAGCGACAACCGAATGTTCCAGGGAGCGCGAGCCAGGGCCAATGGACCTTCTAGCGAAGTGGTCGATTCCTCCAAATCCGCCGATACTCACTGCGAATCAGATACATCTGTGGCGCGCCGAGCTCCGTGAATTCCGCTCGCAAGTTGAGCGTTTTTTGCCGCTGCTAAGTGCGGAAGAAACAGCGCGAGCTCAGCGATTCGTTTTCTCGCAGGATCGGGAGAACTTTATCGTGGGTAGGGGAATTCTGCGCGAGTTGCTCGGCAGATATCTGGGAATGCCACCGGCCAAACTACCGTTGGAAACGAGAGCAAAGGGGAAACCCACGCTGGGCAGAGCATTGGAAACGCACGACGTGCGTTTCAATCTCTCTCATTCAGCTGGCCTGAGCGTCTTTGCCTTCTGCTTGGGGCGCGAAGTGGGGGTAGACATAGAAAGAATACGCCCGGATGTCGCCACCGACGAAATTGCAGAGCGTTATTTCTCCTCAAGAGAGTGGAAAGAACTTCGCGCTCTACCCAGTCAGCATCGCACTGAAGCATTTTTCCTGTGCTGGACAAGAAAGGAAGCATATGTGAAGGCACATGGTGATGGGCTTCACATCCCTCTGGACAAATTTGATGTCACGCTCACACCCGGTACAGCCGCAATGCTCCACAGTGCGGACGCTGCACGATGGTCGCTTTTTTCTTTCTCACCAAAAGAAGGGTATGTCGGAGCGCTGATTGCGGAACTTGGCGATTTTGAGGTCCAATTTTGG